>Ga0256914_1000950_pt1 | contig 27728 bp, 28 predicted proteins | sample HulkmetaG_FD_191571 | JGI IMG/M metagenome (GOLD analysis project Ga0256914, IMG submission 191571) | Hydrothermal chimney microbial communities from Main Endeavour vent field at the Juan de Fuca Ridge, Pacific Ocean - Hulk | ecosystem: Environmental > Aquatic > Marine > Hydrothermal vents ... | reverse complement strand
CACACCAGGGGGATTCTGGTGAGAAGATGCGCGGCCACGCTGTATACCTGCGCCCGCACGGTGTTCGTGTAGAGGAGATGGGCCCGGAACGCGCGGGCTTGTCGGGCAATATCGCGCGCGATGCGCCATCCGTCCAGGGGAAAGGTGGGGGATCCCCGCAGCCGGGGAAATGTCATGGTCTGATAGGGGATGCCCCGGCGTCGGGCCTCTTCCGCGACCGGCCCGGACGCGCAGAGCAGGAGGGGGGTCACGCGTTCTCGGGGGAGCCGGGCCAGCACATCCAAGAGGCTGTACTCGGCTCCCCCCAGGGCCGGAGCGTGGTCCAGGAAGAGAACACGCGTGGGGGTCATGGTGTTGCCATCCGTCTTAGCCTCGAACGCGGTTACGCTTCCTCTTCCGTCTGTTTCCCTCGCACCCGTCGCCATAGCCACCGGAGGATGTACACCACGATGACGATGGGGATGAGCGCCAGGATGACTGCGGGGATGACGACGATGAGGATGTAGATGAACGCGTTGACCAGGAAGCGGAGGACGTGAATCAGGGTGCCCCAGGCGCGGTGCAGGGTGACCCGCGGATCCCACGGGCCTGCCGCGGATGGTTGGGACAGTTCGTAAGGGGTTAGTTCCACACGAATGGTGGCGTATGTGGTGAGTTTGTCCAGCATTTGCAGGCGCCCTTTGGTCTGCTCAATTTGCTCCCGCACGCGTGTCAGTTCCCTGTAAACTTCCATGATGTCAGAGGCGCTCTTGGTTTGTTCACGCACTTCTTTCAAGAGCGCTCGGAGTTCTTGTTCTGTGGCTTCCAGGTTCTTGAGCCGGGCCTGGAGGTCAATGTATTCGGAGGTGACATCCTGTGTGTGGATGCTCTGTCGGTCCACCCGGACGGCCAGCGCGCTTAACTGGTCCAGCGCCTCGTAAAAACGATCCTGGGGCACACGGATGGTCATGCTGCCGGCCAGGGTGCCTTCTTGGCGGTAGAGATTCGCTTCTACCACGTAGCCGCCCAGTTGCTGGGCTAGCGTCTCAATGCTATCCGCGGCTTTTTTCGTGTCTTCCACTACCAGGGTGATGTCCGCTTCGTAGATGATGCGCCGTTCCACCTCGGCTAGTGGGTTGTCCGTCGTGGCCACGGTTTCCTCGCGGACAGCAGGACTCTTGAGCATGGCTTCTTGATCGGCCGCAGGCATTACGGGACGGGGCGCTTCTCGGGACGCACATCCTCCTACCAGGATTACCAGTGCAATGAGCATGAGGGATATAACCAACCCCAGACGACGATTCATGGTCTTCTCTCCTTCTGATTTCGGTAGAGTGTGAATTGGGCAACCTTACTCTCTTTGTTTAAGACGTTCCTACGGGATAAGGTGTTCCCAATAAATAAAGTCGTCAGAATATAGGGAATAGTTACCAACCGTAGGAGAGACGGGCAATAAGCCGCACGGGAAGACCGGCTTCGCGCATGAGGTACTGGGTTCGTTCAATGTTGTACGGTACCCGATAGTATGCCCATTCCCGCTTTTCCGTGTCGAGGAGCACGAACGCGGCTCGCGGGTCCTGGTCGCGCGGTTGCCCTACACTGCCGGGGTTGGCAATCCACCGATCCGGTTCCTTGAGGTGATACACTTCCCCTGGCTCTGGATAGTACCCGACTGTGTGCAATCGACCGTTCTCCCCTGCAAACGCGTGGTAGATGACCGGGACGTGGGTGTGTCCCACCAAGCAGATAGGGGTGTCGAAGTAGGCGAATTGTTGCTGCGCGATGCTCGGGGAGAGGATGTATTCCCACACGGGTTCACGGGGGCTTCCGTGAACGATGGTGTAGATTTCTTCAGCCACCAGTCGGTGGGGACGACTTTGCAGGTAGGCCCGCGAGGCCGGAGTCAGTTGATCCTGGGTCCACTGGATCGCGGCCTTGGCATCCGGGTTGAAGTCCTCGATGTTGACCATGCCCAGGGCAGCCGCATCGTGATTGCCCAGGACGCAAAGGGCATCCAGGTCGCGTATCCGGTCAACGCACTCGTTGGGGTTGGGCCCGTAGCCGACGACGTCGCCCAAACACCAGACTTTGTCGAATCCTCCCTCCTGGCGGGCGTATTCTAACACGGTCTCCAGGGCTTCTAAGTTCGCGTGGATGTCCGAGATAACCAGGACGCGCATGGTTGAAGGCCTCCATCTGTAGTAACGTGACCCTTCTACCCTTCGTTGGGTAGGGTATCCCATTCGTCCACAGACCACCCATCGGCCAGAAGGAGCAGTACTTCGCGGCCCTTTCGGTTGTGGAAGATGAAAATCGGGGCCTGGGTCTCCTCCTCTTCAGCGATTTCTCCCAGGTAGATGCCCTTTTCCACAAGCCGGGCCAGTGTGTTGGAGATGTGATGTACGCCGCTCAGAGGAGGCTGGGAGTCATCCGTGAAGACCAGGACGCTGTAGAGTTCGAGCAACGCGTGGTCTTCAAAGTAAATGTCCAGGTCCACCAGATCCCCTGCCAGGTCTTCGGCTTCTTCCTGCAATGCTGTGACCAGGGGTTCCTCCCACAGGGCCATTGTGAGCACGATCCGCCCTATGAGGTCGTCCAGTTGTTCCTCGCTTTCTTCATCCAGGTCGGTGTGGATGGGAAGGTCTCCGGGTTCTTCCGGCGGTTGTGATGAATGTGCCATGATAGGTCTTTTCTCCCCCTTGACTATACGCTGGTGACGGTTCGGAGCACCACGGTTGTAACTGTACGGTGCCGTGAGGGTATTGTACCCGAAGACCTGGGCGCGAGCGAATATGGCCAGGGAGCGCTTGGTTTGGACAAGGAACCTGTGGCACGGGTTTATATGTGAAGGCGCTCGCGCACCAGGCGGCGGACATCTTGCGCGGTCTCCTGGGTGAGCGCAGCCTGGGCCAGAGCGCGGGATTCCTCATACGTGACCGTGAGGAGCACTTCCTTCACCCGCGGGATGGCCGGAGGGTTCATGCTCAATTCGTCAATGCCCAGGCCAACCAGGATAGGCGCGGCCAGGGGATCGCCTGCAATTTCCCCGCACACGCCGATCCAAATGCCCGCGGCGTGCGCTGCATCCGCGGCCTGGCGGATAAGTCGCAGCACTGCAGGGTGTAGCCCGTCAGCCAGGTGGGCCACTCGGGTGTTGGTGCGGTCCGCGGCCATGGTGTACTGGCTGAGGTCGTTCGTCCCTATGCTGAAGAAGTCCACCAGCGGCGCGAATTTCTCTGCCATGAGGGCCGCGGCCGGAATTTCAACCATGATGCCCAGTTCCATCTGCTCGTCAAAGGGAACGCCCTCCGCGCGCAGTTCTTCCTGCGCTTCCTGGAAGAGTTCACGCGCGGCCCGTACTTCGTTCACGTCAGCGACCATGGGCAGCATTACTTTGACGTTGTGCCCCGCGCCGGCGCGCAAAATAGCCCGAAATTGGGTCTTGAGGATGTGGGGCTGGTCCAGACATAAGCGAATGCCGCGCCAGCCCAGGAAGGGGTTGGGTTCCTTTTCCAATTGGAGGTAGGGGATGGGTTTGTCTCCCCCCACGTCCACAGTGCGGATGATGAGGGGGCGCGCTCCCATAAGTTCCGCTACCTCGTGGTAGACACGCCACTGTTCCTCTTCGTCGGGAGGCGCATCTCTGCCCACAAAGAGGAATTCCGTGCGCATAAGGCCAACGCCTTCTGCTCCACGGCGCAGGGCCGCGCGAGCATCGGCTACGCCGATGATGTTGGCCACGATCTCCACCCGCCGACCGTCCCTGGTTTGTCCTGGCTGCTTGGCCAGAACTTGCATGCGACGCTGTTGCTGGAGCCACGCTTCGCGTTCCGCTTCCAGTTGTTCCTTGATGTCCGCGGGCGGCCGGACCCACACGCGACCTGTGTTCCCGTCCAGGGCCATCTCTGTGCCCTCTTCCACGTGTAAAATCTGTGGCCCCACTCCCACCACAGCAGGAATGCCCAGCGCGCGGGCGAGGATGGCGGAGTGGGAGGTGGCTCCACCCAGCGCGGTGCAAATGCCTAACACGTGGGCGGGATCCAGTTGCGCAGTGTCCGACGGGGTGAGGTCTTCGGCCACGAGGATGAAGGGATGGTCCGGGAACACGGGTCTGGCCTGGGTGCCCAACAGGATGCGGAGTACCCGGCGCTTGACGTCTTCCACGTCGGCGGCCCGTGCTTGCATGTAGGGGTCATCTAACTGTCGGTAAGCGGCCGCGGTTTCGTCCATGACCCGAGCCCAGGCCGCGGCCGCGTTCATGTGCTGCTGGAAGATGTAGGTGCGCGCCTTTTCCTGGAGCGCGGGGTCTTGAAGTACCAGGATGTGGGCGTCGAAAATCGCGGCTTCATATTCTCCTACACGACGGGCTGCTTCGGCCCGTAGGTTCTGGAGTTCTTCCTGCGCGGTTTGGACAGATCGCTGCAGACGCTCCCATTCGGCTTGTGGGTCCGCGGCGGTGTGTTGTGGGACCTCCATGGGTTGTTGGAGGAGCAGGTGGGCCGGCCCTATGGCAATGCCCGGGGACGCGGGGATGCCCGTCCAAGCGCCTTCCTCTCCGGGTGGCGGTTCGGTTGGGGCAGGCGCGGGCGTGATTTCCTCGCTTTCGCCGAAGTTCTGCTCCACCAGATCACGCAGCGCGGCCAGGACTTCTTCCGCGTCTGGGCCGTCGGCCACAATGGCGATCTCATGGCCCTGACGCACTCCCAGGGTCGCGATTTGGTTGATGCTCTTGGCGTTGGCCCAGTCACTGCCGGTGGTCACATTCCGCACCATGACGGTGGATTGGAACCGGGCTGCCGTGGAGACGAATTGGGCCGCGGGCCGCGCGTGGAGTCCCAGGCGATTACGCACGACCAGCCGAATTTCCTTTCCCTGGACGGGGGGGCGGCCCTCCTCTTCGGCCTGGGGTTCCAGGTGAAGTTGGGCGATTTTGGCCTGAAGCGCGTTGCGCGCTTCGGCCAGCACCAGGGAGATATCAGCCCCGGTTGAGGCTTGGACGGCCGCGGCAATGGCCCCTTCCACCAGTGGAGCATCGGAGAGGTAGACGCGGCGGCGCTGGTCCTCTGGGAGGAAATCCAAGGCCATCTCCGCGCTGAGTAAGGCACTGCCCAGGTCCATGAGCACAACGACGCCATCTTCGCTGTACACTTGCTGAATGGCTTGGAGGACTTTCATGGCGTCGGTGCCAAATGGGTTTTCGGGATCGTCAATGCCCCCCGCAATGGCAATGGGTACCTTCCCCTGAACCATCTGGTCGGCGAGTTCTTTGACCCCTTGGGCCAAACAGGCGCTGTGTGCAACGATGACGAGTCCTACCATGGAGGCCCTCGCTCGTGTTAGGATTCTGCGATGGCGGCGATGAGTTCTCGACAGAAGTCAGGGATGTCAGCAACGACCCGTCCCCACACGAGATTGCCATCGCGAAACGCGGGGGCATCCACCCAGGTTGCTCCCGCGTTGATGAGGTCATCACGGATGCCGCGTGAACCCGTGGCCTTGTGTCCTTTGACCACGCCCGCGGAGATAAGGACCCATCCTCCGTGACAGATGGATCCAATGATTTTGCCCTGTTCGTACACTTCGCGCACGAGTCGGGTGACCGATTCGTAGCGACGTAATTTGTCCGGCCCCCAGCCCCCAGGCACAACCAGCGCGTCCACATCTTGGGCGGAGATCTGGTCGGCTGTGACGTCAGGGCGGGCTTCCAGGCAGTGTTTGCCTCGGAATACTTCGGATCGGCCGGTGCCTATGATGATGACGTCAGCCCCTTCTTCTCGCAGTCGCATTACAGGGACCCAAAATTCCAGGTCCTCAAACCCTTCTTCCACAAAGACACCTACACGCTTCCCCTTTAGACGCACGGTTTACACCCTCCTCCGGTACGTGATGAACAATTTGTCGGCGTAATGAGCACGTCTTTCACAGGTATATAGTGCCTCAAATGTCCGTTCCTGGTGTAATTGACACAAGTGTGTGGTCGCACGCGGGACAGTTCATTACTTCGTGCACGTGCGTGTACACCTCCTCGGTCAGATCCTCCGGGGGACCCGGCACAAAACCGGTGTGTCCACACCAACACGCGTACCACCCTATTTTTACCTCATGGAAGGGAATGCGCTCTTTCTGCAAGTCCATGCGTTCCACATTCAAATGCCAGCGCGCGTTGGTTATGAGGAACCGCGCGTTGAGATCGCGCAACTTCTCCGCGTAAAGCCGCACATCTGGACAGTGACGCATGAGCAACACACCCACTGTCACATCCGTTGCAAAGGGGATATCCCGCGCGTCCCCAATGACAACCGTAAGGTTGTCTGGCAGGGGGCCTTTGGCCAGGCCCCGGTGAACAATATCCGGTCTTCGTTCTATCGCGTATACCCGCTGCACCCGCGTCGCCATCCGTCGCGCTAAACGCAAGTCCCCCGCACCGATGTCCACTACCACATCGTCCGGCCGGAGCCAGTCCAACACCTGCCGGTAAATGCGTTCATCATAAGGCGCCCACATGGAAACCCAATCAACCCGGGTTGGTGGTGTTTGTCGGTTCATTGGGCGGAACGAGAGCGAATGAGTTTTGTCATCAAGAGTACAAAGCCGAAAACTACCCAGATGCTTATTCCCGCGATGACGGCCAACCGCGTTGACGTGGTCGGATCACCCGTCTGGTGGTAACTTTGCCACCCGACAAATGCCATCAACGCAAGACTGGTGGCGGTGATGATTTTAAGCCCGGTTATGGGCGGGATCCATCCCGGATAGGACGAATCCGCGGTCGCTTCGCGTTGTGTGGATGTTCCCTGTGTAGGTTGGCGTTTTTTCTTACGGCTCACTCTCTCCTCCTTCATCTCTGTTGGTAGGACCTCCGGTGTCTCACCCGATAATCTGGAATGTGAGCCATACTCCATATCCAACGGCCAGGAGTCCCAGCACGGTAATTCCCCAGTTGATCACTGTGCGCGCGGTTTTCTTGGGCCCCAGGTCAAACAGGATGGATCGCACACCCAACGCGGCATGAAATGTGACGACAATGAGGAACAGGATTTCCCAGACCACGACAATGGGATTGGACAGGTAACTCACCACATCTTCATATGTGCGCAGTCCCCCCTCGACGACGAAGTGGTTGACTATCATGTGCGTGCCCAGGAGGAGGATAAGCAACAGGCCACTGAGTGCCTGTAGGATCCACAACGTCCCGGCCCATGAGCCTGTACGCTTTGTGTTCATCCTCTTCACTCCTTTCATACTGTGATGAATCCCCAGGTGCCTAAGAGCAGGAGCACTGCGGCAATGAGCATGAGCGTCCAGAAGAGTGCCTTGTGCTGGCGAACACCAATGCCTACGCCGATAAGGGCCACTCGAATGCCGTTCAGCCCGTGGTACAGGATGCCGGCTAAGAGGATGATGTCCAGCGGCAGGATGAGCGGGCTTTTGGCCAGGGCCACGAAGTCATTCCAGGTTGCAGGCCCCTTGGCTAACAGGCTTAACACGAACAAGTGCAGGATAAGGTAGAGGACAAGTCCCAGTCCGGCCAGGCGGTTTAAGGCAAACGCCCAACTGCCCACATGCCGCCGTCGTACGTGGAGCCAGGCTCCGGGACGTCGTTGGCGTCTCCGAACGTTGAGTTGCGTTGTTTCCACCATGATCGCTTCCCCCTTTATGCCTTCCCGAAAAGGCGGCCGATTTTACGTCGGGTGAGTTCACCCCGGAGGGCCATAATCGCGCCACCGGGATCCACATTGGAGGGGCAAACTTCGGTGCACTCCATGGCCGCATGGCACCGCCAGCACCCTTGCTCTGAATCTATCCACGCGAGGAGGGCTTCTGGATCTTCCCCGCGCGGTTCCTGCACAACACGCCATACTGCGGCCAGGGTGGCCGGGCCGATGTAGTCAGGATCCGTGCCGACCACCGGGCACGCGGACAGGCAGAGGCCACACTCGAGACAACTTTCCAGGCGCATGTGGAAGGGTACGCCTTCGGCCACTTCCGATTCGGTGAGGTATTCACTTTCACGAATGAGGGGCATGTGCGCCTGGCTGTAGGTTTCGTAGAAGCCGCTCATGTCAACGACCAGGTCGCTGATGAGCGGGGCGTTTTGTAAGGGTTCGACGGTCACTTCGGATGTGCCTAATTCCATGACGTTGGTCACACAAGCCAACACTTCACGGCCGTTTACCCGCATGCCGCAGGTGCCGCAAGAAGCGTGATGGCAGGAATGACGAAAGGTGAGGGTGCCATCCTGGTCACGGCGGATGGTTTCCAGGGCGTCCAGTACGGTGGTGCGCTCATTGACCGTGACCATGAATGTGTCGTAGTGGGGTTCGGGATCCCCTTGCTTGTATCGGAACACTTTAAATTGGATGATCTTTTCTGCCATGTCTTTCCCTCTCGTCAGCGGACTTACATCCGCCCGTTACAGCGACTTTCCAGGCTCGGTAAGTCCCAATCTTGGAATGGGTCCGACGTTATGTGTAATAGGCGGTGTGGGGCAGCAAGACGACCTCTCGCGTTCTGCACGGCGCATCTATTCCCAGTTTGCGAACAACGACGTCGGCTGTGGTTTCGGCCATGGCGCGAGCCGTGGTCGCTTTGCCGCCTGTGATTGTCACAAATCCTTCGACACCCTCATCCGCGTGGTCAAAGCACTTGAACGTGCGGCTTAATTCCCGGCCGGTGGTCGCGCCTCGACTGCCGATGAGGGGCCGGGCTGCAGACCACGCGGCGCGCATCTTCGCGTGCTTGATGGCCGGGATCATTTCCGCGCCTTTTTCGTACATGAGGCGGATGTGTTCTTCAGGCACTTCCAGTTGGTCGGGATCATCCACGACCCAGGAACTGGTCCCGATGATGGAGAGTTCCCGCTGGGGCACGATGATGTCTCCGTCGCCGGAACGGTGCAGGCGGTTGATAACCATGTTGTTGTATCGGCCCCACACGGCAACCAGCACTCCGGGCGACGGCTGCACAGGAACGTCCACACCGGCCATGCGGGCGATCTTTTCGGCCCAGGGGCCGGCCGCGTTGACAACGATGTCCGCGCCGATGTCGTATTCTTTGCCTGTGGTGTGATCGCGCACGTGGACGCCGGTGACGGTTTTCCCTTCCATGTTCAGGGAGATGACTTCGGTGAAGGGCTTGATAACCGCTCCATTGTGTTTGGCTGTGGCAAAGAAGCGCAGGGGCAACCGCATGGCGTCCATGGTGCCGTCCGGCACTTGCACGGCCAGTTTGACTTCGGGGTTCAGGTTGGGCTCTAAGCGCAAGGCTTCTTCGCGGGTGAGTGTGCGGGTCGGGATGCCACAGACTGCACAGCCTTCCATGAATTCATCGTAATAGGCCAGGTCTTCCTCTGTGATGGCGACGAACAGGCCGTCGTTGAGTTCAAAGGACCCAGGCGCGATTTTGCGCAGGATCATGTTCTCCTGGATACATTCTTTGGCCGATTCTTGATCTTTGACCGCGTATCGCGCCCCACTGTGGAGCAGTCCGTGGTGCCGGCCCGTGGTACCGGACGTGACTTCCCCGCGTTCGACGACTGTGACGCGGATTCCGCGTAGCGCTAAGTCGTGAGCAAGTGCCGCACCTGTACCACCACCGCCGATGATGACGACGTGATAATTGGCCATGATGGTTTCACCTTCCTTCACATTGTATGAAAGAGTTGGGGGTGACCCCCAGCACTGGTCGCCCCTTTGGCTGGAAGTCACCCCCTATTGTATGCTTAATCTTGCTATAGGTATTATTCTACCCAGCCAAAGGTGCGCTCCACGGCTTTCAGCCAGCCTTTGTAGAGTTTCTCCTTGGTTTCTTCATCCATTTCCGGTTCCCAGCGCTTGTCCACCTGCCAGTTCTGGCGCAGGTCGTCCAGGTTCTCCCAGAAGCCCACCGCGAGCCCGGCCGCGTAGGCCGCACCCAGGGAGGTGGTCTCCGCGACCTTGGGGCGGACTACCGGTACGCCCAGGATGTCGGCCTGGAACTGCATGAGCAGTTCGTTGTACACCATGCCGCCGTCGACCTTCAGCGCCTTCAGGTCCACGCCCGCGTCCTTGATCATGGCCTCGAACACGTCGCGGGTCTGGTAGGCTGTGGCCTCCAGCGCGGCGCGGCAGATGTGTCCTTTGTTGATGTAGCGGGTCAGGCCCACGATGACGCCGCGGGCATCGCTGCGCCAGTAGGGGGCGAAGAGTCCCGAGAAGGCCGGGACAAAGTAGATGCCGCCGTTGTCCGGCACGCTGCGGGCGCACGGTTCCACGTCTGCGGACTTTTCGAAGAATTTGAGGTTGTCCCGCAGCCACTGGACCAGCGCGCCGGTGATGGCGATGGAGCCTTCCAGCGCGTACACCGCGGGCTTGTCCCCGAATTTGTAGGCCAGGGTGGTGAGCAGGCCGCTCTTGGAGGGGACGGGTTTGGTGCCTGTGTTCAGCAACAGGAAGCAGCCGGTGCCGTAGGTGTTCTTGGCCTCACCGGGGTCGAAGCAGGTCTGGCCTACTAACGCGGCTTGCTGGTCACCCAGGTCGCCGCAGACTGGGATTTCGTCGCCGAACGGCCCGTCCTTGAGGGTCTTGCCCCAGGTGTTGGGGTCGCTGGAGGGCACAATCTTGGGCAGCATCTTCTTGGGGATGCCCATGATGTCCAGGATTTCGTCATCCCAGTCCAGGGTTTCCAGGTTCATCAACATGGTGCGGCTGGCGTTGGTTACGTCGGTGACGTGGGCACCGCCTTTGGGCCCACCGGTGAGGTTCCAGATGAGCCAGGTATCAATGTTGCCGAAGATGGCGTCGCCCCGCTCTGCGGCCTCCCGCAGGCCCTCTACGTTGTCCAGCAGCCACTTGATCTTGGGGCCGGAGAAGTAGGTGGCCAACGGAAGTCCAACCTTGGGGCGGAAGCGATCCTGACCGCCGTCCTTGGCCAGTTCGTCGCAGATGTCCTTGGTGCGGGTGTCCTGCCAGACGATGGCGTTGTAGTACGGTTTTCCGGTATTCTTGTCCCAGACTACGGTGGTTTCTCGCTGGTTGGTAATACCTACAGCAGCAATTTCTCCCGGTTTGATGCCTGCCTTTTCAATGGCGCCTCGGATGACTTCTTGTGTGCGCTCCCAGATTTCCATGGGGTCATGTTCGACCCAACCAGGCTTGGGGTAAATCTGCTCGTGTTCTTTCTGGTCAATGCTGATCACCTGGCCTGCATGATCGAAGATCATGCAGCGAGTGCTGGTCGTGCCCTGATCTACTGCCGCTACATACTTTGCCATGACTCCCTCCTGTCTCCTTTGATACAATCGCCGTTGACCACTGTTTCAGTTGGCAGGGAGCACTAAGTTCACGGCAGCGACCATTGCATTGCCGTCGAACTTGGTGTCCGTTTGTGCCTGTTGGTTATTCGGTACTCACTGGCCTTTGGATACGACGTCCAGCATGGCCTTGAGAATCAGGTACGAGGATGTGGCCCCCGGGTCCTGGTGGCCAATGCTGCGTTCGCCCAGGTAACTGGCTCGACCGCGCTTGGCCAGCATGGGGATGGTGTCCTTCATGCCTTTTTCCGCGGCGGCCACTCCTCGGCGGAGGATCTCCACGGTGTCCGCGCCCTCGTTTAGAGCCTGTTGCATGGCCTCCACGGCCGGAAGGAGGGCATCCACCATGGTTTTGTCGCCCAACTGGGCGCGACCGCGCTGGATGACGCCATCCACCGCGGCCTTCCACATGGCGACCAGATCCTCGTCGGTGAGTTCGTACTTCTTGTCTACGGCCATGCCGGCCCGCATGAAGAGCGTTCCGTACAGAGGACCACCGGCACCTCCTACGCTGGAGAGTAGGGCCATGCCCACGGTTTTCAGGATGTTGCCGATGTCCTTATCCTGCACCGCGGGCAACTGGCTCATTACTTTCTTGAAGCCGCGATCCATGTTGATGCCGTGGTCCGCGTCACCAATGGCCGCGTCCAATTGGGTCAGGTAGTCCTTATTCTCTTCCAGGACGTTGGCTACCAGTTTAATCCACTCGACAATCTGGTCACGGGTGACCATACGCCTTTTCTGCCTCCTTCCTCGGTGATGGACGTTTAGGCCTTCCAACGGAGGCCGGGTGTGAGCACGGGATCGTCCCAGAGTTCGACCATTTCGTCATCCACGCGTAGGAGGGTAATCATAACGCCCTGCATTTCAAGCGATGTGATGTAGTTGCCCACCAGGTTGCGGACGATGGTCAGCCCTTTCTTCTCGCAGATTTCCGCGAGTTTGCGGTAAACTACGAAGAGTTCGGCGATGGGGGTGCCGCCCATGCCGTTGACCATGGCGATGACTTTGTCGCCGGGCTGGAACGGTGGATCGGTGAGTTCGACTTCCACCCACTCCCCCTTCTCCTCGTCGAATTCGCGCAGTTTCCGGGTGTAGGGCGGGTCCTCGATGATGCTGAGGGCCAGCATTTCGGTGATTTCGTCGGCCGGGCGCCACTTGATGCGTTCGCGACCCGGTTCGCCGTGGATACCGATACCGATTTCAATTTCGTCCTCACCCAGTTCGAACGTGGGCGTGCCCTTGGCCGGGACCGTGCAGGAGGTGAGGGCCATGCCCATGCTGCGGCCGTTAATGTTCACCCGGCGGGCCAGGTCGGCCAGGCGTTTGAGGTCGTAACCACGTTCGGAGGCCGCTCCCACGATTTTCTCGGCCAGGACGGTGGTGCCTGTGCCGCGTCGGCCTTCTGTGTACAGGCTATCCTTCACAGCGACATCGTCATCGATGATGATGTTCAGCGTGCGGATTCCTTCTGCTCGGGCTAGATCTGCGGCCATCTCGAAGTTCATCACGTCACCGCTGTAGTTTTTGACCAGGAAGAGCACGCCCTCGCCGCTGTTGACGGTCTTCGCGGCTTCCAGCATTTGGTCCGGGGTAGGCGAGGTGAAGACTTCACCCGGGCACGCGGCGTGGAGCATACCTTTGCCCACAAAGCCGCCGTGCAGGGGTTCGTGACCACTTCCCCCACCGGAGATGACCGCGACCTTGCCCTTGACCGGGGCGTCCGCGCGGTAGACGAAGTTGGGATCAAAGTGGACCTTTATCAGGTCGGGGAACGCGCGGGCCATCCCTTCCAGGCTTTCCTTCACAAATGTTTCTGGGGAATTCAACAACTTCTTCATCGCCCTACTCCTTTCCGTGTTCGGCCACTATCACGCATGCGTGTTGCATCTTGGGTTCAGGTGAGTTCCGTCAGGTTCCCGGGAGAGGACCGAGAACCTGACGGATGATATTGTAGTGCATTTTGGGCGAATTTACTCCTCTTTCGCCAAGAAGGGTGAGATGAACCAGTCGTAGGTGAGCGCGCCCAGGATACCACCGATGAGCGTGCCGATAACCGGTGGTCCAATCCAGTACCAGCCATCAAAGAGGCCCTTGGTGCCGGCCAGGAGGCCGAAGATTCGGGGGCCCAGGTCACGGGCCGGGTTGATGGCGTAGCCGGAAGGACCACCCAGGGAGAGACCTACGGCCAACACAACGAAACCGATGAGCAATGGGGCTGCGTTGCCTTTGGGGGCGAGGTTCTTCTCGTCAGTCATTGCCAGGACGCCCCACAGCAACGTGGCCGTACCGAAGATCTCTGCGATGAAGGCATTCAACATGGAGTAGGCGCCGGCTGCGTTCGCGCTGGTGGCTGCGCCCCAGAAGGCCTGTCCGAAGACTGAGCCGGGGCCGGTGCACCAGACGTTCGGCATCCCTGCCTGAACCAAACCATCGTGGTACACCAGGTACACACCCAGCGCGCCCAGGAACGCACCGATGATTTGGGCGATGATGAAGGGGATAACTTTCGCCCACGGGAACCGTTTGGTTACGGCTAAGGCAACGGTGACTGCAGGGTTGATGTGAGCACCAGAGACACCACCGGCAACGTACACGGCGACGGCGACGGCAAAGGCCCACCCGAAGGTGATGGTGTTCCAGTCATAGCCCGGCGGAGCGAGGCGGGGAGCCAGGCCGACGTTTGCGACGACGCCGTCACCCAGGAGGATAAGGATAAAAGTACCGAAGACTTCTGCGATAAACTCACCGGTAATGCCGTTGCGCTTCATGGTTGCCGTCTCCTTTCTGAGGGTGCATCAAAAGGGTAAGAGGTTCTTGGGCATGACATCCGGTGTTATCTGTTAGGCATCACCGATAGGGCAGCATAGTTGGTTCTCCGGAGAACCTGACAGATACACACGGGATTGGGGGATGAGAGATAGCGCCAGACACCTCTGTTACTCATTATCCAGGATGGGGATAAAAAAAGTCAATAGGGGAGGGGTGTGGTGTTTCGATGTGAAACATCAGGGAGACGGCGTTTGTTTCAGAATGAAACCTCTGCCTTCTACCGGTACTTCTGAATGTCGATCCCCAACGCCTTCAGGCGACGCCATAACGTGGTACGGCTGATGCCCAACGCCTCAACCATGCATTGCACTCGCCCCCGACAGGCACGCGCCGCACGGATAATGGCTTCCCGCTCCGCCTCCTCAATCGTCAATACCGGAATAACTCCCTCTTCCGTGATCGCCCAATGCCGAGTCTGACGCAGCGGAGCCGGTAAATGTTCCGGCCGAATCACATCTCCCTCTACCAGCAAGGCCGCCCGTTCTAAGGTGCTTTCCAGTTCCCGCACATTGCCCGGCCAGGGATACCGCTTGAGCAATTCCAGCGCTTCCTCACTCACCCGGATGGGACGGCCTATTTGCTGCTGAATCCGACCTAACGTGCGCTCCACCAGCAGCGGAATATCCTCCGGGTGTTCCCGTAACGACGGTAAGCGAATGGTGAACACCCCAAAACGGTAGTACAACTCCGCGCTGAAACTGCCCTCACGCACCAGTTTCTCCAGGTCCGCGGAGGTGGCCGCAATAATCCGCACATCCACAGGAATGGGACGCGTGCTGCCCAGGCGCATGACTTCACCCGTGTCAATCACCTGCAAGAGCGCGGCCTGCATTTCCAGGGTGAGACTCTCTACTTCGTCCAGAAATAGGGTGCCCCCATCGGCCAGTTCGAACTTGCTGGGACGCCCTTCCTTAAGCGCACCGCTGAACGCACCTCCCTCGTACCCGAGAAATTCGCTGAGCATGAGTTCATGAGGAATGGCCAGACAGTTGATGGCAATGAACGGACCGTCCGCGCGGGGACTTTCCTGGTGGATGGCACGAGCCAGCGGGTTCTTGCCTACCCCATCCTCCCCACGCAGCAGGACAGGTGCACGTCCCTGCGCGGCAATGCGAGCTTGCCGCCGCACCTTCCGCATGAGCGGGGATTCTCCTAACAGACTGTCCAGGGTTAATGTGGCCTGCGCACCGACAAGACGGTGCACCAACGCTCGTACCCGTTCAATGGGCCGGAGTGTGGCAATAAAGCCACTGGGCGGATGGGCACCTTCGTGCATGGGCCGTAAACTCAACACACAGGGCACAGATCGGCCCTCAACCTCAAGGATGGCCTCCACATCTTTCAATTCCCGGTGTTGTTCAATGGCCTCTTGCACCAGATCCGGGAATTTGACCAGGGAATAGAGGGAACGCCCTAAAATAGAGGTGGGAGAAATGCCCAGGATGTGTCCTGCCTGTGTGTTGATGTGGGTGACCGTGCCCGCCATGTTCCACACGATGATGCCTTCGGAAATGGCTTCAAACACTCCCTGAAGTTCGCTATAACGGCGGTTGGCCTCCTGGAGGTACATGTCCGTTTGCAACTGGTTGCTTATGGCCCGCGCACCAGCCATCACCGCTGCCAGGGAGTGCGAATGAGCCTGTTCTACAGGTCCCACAATGGCCAGGGCACCAATGATGCGACCTCCAACGTCGTGGATAGGCGCGGCCGAAGTCACAGTGGTGTGCAGTTGTTTAAGGTAATGCTCTGGGCCCACTACTTGGACAGGCATCGCGTCGTGGAGGGCCAAGGCAATCGCGTTGGTGCCCATGTGCCCTTCGGTGAGGAAAACACCGGGCTTGCATTGCCACGCGTCCAGGCAGGAGAGGATGTCCGCGTCCCCCACCATGTCCAGCAAACAGGCGACGCTATCCGTAATCATCACGGCCGCGTGGGATCCTTCGATGAACTGGTAAATGTCTTCCAGGATGGGACGGGCTACCGCGAGCAGGTCGAAGTGCTTTATTTGGATGGTTTGCAGGGCCTGGGGAGGGAGGGGATTCAACCGAGGCGGGGCCAGGGGGTCTAACCGCGGGTAGCAACGAAGCCATGAGCGATAGACGACCGGGTCCAGGTGCTTTCGTTGCTCCTCATCCAGGTGCCCGGTTGTGGTAAACGTTGCCCACAGTTTGGTGAGCAGTTTTAAGTCAAATGGGTATGCCTGCGGTTGCATTGCTCCCCCTTGCCGCGTTCATTATAGTAACAGCCAGAGGGGGGAGCAAATTGCCTTTCCAACCGCTGTGTATTCGAAGTCCCGCGGACGTGGTCGGGGTGACATTCGGCAGGCGGTAGCAACTTGACATTTACCGGGGAGATGTGTTAGACAAAGGCACGAAGTGATGAGATTCCCCGCCGGTTGCAGTCTGGTCCCTCGGCGTGAAGGGAAGAGGCTTCCGGTTTGAGTACCAGGGTATTATGAACCGCCGTTGGTCATCCGTATTGCAAGGAGGGGGTAAAAGATGGGGGAACGAAAGCGGGTTTTAACCGGTGATCGTCCCACCGGAAAGTTGCACCTGGGGCATTATGTGGGCAGTCTAGTAAACCGTGTGCGGTTGCAGGACCAGTACGAGTGCTTTTTCCTCATCGCGGATTTGCACATGTTGACCACAAAACCCACAAAGGAGGACATTGAGGCCATTGGGGAAAATGCTCGCGAGATGGTGCTCGATTACCTCGCGGTGGGAATTGACCCGAATAAATCGGTGATTTACCTCCAATCCATGATCCATGAGGTGTACGAGTTGAACCTGTTTTTCGAGATGCTGGTGTCGTTGAACCGGGTGGCGCGCCTTCCTTCTATTAAGGACATGGCCCGCGCGGCCAAGATGGATGATGAGAGCATTCCCTTTGGCCTGGTGGGATATCCGGTGTTGCAAGCCGCGGATATTCTCCTCCCTCGCGCTCACCTTGTCCCTGTGGGCAAGGATAACCTGGCCCACGTGGAGATCTCCCGGGAAATTGCCCGACGCTTTAACCGGCTGTACGATGAGGTCTTCCCCATTCCTGAGGCGCTCATCGGTGAGGTGCCCACGCTGGTGGGCATTGATGGGAAGGCTAAGATGAGCAAGAGTCTCAACAACGCTATTTTCCTCTCCGATTCCCCTAAGGAGGTGGAGAAAAAGGTCATGCGCATGTACACGGATCCTAAGCGCATTCGGGCAGATATCCCCGGCACCGTGGAGGGGAATCCGGTCTTCATTTATCACGATATCTTCAATCCAAACAAGGAAGAGGTCGAGGATTTGAAGCAGCGTTATCGTGAGGGACGTGTGGGGGATGTGGAGGTTAAGCAGAAATTGGCGCGGGCCTTAAACGCGTTCCTTGATCCCATTCGCGAACGTCGGGCGTATTATGCGGCTCGACCGGGATATGTGGAAGATGTGCTCATGCAGGGTGTAGAACGCATGCGGGAGGAGGCACGCGCGACCATGGATTTGGTGTACCGGGCCATGGGGTTCCGCAGCGTGTGGAACCGGATGCGGCGCCGCGCTGAACGCTACCGCAAGAAGGCGGCCAAGGCGGGAGAGGAATAAAGTGCCGGGGGATTTCATGTTTTACGAATCCATAGACCAACTTCAGCAGTGGATGACGGAGGAGTTCTTTGCTTATGCCAGGGATTCTAAAAAGGCGGCAGGCCGCGCTTTGGGAATTCTGACTTTTGTAGGCGTGGAACAGGGCTCGTCGCTCTTTTGAGAGTGCGGCATATGCTAAAATAAGGTCCTTGCTATTCTTAGGAATGCCTTAGGAAAGATAATAAAAAAACATTGGGGGATTGGGATGAAACGTGGCCTTATCGGCGAGTACCGAATCACTCCCGTCGATGGCGAGAAAATACGAGCCTTTGTTCCTAAGCCGTGGCCGCCGAACCCACCGCTGCGATTCACATCCCAGCGCCAACGGCTGTTGGAGCGCGCTACCCTCGCGGTGGGCTGGCTGGACAGCATCACTTTGCTTTTGCCCAATCCCGACATCTTTCTCCACACCTACGTCTGCCGGAAGGCGCTGTTTTCTTCGCAGATTGAGGATACCCGATTACCGCTTTCGGATTTGCTGCTTTTCGAGTTGGAAGAAGCACCGGGCGTGCCGTTGGACGGGGCTGTAGTGGACTTGCGCCCTTTACAGGGTGAGATTATAGGGCCGGAGCGCACTCAAATGCAACTTGCTATCCCCCTGGATTTTTAGCCAATGAGCCCGAAGAAATCCCGATTACAGCGGTTGCGCGATAAAGGGAAGTTGTTGGATGAGATTTTGGCCTGGAAGCGCGAGGAGGTGGCCCGCAAACGCCGCGAGCGCCCTCTGGCAATCCTGCGCGCCCTCGCGGCCACAGTTCCCCCACCCGGCAATTTGCGAGCCGCATTGCAGGCCCCCGGAGTTCACATCATCGGCGAAATTGTCCGGGCTACCCCTGCCCACGGGTTGCTCTCCCATCATTTTGACGTGGACGAGTTGGTGGATGTGTACGTTAAGGGCGGGGTGAGTGCCCTCTCCGTGGTCACCGATGCCCGGTTTTTCCAGGGAAAATTGGAGTACCTCACCCAGACAAAGGAGATCCTGGCCCAGCGTGGAGTGGCAATACCGGTGTTGCAACGGGATTTTGTGCTGGATGTGTACCAGGTGTGGGAAGCACGCGTGGCCGGCGCGGACGCGATCTCTTTACTGGTATCCGCTGTGGGGGATTCAACTCTCCGGGAGTTGCTGGCCACAGCTCACGCGTTGGGCATGGAGGCCGTGGTTGAAGTTCACAATGAGCAGGAGTTGGCCCGGGCTCTGACCGCGGGGGCTCGCATTGTGGGGCTGAATAACCGGGATGTGCGCACGTTCACTGTAAATTTGGGCGTTACCGAACGGTTGCGTCCTTTAGTGCCTCCGGATGTATTGGTGGTGAGTGAGGAAGGGGCGTTTACTCGAGAGGATATCCTGCGCTTATCTGCCACGGGAGTTCACGCTGTGCTTGTGGGCGAAGCGTTTATACGCACTCGCCCCGACGCACGCCTTCGCAAGGTCCAATTGTGGGTGCAAGCGGCCCGTCACAGTTAAAATGTGGATCGGGGATGAAGGTACGGTGAATTCCAGGGCGCCCCGGAACAACGATGTGGGAACACCCTTCCTTCATCTTGCTGCCAATGCGGTGCACAGGCACCACGGGGCACAGGGCGTGTACACGGAAATAATGGAAATCTGAGGAGGAGGGCATGACCGGCACAATCATCAACGTGATTACGGTCCTCATCGGTGGAACCCTGGGCACGGTGCTGGGCGCTCGTTTGCCCGATAAAATTCGCGAGACCGTTATGGCCGCGGTGGGTTTGGTGGTGTTGGTCATTGGTTTTGAGATGGCTGCTTCCTCGCAAAATATCCTCATTCCCATGTTTAGCGTCCTTATTGGCGGTGTGCTGGGGGAATGGTGGCGTATTGAGGATGGCTTGAACGCGTTTGGGCGTTGGCTGGAGGACCGGACTCAGCATTGGTTTGGGGAGGATGAGCGGTCAGTAACCCGCGCGTTTGTGACGGCAAGCCTTGTGTTCTGTGTGGGGCCATTGACTATTTTGGGGGCTATCCAGGATGGTTTGGCCGGCGATTTCCAACTCCTGGCGGTGAAATCCATTTTAGACGGTTTCACTTCGTTGGCCTTTGCTGCCACTTTGGGCCCGGGGGTTCTTCTGTCCGTTATCACGCTTATCGTGTATCAGGGGGGGCTTTCCTTTGTGGCGATGATGTTCGGTTCGATTCTGGGCGCTGTCACCCGTACCACTCCCTGGGTGGTGGAGATGACGGCCGCGGGCGGCATTCTCGTGTTGGGCATCGGCCTGGGGTTGTTGGAGATCCGGCAAGTCCGTGTGGGGAACTTGTTGCCCGCGGTGGTAATTGCTCCCTTGATTGTGGTCCTGTTGACGTGGTTGGGCGTGATGTGAATTTGACACCAATTGGAAGGATCGCAGGAAGTGGGTGGGTGAGCCATGGTGTTCTACAAGGACAAATTTGATTCAATAGCCGGTCAAGAGGGAGTGCAGGCGAGGATGGAGCGAAGGGGAAAGCCCGAAGGTTTGAAGATTGGATGGGAACTCCTGGATACTCGCTATCTTTATCGGAGTCAGTGGCACCACCTGCGGCAGGATCGGGTGCGCCTGCCCAGTGGTGAAATCATCGTTTACACGTACCAGGAACATGCGGGGTTTGTTGTGATTGTGCCGGTTACGGTTGAAGGAGAGGTGGTGCTTATTCGCACGTATCGTTACACTGTGGATGACTGGGTGTGGGAGTTGCCCGCCGGGGGGCTGGGCAACCGGGCGGGCCAACCCTTAATTCAGGTGGCGCAGGAGGAACTGGCCGAGGAAGTGGGCGGGGTGGCTACAGACTGGTCCTATCATGGCTGGTTTTACATTGCCAATGGCACGGCCGACATTGTCGGGCACATATTCCTTGCCACCGGGGTTCGGTTGACCTTGCCGCCCCGCCGTGAGAACACGGAATTCATCCAGGTGCACCGTGTCTCCATTCCAGAGGCCCTGGCCATGGCCCGGGATGGGCGCATGCGCGATGGTGAAAGCGCGTTGACCCTCTTACGTTTGGAACCCCAATTACAGCAACTGCTCTCGACAGTGTCGGGAGTGGGGAAACGGTAGCGATGATGAGTGCGCTTCGTACCTTTCCGTCCATTCACGTCCGCGTCCCCGCGACCACCGCGAACCTGGGCCCAGGATTTGATGTGTTGGGCATGGCCTTGGCCTTGTGGAACGAGGTTGTGGTTACCCCTGCGTCCCACCTCCGGGTTACCGTGGAAGGGGAGGGTGTGGACACCCTGCCGCGGGATACGTCTAACCTGGTCGTGCGCTCTATGGCCCACATGGCGCGCTCGATAGGACGATCCCTGCCGCCTGTGCACGTTCACCTGGTGAACCGCATCCCCATGCAAGCGGGTTTGGGCTCCAGTTCCGCGGCTATTGTAGGGGGGTTGAGGGCGGCGGCGGCACTGTTCGAGGTGCCGCTTTCCCGACAGGACCTGCTTCGACTGGCTGTGGACATTGAGGGGCATCCGGACAATGTGGCACCGGCCATTTACGGCGGCTTGGTGGCTGTGGTGGTGGAGGAGCAGGGTCCACTTGTGCTCTCTTTGCCTGTGCCCTCAGGGACTCAGGTGGCCGTGGTTTTGCCTGATGTGCAGGTATCCACCGAAGAGGCGCGGCGTTTGTTGCCCTCCCACGTGGCGCATGAAGATGCGGTTTTCAACGTTGGACGGGCTGTGTTCGTGGTCCACGCGTTGCAGCGGGGCGATTACGATCTTCTCTCGCGGGTGATGGTGGATCGTCTGCATGAGCCGTATCGAAAGGCACTTATTCCCGGATATGAGGCAGTGGTGCGTGCGGCGCGGGCTTCAGGCGCGGCATCGGTTGTCATCAGTGGCTCCGGGCCCGCGCTTGTGGCCTTTGCCCCTCATGGCCACGCGCGCATTGTTGCGGCCATGCGTGAAGCCTTTGCGCGGGCAGGTGTTCCCGCGCGGGGGTGGGTTCTTCCCGTGGTTCAGGAGGTGTGAATCTACGACACCGACCAGGCTTTGAATTGCCATGCCGTGGGGCATCGGCTATCCTTAAGGTCCAGAAGGAGGTTCGTGTATGCGCATCTTGGTAACCGGCGGAGCCGGATTTATTGGTTCTCATGTTGTGGACGCGTACATTGCCGCGGGTCACGATGTGGTTGTGGTGGACAACTTGCACACGGGCAAGAAGGAGAACGTTCATCCCAAGGCCCGTTTCTATCAGGTGGATATTCGGGATGTGGACGCGTTGGCGCGGGTGTTCGAGGAGGAACACCCGGAGGTGATTAGTCATCAAGCAGCGCTGGCCAACGTGCGCGAGTCCATGGAAAAGCCCGCGGAGTACGCGGAGGTGAATGTTATCGGTTCGATTCACCTGTTGGAACTGGCGCGAAAGTTTGGGACGCGGAAAGTCATTTACGCGTCTACAGGGGGGGCTGTGTACGGTGAGCCGGTTTTCCTGCCCGCGACCGAGGAACACCCTATCAATCCCCTGGACAATTACGGGGCCAGTAAGCACGCGGTTGAGCACTATTTGTACCTGTACAGGCACAATTATGGCTTAGATTACACGATTTTGCGGTACCCCAATGTGTACGGTCCCCGCCAGGATCCGTTGGGTGAGGCGGGTGTCATTGCCATTTTCACCGGTCGCATGTTGCGCGGGGAGGTGTGCATCATCAACGGGTCGGGTGAGCAGCAGCGGGATTTTCTCTACGTGGGGGATGTGGCCCGCGCGAATGTGTTCGCTCTGGAACGCGGAAGTGGGGGCATCTACAATCTGGGATGGGGCAAGGGTATTGATATTAACACGGTGTTCCGGAAGTTGGCAGAGGCTGCGGATTATCACCTGGATCCGGTCTATGGGCCACCTAAGTTGGGAGAGGTGTTCCGCATTTACTTGGATGCCAGTAAGGCTCGTGAGGAACTCGGCTGGGAACCCCAGGTAACGTTCGAGGAGGGGTTAGCGTTGACGGTTGCCTATTTCCGCGATCGTGAAGGGCAGCAGGCTGGTTCGTAGTCCCACGGAGTGCGTTGGTGGGCACGGTTATTCTGGACATGTCATGGGGATGTAGGTTATGCGCGTAGGCATTAATGGGTGGTTTTGGGGGTCTCCGGAGGTGGGCAGCGGTCAATACGTCCACCATCTCCTGGAGGCCTTGTTGCGCGTGGCACCGGAGCATGAGTACATTTTGTACTTGCCCGGTGCTCTTCCCCATGCTCAACACGTTCCCGTGCCGGATTCGGTGGTGGTGCGGGTGGTGCGGACGCCTTTTGACCGTCATTGGGAGAATCTGGCAAAGGTGTGGTTTGAACAGGTGGCTTTACCCCGCTCGGCTGAGGCCGATGGCGTGGATCTCCTGCATGTGCCGTACTGGGGGTCGGCGTTGGTGCGTCGAGTGCCCACGGTGGTGACCGTCCATGACCTGATTCCCATGTTGTTGTTGGCTTACCGGGGCGGGCCGTTGGTGCGCACGTACACACGTTTGGTGGCAGAGGGGGCTCGTCGTGCGGATATGGTGCTGACCGATTCCCGGGCTTCGCGGCGGGATATCCGGCGTTATCTTAAGGTGCCGCCTGACCGGGTGCGAGCCGTACCTTTGGCTGTGGATGGAATGTACCGTCGGGTAACCGACCCGGAACGTCTGGCTTACGTACAGGAGAAGTATCGATTACCCCCGAGATTTCTCCTCTATTTGGGAGGGTTTGATCAGCGAAAGAATGTGACCACGCTTTTGCAGGCGTACGCGGGTATATTATACGCGTCCCAGGAAGGGGGCGGAGAGGGGCCCACGGCGTTCGACGCGGCTTTGGTGGTGGCAGGACGGTTGCCAACTCGGGATACTCGTTTCTTCCCCAACCCCCGCAAGATAGCCCGTTCCTTTGGCATTGCCGATTACGTGCACTTTATTGGCTGGGTGGATGAGGAGGATAAACCCGCGTTGTACTCTCTGGCGGACGCGCTGGTCTTTCCTTCCCTGTATGAGGGGTTTGGTTTGCCTGTGCTGGAGGCTATGGCGTGTGGCACGCCGGTCATTGCTGCCAACGCGGCTTCTCTGCCAGAATTGGTGGGGGATGCAGGCATCTTGGTGGCTCCTCGGGATGTGGAAGGTTTGGCAGAGGCGATGGTGCGTTTGGTGGAGGATGAGGCGCTGAGGCGGGATTTATCTCAGAAGGCGATGGAGAAGGCCCGGCAGTTTACCTGGCAGGAGGTGGCTCGCGCAACTCTGGACGCGTATTTGTGGGTGATTGAGCACACGGAGTTGAGGAAAACACAACCTGCGTGACGGTTTGGTCTCTTACTTCAAAGGGGAGTATAATAGCAGACACCATATCTGTGTGTGTACGTCTGTATAGAGACTGTCGACCATCTTTCACTTACCTGTGGAGAACGGGGCATGACCAATACAGTCGCCGGATCCACGTCCGATCCCCTCGCGAAGCCGAAACGCCGTTCTCGTCCCCCTTGGCGACGGGGTGAGGCTATCCTTGGGTTTATTTACATTCTACCTGCCACTGTAATTCTGGGGGCGTTCCATTTCTGGCCTATGTTCTACGCGGTGTACATCAGTTTACACCGGTGGCGGGTAATTAAACAGGGATATGTGGGCCTTGCCAATTATGAGTGGGTGCTCAAGAACCCCAAGTTCTGGAACGCTCTGAAGGTGACGGTGTATTATGTGGTGGGCACGGTGCCCGTCCAATTGACTTTGGCCCTCATCCTGGCATACATTTTGTATCAGCCCATCAAGGGGCGAGAGGTTTTCCGCACGATTTATTTCCTTCCCTACATTACGTCCACCATTGCATCCGGCGCTGTGTTCGCGTGGATGTTTAGCCCTCAGGAGGGGCCGATTAACCGGTTCCTGACGAAGTTGGGTTTGCCGGCGTTGCGGTGGCTCTTGGAACCTCGTGGGGTGTTCACGATTTTAGGGGAGTACTTGCACCTTCCCTGGTTGAAGGGGGGACCTAGTCTGGCGCTGGTTACTATTATGATTTTTGTGATTTGGTTCTGGGTGGGATACGACGCGACGATTTTCCTGGCTGGGCTTGGTTCCATCCCTTATGAGTTGTATGAGGCCGCGAAGATTGACGGTGCGAATCGCTGGCAGTTGTTCCGGTACATCACCATTCCTCTGTTATCGCCCACTATCTTTTTCCTCAGTCTGGTGGCGATGATTGGTTCGTTTAAAGCGTTCAATCACATTTTCATTATGACCGATGCATCTTCGGGAACTGTGGGTGGACCTTTGGACACGACGACCACGGTGACCATTCTTTTCTTCAAGAATTTTTACGAGACGCCCACGTATGGTAAAGCAGCCGCTATCGCGTTTGTGTTGTTCTTAATTATTCTGGTGCTGTCCTTGCTGCAGAACTGGCTGGCATCCAAACGAGTGTTTTACATGGAGTGATCGATGATCAGCATAACCTTGCCTTTGGGCCAACGGAAGCATGTGCGACTGTCGGTGTTGCAGTTGCTTTTGTACGTGGTGCTCATTGCAGGCGCCATCATCGCGATGTTTCCCTTTATTTGGATGATTTTGACCTCTTTTAAGTCGTACGGTGAGGTGACGGCCGGACGTTTCTTTCCGCGGGAGTTGCGGTGGCACAATTATGTGGAGGCGTGGAACGCGGCGCCTTTTGCTCGGTATTTCCTGAACTCCATTTTCATCGCGTTGGCCACGATTGCTGGCGATCTGTTTACGGGCATTCTGGCCGCGTACGCGTTTGCCCGCATGGAGTTCCCGGGACGGAATGTTATCTTCTTCCTTTTCCTGGCCACGTTGATGGTACCTGGAGAGTTGACGGTGTTGCCCAACTTCCTCACCATTCGTAAGTTGGGCTGGTATAACACGTACGAAGCGCAAATTATCCCCTTCACGGCCAGTGTGTTTCACATTTTCCTGTTGCGACAGTTTTTCATGGGTATCCCCCGTGATTATTGGGATGCTGCGCTGTTGGATGGGTGTACGCATTTCCGTTTTCTGTTTTCCATTGTGGTTCCCCTTTCTCGAGCGGCCATTGTGACGGTGGCGCTGCTGAGTTTTATTGGGTCGTGGAACGCGTTTCTCTGGCCGTTGATTGTGACGTCCAGTGAGAAGATGCGCCCGATTCAGGTGGGATTGCGCAGTTTTGTGGTGGAGGAGGCTACTCAGACGCAGTTGATGATGGCCGCGGCCACCATGGTCATTGTGCCCATTATCATTTTTTACCTGTTCACACAACGGCAGTTCACTCGGGGTATTATGACTACCGGTTTAAAGGGGTAAGACTTCGCTGAATAAGCAGGTTGAGGGAATGGTCGGATAGCAAAGACTTGTGGAGAGGTGTGTTATCCATTTTCAACACTCAACGTAGATTTAACCTAAAAGGAGGAGTCGTCATGCGTTCGAAAAAGTGGCTTCTGGTGATTGGTCTTGTGCTGGCCTTGGCGTTGGTCATGGCCGCATGCGCCGGGCAGAAGACGCCTACGCCGACACCGACAAAGGCGCCTGCTGCACAGCCCACTCCGACGAAGGCTGAGGAGGAGATGGATCCCATTAGCAAGTTGGATCCGTCCGGACAGGAGGTGCTCTTCTGGCACGTTTCGACCCGCAAGCACGAGAAGGTGCTCATGGAGATTATTGACGGGTTCAACAAGAGCAACCCCTATGGTATTAAGGTAGTGCCCGAGTACGCGGGCTATTACGGTGACATTTACAAGAAGATTCTGGCGGGCATCGCTGCTGGGGAAACTCCTGACATGGCCATTGGTTACGCCAACCAGGTGGCCGAGTACGCGAAGGCAGGGGTTATCGTGCCGCTGGATCCCTTTATGAACAGCAAGAAGTACGGCTTTACTGAGGAAGATAAGAAGGATTTCATGTGGAACTTGCTGGAAGGGGATAAGCGGCCTGAGTTCGGTGGTCAGTACCTCTCCTTTGCGCACAGCCGATCCATGCAGGTTATGTACTACAACGTGGATTGGTTGAAGGAGTTAGGATACGATGGTCCGCCCAAGACCTGGGATGAGTTTAAGGAAATGTGCATGAAGGCCACGGATCCGGAGAAGGGCACTCACGGGTATGCCTACTCGGGCAGTGCCTCCCTCTTCGCTACCCTGGTCTTCACCTTTGGTGGGGATATTGTGACGAAGGACAATCAGAAGGTGGCTTTCAACGGCGAAGCCGGGCTTAAGGCCTTGCAGTTGCTGAAGGATCTGTTTGACAGTGGCTGTGCGTATGAGGTAGCCGAGCGTTACGGGGACCAGAAGGACTTCGCCAATCGCAAGGCCCTCTTCACTTTTGGCTCCACTGCTGGTTTGCCCTACTATCGCAGCGCTATTGAATCCAGCGAGGCGGGACCCTTCCAGTGGGATGTGGCTGCTCCGCCCACCGCGATTGGCAAGCCCGTGGTCAACGTGTACGGCCCCAGCGCGGCCATCTTCAAGAGCGTGCCCGAGCGTGAGTTGGCTGGCTGGCTCTTCTTCAAGTACTGGGCCGAGCCCAAGAATGTGGCCAAGTGGGCCATGGTGGCCAACTACTTCCCCATTCGTAAGTCGGCCATTGAACTGCCCGAGATGCAGGAATACATGAAGAAGAACCCGCAGTACAAGAAGGCCTTTGACTTGCTGCCCTACGGCCGCATGGAGCCTTCGGTGGCCGGGTACCAGCAGATTCGTGGCATCATCGCGGATGCTATGAAGAAGGTCATCGAAGGAGGCGACCCGCAGCAGGTTCTGGAGGCCGCGGCTCAGGAAGCCCAGAGCGTGTTGGATCAGAACAAGTAAGGTGTGAGATCACACACGCGGGGAACGAGCGGGGTGGGACGGTTACGTCCTACCCCGTTTTTTTTATCCTGATTACCTGTGCGGACGGCGGCCGCGGTCAAGGGGCGATGGGCTCGATACGGCCTCCAGTTGAAAACTGCGGCCTTCGGTGGAGGCGAAACCGCCGGGGGCGGTTGGGGCCCTCACCCCACTCCCCTTGCCCTCTCCCCTCTCCCAAACTTGGGAGAGGGGAGAGGGGGAACACGCCTCCTCTCATTCGGGCGCCGGTGCCGAGGGGTGAGGGG
>Ga0256914_1000949_pt1 | contig 27742 bp, 30 predicted proteins | sample HulkmetaG_FD_191571 | JGI IMG/M metagenome (GOLD analysis project Ga0256914, IMG submission 191571) | Hydrothermal chimney microbial communities from Main Endeavour vent field at the Juan de Fuca Ridge, Pacific Ocean - Hulk | ecosystem: Environmental > Aquatic > Marine > Hydrothermal vents ... | reverse complement strand
TACCGCACCAGCTACAAAATACCCATAGGTCTTCAGACTGGTTGCAGAGGCACTCATGCTAAAGGAAAACACCATTGCCCCTGCGAGAAGAGCAATTAACCATTTCTTCATACTCTTCTTCCTCCTTTCGCTTTTTTTGGTTTAAAAACATTCCCCTGACGCCAGAAACATAGATAGAGTTATATAGAGAGGCGGGGGAAAAATCAAGCAAAATTTTGACAAAAGTTAAAAAATTTTGACGGTAAAAATTTTTTAACTCCATCCCTACCGGAGGGGCACACCCCTACTATAGGCCCTGGATAAAATACCTCACCCCCTCCTCCAGCATCTGCACCGCCAGCAATACCAGTATAAGCCCCATGAGCCTCTCTATGGCCCTGGTGCCCCTGTCCTTGAGGAGGATACCAATACGGATAAATACAAGCATTATGGCGAGAGAAAGGCTCCAGGCCAGGAGGATGGCAAGAAACACCGCTCCCTGGGATGGCTCCTTTCTGGCATAGAGCATGATTGCGGCAAGCAGGGAGGGACCTGCAACAAAGGGGGTGGCAATGGGGACAATAAAGGGGTCTCTTTCATAGGTGGAGATGGAGCCCCTATCCTCTGGAAATATAAGTTTCAGGGAGATGATGAAGAGGATAATCCCCCCTGCTATCCTAAGGGTGGATGGGTCTATGGAGAGCAGGGCCAAGAGGGCCCCTCCACAAAACTGGAATATTACCATAATAACAAGGGCAAATACCATCTCCCTTATGATAATGCGTGCCTGGGAGGAGGGCCTATATCCCCGAAGGATGGCCAGACATGCGGTGGAGTTGGCAAAGGGATCCATAATTAAAAAAAGGGGAATGGCAAGCTCCAGGACGTGTCTGAGTAACAATCATTACCCTCCAAGGTATGCCTTTCTCACCTGGGGATTTGCCAGCAGTTTTGCACTCTCATCCTCCAATACTATGTTTCCCACCTCCATGACATATCCCCTGTGGGCCAATTTAAGGGCGGCCTTTGCATTTTGCTCTACCAGCAGGACAGTGACGCCTGACTCACTGATGGTCTTTATGGTCTCAAATATGGACCTCACCAGGATAGGGGCAAGTCCCAAGGAGGGCTCATCCATAAGTAGGAGCCTGGGGTTTGACATAAGGCCCCTTGCAATAGCAAGCATCTGTTGCTCTCCACCACTAAGGGTCCCTGCCAACTGGTTCCTGCGCTCCTTGAGACGAGGAAAGAGGGAATAGGCCCATTCCTTATTCCGTTCTATGGTGCCCCTATCTCTTATGGTAAAGGCCCCCAAAGAGAGATTCTCCTCAACAGTAAGGGTCCCAAAGAGTCTCCTTCCCTCAGGCACCTGAGAAATCCCCATCTCCACTATCCTGTTGGCAGGGACCTTTGTTATGTCCGTTCCCTCAAAGAGAATGGAGCCGTGAGAGGGTCTAATGAGGCCGCTGATGGTGAGAAGGGTGGTGGACTTTCCCGCACCATTGGCCCCCAAAATGGTGACTATCTCTCCCTGTTTTACATAAATGTCTATGCCGTGGATTGCCTCAATGTTTCCATATCTTACGTGCAGGTCCTTTATCTCCAGCATAATTATCCATCCTCGTCCAAACCAAGATAGGCTTCAATAACCCGTGGGTCCTCCCTCACCTCCTCAGGAGTACCCTCAGATATCTTACAACCATTGTCCAGTACCACTATATACTCGCACACATCCATCACCAGGCTCATGTCGTGCTCAATGAGAAGCACGGTGATGCCCCTGTCCCTGATGGCACGAATAAGCTCCACCAGCTCCCTGGTCTCCTGGTCATTCATCCCCCCTGCAGGCTCATCCAGGATAATGAGCTTAGGGGAGGTGGCCAGTGCCCTTGCAATCTCCAGAAGGCGCTGGTTTCCATAGGAGAGATTCTTTGCCTTCTGGGAAAGCTCCACAGACAGACCCACGAACTTCAGTTCCTTGAGTGCAATCTCTATTGCCCTCTCCTCCTCTCTTCTCTGCCAGCGGGGCTTAAACATGCCTGCAAATATGCCGGACTTCATCCTGCAGTGATAACCTGACATGGCATTCTCCAGGACAGACATATCCTTAAAGAGACGAATGGTCTGAAATGTCCTGGCAATGCCCAGGGAGACTATCTTATGGGTGGGCTTTTTTACCAGATTCTCCCCATTAAAGACTATCTCCCCCTTATCAGGAACATAATGCCCTGTAATCAGATTAAAGACCGTGGTCTTTCCCGCCCCATTGGGGCCAATAAGACCCACAATGGAGCCCTCTTCCACATCAAAAGACACGTCATTTACCGCGGCCAATCCTCCAAAGTATTTTGTGAGTCCCTTAAGATGAAGAAGTGCCATAACAACTTCCCCAGTTTTTTAATTTATGGATGGGATACGATACTTCCTGGGAGGAGGTGGCAGTATCCCCTGTGGACGAAAGATCATCATCACTATCATGGCAAGCCCAAAGATAAGCATCCTGGCCTGGGCAAACTCGCGAAATATTTCAGGAAGACCAATTAAGAGGAATGAGCCCAGTATCACCCCATTTATACTCCCAGAGCCCCCAAGAATCACTATGCAAAAAAGGACCACTGATTCCCAGAAGGTAAAGGACTCTGGAGAGATAATGGTCATCTTGGATGCATATATATTACCCACCATCCCTGCCCAAAAGGCCCCAAGCACAAAGGCAATGAGCTTATATCTGGAGATATTCACCCCTGTTCCCTCTGCCGCCACCTCATCCTCTTTTATATAATTGAGGGCACGTCCAAACCTGGAATTTCTGAGCCTGTGAAATAGATAAACACTCACCGCCACAAAGATCCATATATAATAGAAGAATTGCTCAGGTCTCCTTATCACCAGACCAAAGATGTGAGGGCGGGATATTCCAAATATGCCATTTGATCCGCCAGTTATGCCAAATATATTATTCACCAGGGCGATCCTCACTATCTCCACTATGCCAATGGTCACAATGAGGAGATAATCCCCCCTTAGATGGATTATTGGCCGGGCCACTAGATATCCAAAGATGGCGGCAGTGAGGCCACTAAAGGGTATGAGCCATATAACCGGTATATGATACATGGTGTTTAAGATGGCAGTGGTATATGCCCCCACTGCATAAAAGGCCGCATGGCCCATGTGAAACAGTCCAGTATCCCCCAGGATAAAGTTAAGGCTCAGGGCAAGTATGGCATATATACCTATATTGTTAAGCACATCCACCCAGTAGGCATTAAACACAAGGGGGGATAGAAAAAACAGGATACATACCAGGGCGATTGCATAGTTCTTCTTTTTCATGGGTCCGTGCACAATCCCTTATTTGAGGTTTAAATCTTGTCAGCAACCCTCTCTCCAAGTATCCCAGTGGGACGCACAATAAGAATGATTATAAGGACAAAAAAGGCAATTGCGTCCTTCCAGGCAATGGAGATATACGCGGCTCCAAGGGCCTCAATCACCCCCAGCAGGAGCCCGCCTAGCATGGCCCCAGGGATATTACCTATGCCTCCAATCACAGCGGCTATAAAGGCCTTGAGTCCATACAGCCATCCCATCATAAAGTTTAGCTGTCCATAATATAATCCCACCATAAATCCCGCTGCTCCCCCCAGGGCAGGTCCAATGAAAAACACTATTGAGATTATACGGTTCACATCTATCCCCATGAGCCTGGCCGCACCGTGGTCAATGGCCACTGCCCTTATGGCAGTACCTATCCTGGTCTTCTGCACAAACAGATATAATATTGCCATGAGTACAATGGAGAGCACCAGCATAAGCATCCTGAGAAAGGGGACCTTCATCCCAAACATGTTCAGGGTAATATCAGGCAGGAGATGATGGGGATAGACCTGGAATCTGGCACCATATATAAGCATAATGGAGTTGGAGATCACAATGGAGGCCCCCAGCGCAGAAACCACCGCTGCGAGACGATCTGCAGAGCGAAGGGGCCTATATGCCACCCTCTCAAGCACTATCCCTGCCACCCCCACCAGGCCCATGATGAGGAGGCCATAGAGGGCCAGGGTGGGGAGGGGCCCCATCTTGCCCACCAGGGAAAAAGAGGTGAGAAGGGTAAATCCAATATATGCCCCCAGGGTAAAGAGGTCACCGTGGGCAAAGTTTATGAGCTTCAATACCCCATATACCATGGTATATCCCAGGGCGATAAGGGCGTATATGCCTCCTATTGCCAGTCCATTGGTGAGTTGTTGAAAAAAAAGTTCCATAACCTTACCTCAAACCCCCTGTTTAAATAAAGAAGGGGGGAAGAACCCCTTCCCCCCTCAAGAGCCTGTAGCTAAAACCTGGGGAGCAACACAAAATGTCCCTTTGCATCCACCTTATATACCCTGTAGAGGTCTCCCACTCTGTCTCCCTTGGCATCAAAAGAGATCTTACCTGTTAGACCTGGCATATCTTTGAGCTTGTAATGTAGATAATAGGCCAGCTTATCAGGATCTGTGGAATGTGTCCCCCGAATGGCCTTTACAATAGCCAGGAGGGCATCCCCAGAGAGCACCGCCCACACAGAAGAGGGATAGGAATGATACTTGGCCACATACGCCTTTAAAAAGGCCTTTGCCTGGGGGGTATCCAGGTCCTGGGGCACTGGGGGAGAGAGAAACATAAAACCCTTTGCCGCATCCACCCCTGCAATCTTTATAAGGTCAGGATTATTTGTGGCATCACCCCCAATAAACTGCACGTTCCACCCCATCTCCTTCTTTTGCCGCAAAAGCAGACCCGCCTCTGGATAATATCCAGTAAAGAACACCACGTCTGGATTCTCAGACTTTAGTTTTGTAAGGATAGTGGTATAATCCCTCTCCCCTGGAGTTAGGGCATCAAAAAATACTATCTTTACACCACCTGCCTTCTCAAGGTCATGCCTGGTCTCTTCAGCAAGGCCCTTGGCATAGGTGGTGTTGTCGTGAAGAATGGCCACGCGCTTAAAACCAAAGTGTTTTATGGTCTTTGCCGCAACCTTGCCCTGCTCGTCATCCCGGGGACAGGTCCTGAAAAAATACTTATATCCCTTTTCAGTGAGGCGAATGGCAGTGGAACCATTTGCTATCTGAATCACCTTGGCCTCGTTGTAAATATTCTGAGTGGCCTCTGTAACAGAGGAGCCATAGGTCCCTATCACCGCCACAATGCCCCTGGTTATCAACTTGTTGGCGGCAAGGGCGGCAGTCCTTGGATCCCCTCCATCATCCTCCACGATTATCTCAATCCTTCTACCCAAGACCCCTCCCTTTTTGTTTATATCCTGGGCAAGAAGTTTTACGATCTTCTCCATGTCCTGTCCCTCACTCGCCCAGGAGCCTGTCTCTGGACACATAAGACCTATTTTAATAGGTGCCTTGGCAAACACAGTGCCTGAAGAAAAGGCCATGAGGATGGCCGCCACAAAGAGCATTAGTCTTTTCATCTAACTACCCTCCTTAAATAAATAAATTAATTTTTTCACAAACACCCCTTCTCCAGTTTAATTCCTGACCGATTATCCAAAAAAAGACCCCTCGTCAACGAAATTTTACATATACCTTCCCTGTTTTTTCTTACCCTCTTCTTCAAAGATATCAAAAGAATAAAATTCTTGACTCTTAATGTTTTTTTGAATTATATACAGAAAAAAGGAGAAAATCAAGAATGATTGATGAAGTAGATAAAAAAATTTTGAAAATCTTACAAAAAAATAGTCGCATCTCCAATGCAGAGATAGCCAGACAGGTAGGTATGGCCCCCTCGGGGATACTGGAGAGGGTGAGAAAGCTGGAGAAAAAGGGGATCATCCTGGGTTATGAGACCAGGTTAAACCCAAAAAAACTGGGCAAGAACCTCACGGTCCTCATCCTTGTAAAGACAGAGGATGCAGTTGGCTCCTTTGAGATAGGAGAAAAGATAGCCAGGGTAAGTGAGGTGCAGGAGGTATTTTATCTTGCGGGGGAATATAATTATCTGGTGAAGGCCAGGGTCTCTGATACTGATGATCTCACCAATCTCTTGAAAAAGTTCGGGGCACTGGGGGGTGTAAAGGATACCAGGACCACCCTGGTATTAAAGGAGATACTGGAGACCCTTGAGATGGACCTGGAAGACCTCTCTCCCTAGAGGAGATGGAGAGGGGACAAATCAAGGAGGACTTATCCTATGGACAGAGAGAAGCTAAACCAGAGGATCAAAGATCGGGGCAGGGAGTTTTTCAAGAGTATAAGTGGGGAGGCCCCCTCTGTGTTCAACAAGAGCTGGTGGACAGGAAAGGTCATGGACTGGGCCATGAAAAACGAAAACTTTAAGGTCCAGCTCTTTAGATTTGTGGATGTGCTTCCCTATCTCTCCTCCTCTGCCTCCCTGGTGAGACACATCCAGGAATACTTTGGGGGGGAGCAGGAGCTACCAGGGGTATTAAAGTGGGGTGCCAGGGGAGCTGGTGGCCTAGGAAAGGGTATTGCGGGAAAACTCCTGGCAAAGACCATATATTCCAATATCCAGTCCATGGCCATGCAGTTCATAATAGGGGAAAACACCTCACAGGCCATAAAGACCCTCCGAAAACTCAGAAAAGACAATTTTGCCTTTACCGTGGACATCCTGGGAGAGGCCACGGTGAGCGAGGAAGAGGCCCTGTTCTATCAAAAGAGCTATCTGGAACTTCTAGATGTACTCCATTCTGAGTCAAAAAAATGGAAGGGTATCCTCACTGGGGGAGATAAGGACTGGGGCTATGCCCCAATGGTAAACTGCTCCATAAAACCCTCTGCCCTCTACTCCCAGGCAAGGGCTGTGGATTTTGAAAATACTGTAGATGTCATATGCAAAAGACTCACACCCATTGTTGCAAAGACAAAAGAGATAGGGGGACACCTGTGCATTGACATGGAACAGTATGCATATAAGGACATCACCATTGAGGTGTATAAAAGGCTCAGGAGCAAGGAGGAATTTCGGGACTTTGACCAGCTTGCCCTGGTGCTACAGGCATATCTCAAGGACACAGACAGGGACCTTGAGGAACTCCTCTCCTGGGCACGCTCTGAGGGGATAAGGCTCTCTATCCGTCTGGTGAAGGGGGCATACTGGGATTATGAAACAGTGATTGCAAAGCAAAGGGGATGGGAGATTCCCGTATATACCATCAAGGCAGAAAGTGATGCCGCATTTGAGAGACAGGCAGAGAGGATATTACAGAGCCATGAATTCTGTTATTTTGCATGTGGTTCTCATAACATAAGGACCATCTCCGCAGTAATGGAGATGGCAAAGGAGCTTAAGGTGCCAGAGGACAGATATGAATTTCAGGTCCTCTACGGCATGGCAGAGCCCGTTAGAAAGGGGCTTTTAAATGTGGCAAAGAGGGTGAGGCTCTATGCGCCCTATGGGGAACTCATTCCAGGAATGGCATATCTGGTGAGGAGGCTCCTGGAAAATACTGCCAATGAGTCCTTTCTCAGGCAGAGCTTTGCAGAAGGGGCAGAGATGGATAGGCTCCTGGAGGACCCCCAGAAGATAGTGGAAGAAAAACGCAAAAACAAAACCACCTCCCACACCTCCTCTGCCACCACGAGGACCCCTTTTAAAAATCATCCCCTAGCGGATTTTACCAAAAAGGAGCAAAGGGAGGCATTTGTCCAGGCCATCTCTGAGGTGAGACAGGAGCTTGGAAGGACATATCCCCTTATAATAAATGGAGAAGAGGTCTATACTCAGGAGAAAGTGGCATCGGTAAACCCTGCAAACCCCCAGGAGGTAATAGGTATTGTCTCCCAGGCCTCCAGAGAACATATTGACAGGGCACTTGAGGCATGTAGGGAGTCCCTGTATGAATGGAGACAGCTCTCAGGGGAAGATAGGGCAAAATTCCTGTTTCGGGCCGCAGACTATGCTAGAAAAAACATCTTCAAGCTGGCCGCATGGCAGGTGCTTGAGGTGGGAAAACAATGGGACCAAGCCCATGCAGATGTGGGAGAGGCCATAGACTTTCTGGAATACTATGCAAGAGAGATGATAAGGCTCAGTAGGCCAAGGAGGATGGGAAGGGCACCAGGGGAGATAAACCACCTCCTCTATCAGGGCAAGGGGATCGCGGCAGTGATAGCACCCTGGAATTTCCCCCTTGCTATCTCCTGCGGAATGACCTCTGCCGCCCTGGTCACTGGCAACTGCGTAATCTATAAGCCAGCCACCCTTTCCTCTGTGGTGGGATATACCCTCACTTCCATCTACCAGGCCGCTGGGATCCCAAAGGGGGTCTTCCACTACGTCCCTGGCAAGGGTTCTGAGATAGGAGACTACCTGGTGGAACATCCCTTGATAAGCGTGATAGCCTTTACAGGCTCCATGGAGGTAGGACTCAGGATAGTGGAGCGGGCCGCAAAGGTAAAGGAAGGACAGGAACAGGTGAAGAGGGTTATAGCAGAGATGGGAGGGAAAAATGCCATTATCATAGATGATGATGCAGACCTGGATGAGGCGGTAGTGGACGTTATTTACTCCGCCTTTGGATATCAGGGACAAAAATGCTCTGCCTGCTCTAGAGTAATAGTGCTGGAAGAGATATATGACAGGTTTGTAAAAAGACTGGTAGAGGCCGCACGTTCCATCTCCATTGGACCAGCAGAAGACCCTCATCACTACATGGGACCAGTGGTGGATGAAAACGCACAGAAAAAGGTCCTATCCTACATAGAGCTGGCCAAAAAGGAAGGAAAGATACTCCTACTAAAAGATGACATACCCCAACAGGGCTACTTTGTTCCCCTCACCATTGTGGAGGGCATCACCCCTGAGCACAGGCTGGCACAGGAGGAGATATTCGGACCTGTACTCTCTATTATGAAGGTCAAAGACTTTGACCAGGCGATTGACTGGGCAAACTCCACCAGATATGCCCTCACCGGCGGGGTCTTTTCCAGAAGTCCCAGAAACCTCCAAAAGGCCAGAGAGAGGTTTCGCGTTGGGAATCTCTACCTCAACAGGGGGATAACCGGTGCCCTGGTAGAGAGGCAACCATTTGGTGGATTCAAGATGTCTGGTGTGGGCTCCAAGGCGGGAGGGCCTGATTATCTCCTGCAGTTTATGGACCCCATCTGCATCACAGAAAACACCATGAGACGGGGATTTGCTCCCATCTGCGAGGAAGACGACTGGATAGAATAGAGTAAAATAAAAAGGGGCAGGAGATATTCCTGCCCCCCCTCTCTCCCCTATCTCAAGGCCCTCTCCCCTTAGGCCGCCTCTATCTCTATGCGTCTAGGTTGCAACTTCTCTGCCTTTGGGAGGGTAAGGGTAAGTACCCCATTTTTGAGGTTGGCGCTTATCTTCTCCCTATCCACCGCATCAGAGAGAGTAAACTGCCTTACATACTTTACATTCCCAAATTCATTTCTCAATATATTCTGATTTTCATATGATGGATAGGAAGTAACCGCTTCCACTGTAAGTACATCCTTATCCACCGAGATATTAAGACTCTCTTTCTCCACTCCTGGCATATCCATTACAATGTAATAGGAATCGTCTTTATGAATTATATCTGTAAAAGGTCTCACCTTTGGATATTCAGGCTGTTTTACTACTTCTGTAGACATACTATCACCTCCTTACTCAAAATTATGCTTCAATAGCTATCTTTTTGGGCTTTACTTCCTCTGCTTTAGGAAGTGTTATTTCCAATACTCCATTTTTCATCTTGGCTTTTATCTTATCTCTTACAACATCAACATTGAAATTTATAATTCTCTGAAATGAACCCATTGGTCTCTCTTGTCTAATATATTCTGCCTCTTCTGGTTTTCTTTCTCCCTTTAAGATAAGACTCTTATCAGATAAAGTAAGTTCTAAATCTTTTACATCAACACCTGGAAGCTCCATGAATACATAAATATTATTCTCATCTTCTGTAATATTCATCGGTGGATAAGCAACTCTCCTTTGACTTATTTCAAGCGGTGCCCATAATTCATCAAAAAACTTTTCAATTGTCCGTGGAATATCGTATAGTGTATTAAAATCCAGTACCATATTCCATCACCTCCTGCTTTTATTTTTCTTTCTTAGTTTTTTCATAAATAAAAGTAATTCTCTTGCAGGAGGTGTCAAGAGAAAATTTCACCTTCTCTGGCCTTCCCATTTATCCAGGGGAATGGCCTCCTCTATAAGCATTATGGGTATCTCCTCCTTTATGGGGTACACCAGCTCACATCCCCTGCAGATGAGTCCATTCTCCTCAGGGGTAAGTTCCAGGTCCCCCTTACACTTTGGACATGCAAGAATCTCCAGAAGTTCCCTGTTAAGTGTCATGGTTTTCCTCCTCGTTCTTTAAATAGTTTATTTCTGGCGTTACAAGATTTGACATTCCCCCTTAAGGGCCCTAAAAGTTTAGGGACATTTCAAAAAAAGGGGACAATTATATGAAACTGGTGGACCTTCACACCCATAGCACTGCATCAGATGGCACCTACTCTCCCACAGAGCTGGTTAAGCTGGCAAAGGAAAAGGGGCTCTGTGCTATTGCCATTACTGACCACGATACAACACGAGGGCTTGAGGAGTCAATTGAGGCAGGCAGGAAGTTCGGGATAGAGGTAATCTGTGGATGTGAGCTGAGCGTGGAATTTCCCCAGGGGCAGATGCACATTATCGGACTGTGGCTCCCCCTGCCCCCAAGGAAATTGGAGAAGGAACTAAAATATCTCAGGGAAAAGAGACACTCACGAAACAGAAAGATAATAGAGAAGTTGAACTTACTGGGCATAGATATCTCTTATGAGGATGTGCTCAGGGAGGTGGAGACAGGGGCCACTGTGGGAAGACCCCACATTGCCAGGGCCCTGGTAAAAAAAGGGGCGGCTTCCTCTCTACAGGAGGCCTTTGACAAATTCATTGGTCCAAAGGGTCTGGCCTATGTTCCCAAGGAAAAGTTCTCTCCAGAAAAGGCCCTGGGCATCCTCAAGCGGGAAGGGGCAACAACCATCCTGGCACACCCCTTCTCCTTGAATCTCTCAGAAGGGGAATTGCGGGACCAGCTCAGGAGGCTAATCTCCCTGGGGCTGGATGGGATGGAGGTGTATTATTCCGAACATGACCGCGAGCACACAGAGCTGTATCTAGAGATCTGCAGGGACATGGGACTGTTAATTAGCGGGGGAAGTGATTTTCACGGGAGTGTAAAACCCCATATAGAGCTTGGGAGGGGACAAGGGAATCTCCAGATACCCTATGACCTGGTTGAGGAAATGAAAAGATATAGGAGGGAGAGGGGGTTGCATGTTAATTCCTGAGCTCCTATGTCCTGCTGGAAACATGGAGCGTCTTATCACCTGTGTTACCTATGGAGCGGATGCTGTATATGTAGGGGGAACACACCTGAGCCTCAGGGCAAAGACCTCTGGCTTTTCCTGGGATGATCTGAGGAGGGCAAGGGAGCTTACCAGGAAGAGTGGAAGGCGACTGTATTTCTGCCTGAATGTCTATCCCCTTGAAAGGGACATAGAAATGGTAAAGGACTATCTCTGCCAGGTGAAGGAAATAGGGGTAGATGCCCTTATCATCTCAGACCCAGGGATTATATACCTGGCCAGAGACCTGGCTCCTCATATCCCCATACACCTATCCACGCAGGCCAACACCACCAACTCAGAGGCAGTAAGATTCTGGAGAGATGCAGGTATAAAGAGGATAAACCTGGCACGGGAGCTCACTTTAAGGGATATAGCAGAGATAAGAAAGAGGACATCTCCTCTGGATATGGAGCTTGAGGTCTTTGTGCATGGTGCAATGTGCATGGCCATATCTGGAAGGTGTTATTTGAGTGCCTATCTAACCGCTCGTTCTGCAAACAGGGGAGAGTGCACCCATGTGTGTAGATTTTCCTATAGGATAATAGGGCTTGCCCTGGAGGAAGAAAAGAGACAGGGGGAAGTTACCTGGGAATATCTGGAAGAGGGGAAGTTTTCCACATTTTTTGCACCAGAGGACCTGTGTCTCATAAAATATCTGCCCTGGTTTGTGAAAAAACACATACACGCCCTGAAGATAGAGGGGAGGATGAAGACCTCCTCCTATCTGGCGCCAGTGGTGGACACCTATGCCACTGCCTTGAGGGACGTCTCCCAGGGCAGGTTCAGGTTAGAGAACTATCTGAAAGAGATAGCCCTTGGCTCCACCAGAAAATGTTCCACAGGATTTTTTCTGGGGAAAAAGAGGGTGGCAGCTATCACCCCGGCCAGGGACTCAGCACCAGTGGTTATGAGGGTAAGGGAGAAGATGGGGGGACATCGCTGGGAGGTGGAGATAAAATCTAGGTGCAAGGACATATATACCCTGGAGATAATGGTACCAGGTCTTAAGAGGATAAGGGTGGATGGTGGAGATTACATGTTTGAGGACAGACAGGGAAACAGGCTCAGAGAAGTCCACTCAGGCATGGTGTGTTATCTTTTGTGTGAAAATCCTCATATCCAGAAAGACCTTCTCATAAGAAAAAGGGGAGAGGGGTGAAGAGGAGGTATTTTTTCTCTGGGGGAATAAGATTTGAGTGCCAGAGGTGTGGGATGTGCTGCACAGGAGAGCCAGGCACGGTGTATGTGAGCAGGGAAGAGATAGAGAGGCTATCTGCCTTCCTCAAGGTGGAGATAAATGAATTTATCCAGCGATACCTATATCCCTTTCGTGACTCATACAGCCTAAAAGAGATGCAAGATGGCAGGTGCATATTCTTTGATCCCCACAAAGGGTGCCTTGTCCATGAGGTAAAACCCGCCCAGTGCAGGACCTATCCCTTCTGGTTTAAAAATTTAAGGAGTGAAAAGAGATGGAAAGAGACCAGTGCCCAGTGTCCAGGCATTGGAAAGGGAAGGCTCTATACAGAGGAAGAGATATTGGAGATAATGGAACAAGCTCCTATTTGAGCCAGATAGGCCCCTGTTGCAAAAGAAGATAAAAGAAATAAGGGAATAAAAGGCCCTCCCTTCCCACAACAGGCTAAAGCATGGATGGAGAGAGAAAAAAGCCCTTCAAGAGGGATATATTCTGATACTGCCTCGGTGTAGAGGTCTTTAATACCCTGGCCAGGCCCTCTTCATCTGGGGGAAGCCCTTCCACCTCCAGCTCATTTGCCACGGCCCCTATCACCTCCTCTTGATGGGCATCGGTATTAAAGAGGGGGACGAGATCAAAACGCTGGAGCACCTCCTCATATAAAAACCAGTGTCTGGGCCTTATAAAGGAAAAGTCCTCGCTAAATAAATATCCTGCAAGCAGTATGTTGATGGAATTCATCTCCAGCCCATCCACCATAGACAGGACCTCTTCCACTCCCCTGCCCATATCCCTTTGCCACCGAAACAGGTGGGCCACAAACACAAAGCTCTCCTCAGGGTCTATGTATCCCCCATTCCAGAACCTCTTAAAGGGGATAAGGAAGGGGACCTCTATGGCCCTGTTAGGGGAAATAATCACCAGATCAATCCCCTCTTCCAGGGTAATCTCAAGTCCAGCATATATCTTTATCCTGGGAAACTCCCTTTGTAGTTCCTTGATTTCCTCAGGATTCCATTGTATCTGATGTTCTGTTATCACCACCCCATCCAGACCCCTCTCCACTGCGACCCTGCACATGGAGGCGGGAGAGAGTCTGGAACATCCAGAATAGCGGGTGGTGTGCACGTGGCAATCAATAAGTATAGTCTTCATTGGGCTAACTCCAACCATCAGGGGGCATTACCATGAAAATAGGAAGAAATGACCCGTGTCCCTGTGGAAGCGGTCTTAAATATAAAAAATGCTGTTTAAAAAAGCAACAACAGGCACAGTCCTTTAAGAACCTCAAGGAGCTCTACTATAAGAGATACAAGATACGCCTGAAGGAAAAAAGGGACATTGAGGGCATAAAAAGGGCAGGAGAGCTAGTTATACGCACCCTGGATATGGTGGAAAAGGAGATTCGTCCAGGCATCACCACAGACTATATAAACACGCTGGTCCATGAATTCACCATAAGACACGGGGGTATCCCTGCCCCATTAAACTACAATGGGTTCCCAAAAAGTGTATGTGTCTCTGTAAATGAGGTAATATGTCACGGCATCCCTGGAGACAGGGTCCTTGAGGAAGGGGACATAGTAAATGTAGATGTGACCACCAGGCTCAGGGGATATTATGCCGACGCCAACAAGACCTATATGGTGGGCAGGGTCTCTAAGGAGGCAGAAAGGATAGTGAACGTGGCAAGGGAGGCATTAAAAAGGGGGCTGGCCCAGATAAGGCCGGGCAATACAGTGGGTGACATAGGATGGGCCATCCAGCACTACGCAGAAAAGGAGATGGGTTGTTCTGTGGTGAGGGAGATGGTGGGGCATGGGGTTGGATTTGAATTCCATGAGCCCCCACAGATACCCCACTATGGGAAAAAAGGCCATGGGATAGTCCTGGTACCAGGAATGGTATTCACTGTGGAGCCCATGATAAATTTAGGGAAAAAGGACCTTAAGATCCTGCCAGACAACTGGACCGCTGTCACTGTGGATGGCTCTCTCTCTGCCCAGTTTGAGCAGACCATAGTGGTCACAGAAAGGGGGTATGAGAGCCTCACCCCCTATGAACTCTAATCATACTTTATGGCACTAAACCTCATGAGTTTTTCCCAGCGATGAGATGCCTCTATACGCCTGATGGTACCGGTCTTTCCCCTCATTACAAGGGAATGGGTAATGGCCCCCCTCCCTGTAAAGGTCACCCCGGGCAAGAATGTCCCCCCTGAAATCCCTGTTGCCGCAAAATATACATCCTCTGAAGAGATAAGTTTATCCACTGTAAAGACCTCTTTTAAATTGACCCCCATCTCTGCCAGGGCCTTTTTCTCCTCTTCCTTCTGGGGATCCAGTTTACCATACATCTCCCCACCCATTGCCTTAATTGCACAGGCAGAGAGGACTCCCTCAGGGGTCCCACCAGTGCCCATTAGGACATCTACCTCACACAAGGGGTCCACCACCATGAGGGCACCAGCCACATCCCCATCTGTATGGAGCTGAATCCTTGCACCCGCCTCCCTTATCTCCTGAATGAGCCTCTTGTGTCTGGGCTTATCCAGGACAAAAACCACCAGGTCGTCCACATCCTTTCCCAGGGCCTTGGCGATGACCTTGAGATTATGTCCCACAGGGGCATCTATATCCACCACATCCCTGGCCTCTGAAGGCACCACCAGCTTTTTCATATAATAACTGGGGCCAGGGTCAAACATGGTCCCCCTGGGAGATACCCCCACCACAGAAATGGCATTTGGCCTTCCAAGGGCAAGGAGATTGGTCCCCTCCACTGGGTCAACTGCCACATCCACTTCCCTGCCCTTTCCACTACCCACCTCTTCTCCAATATAGAGCATGGGGGCCCTATCCTTTTCGCCTTCCCCAATTACTATCCTCCCCCGTATGTTTATGGTGTTAAAGGAGAGGCGCATGGCATCCACTGCGGCCTGATCCCCTGCATTCTTATCTCCCCTCCCCAGCCATCTCGCAGCAGAGAGGGCCGCGGCCTCTGTTACCCTGAGCAGGTCCAGTCCCAGGTTATGTTCTGGTATCTCCATGCCTATCACCTCCTAAAATGAGACGCCATCCATAAGCCTTATACGCCTTAGGTGTCTGCCACCCTCAAATTTCTCTTCCAAAAAGACCCTCACCATCTCCCTTGCCAGGTCTATCCCTATAATACGGGCACCTAGACACAACACATTGGCGTTATTGTGTCTTCTACTCATGCGGGCCATATATTCGTTCATGCACAGTGCCGCCCTTATCCCCTTTATCCTGTTTGCCGTCATGGACATACCTATACCAGAGCCACAAATGAGGATACCAGGCACCCCTTCCTCAACCACCACCTGGCACAGGTCTCTGGCAAAAATAGGATAATCGCAGGAATCAGTGGAATGGGTGCCCACATCCTTTACCTCAAACCCCATCTCTCTCAAAAAGATGACCAGTTCCTGCTTCAGGGGATAACCTGCGTGATCACAGCCTATAACCACCATCTGCTTCATGACTCACCCCACCTATGAAACGAGATTTTCCTGTCTTTTTCTGATGATATCTTCCCTCAATCTAAAGAGCTCTTCCCTCAGGTGTCTTATTTCCTCTTCCAGAAATCCTATCTCTTCTTTAAGGGCATCCACCGCCTTTTTCTCCTCTGCGTCAAGGGCCTTCTCCCTATAGATGAGCCTCCCAAACTCACTGTATTTCCTATCCAGTCTCTTCTCAAGCTCCTTTATCTCCCATTGTCTAAGGGCCCTTATCACATTCCAGTGCATCTCACAAAAAATAACCCTTATTCCAAGACCAATGGACTGAAATAAAGAGGGCCTTACCTCAGATGCAACATCCATATCCTTACCCATAATACACTCCTTTCTCAATTTTTTTGATGAGATTTAAGATACCTCTTCACAGCCACTTCTCCTTTGCCCCAGGGGGAAAACTCACCCTTAATTCACTGAGGGGCAAGGGAGCAGTAAAAAGGGATATCTCCTTTATCCTCAGGATGGTCCTCTCTCCTCTCTCAGATATAAATTCCATCTTCCCCCGGGGAAATATCCTTATATATCCCCCTCCTCCCCTGGGCCACAGGGTAATTACCAGACTGGATAGAGAGGAGCAGGTGGATATACGCATCCGGGATATAAAATATCCCTTGAATACAAGTTCATATCCCCCCTTTTCAAGGGTGAGGACCTTCCAGGGAGGAGGGATAGTCTCCTTCCACTCCCCAGTCAAGAGGTCCAGAAGGCGATAGGGGGAGAGACCAGGAAAGAGCCCCATTGGCCCAAAAAGTGGAGAAAGCCCCCTGGAGCGGTACACGGTGTTATCATGGGGCACATACACCTCACATCCATCACGATCCATCCTCCCAATGGAGACAAGGTTACCCATGGACCACCTGATCTCCATTATCCAGGGGAAAGAGGTGTTTCCCTTCAGGCTGAAAAATCCCCTGAAATTCCTCCTGGGAGAAAAATAATACACCGAGCCCCTTATGAGAAAGCCCCCATATTCACACGTGGGGGCATCTTTTCTGAGGAGGGAAAGCATGGTCTTTAAGGAAAGGCGCCTGCAGGTAGGGGAAGGGGATGGGAGGAGAGAACACCCCCCTAGCAGGAGAGGGAAGAGGACAAAAAAGGCCATCCAGACAGGCAACACACCCCTTTTCATGACGCAGGACGATATCTTTTGAGGTGATGAAGTTTTTTCTCCACCCTATGCCTCTCAGCGGCTTCCGGATGTAGCTTTAAACAGCGCAGATACCCCTTTCGGGCCTCTTTTAATAATCCCATATCCCTGGCTATGTCTCCATAGTGCTCCCAAATGGTGGGGTCTTTCTCCTCTCTCTCCACTGCCTTTTTTATATATTGCCATGCCCTTTTAAAATCCCCTATACGATAATAATACCAGGCCATGGAGTCCAGAAAATACCCATTATTGGGTTCCAATTTAAGGGCCCTGGCTATGAGTTTATAGCCCCTGGCGAGGTCCTTATTCATATCCACCAGGGTATATCCCACAAAATTTAAGGCAGATGCATGATTTGGGTCCTTTTTAAGGATGGACTCCATTACCCCTATGGCCTTATCCATCTCCCCTTCCTTATAATAGATACTCCCCAGTTGAAAGAGGAGTTCCTCATCCTCTCCCAGTTTGTCTATGGCACCCTTTATCACCCTCTCAGCATCCCCAAAACGCCTCTCCATTACATAGAGATCGCTCAGGAGTAAATAGAACTTCTTATGCTGGGGATAGCGTTTAATGGCCTTCTCCAGGACCTTCTCCGCCTGCACATCCCTCTTCGCCCTCACCAGAAACTTTATCTTAAGCTCCAGGGCAGGAAGATATAGTTTTGAGGAAGGGCTTATCTTATCCAGGGTCTTGATGGCATGTGAGAGGTCCCTATCCTTCTTAAAATATATAATGGCAAGAAAATAGGGGATGCGAGGATATTCATCTGAAAATCCCTCAATGGTCTTGAGTAACTTCTCTGCAGGGGAATAAAGCCCTGCCCTCAAAAATAAGGCCGCTCCCTCCAGGGTCTCCTCAGGGGTGGAAAGCATTTCAGATGCCAGGGAATAGGCCTTCTCGGGATTGTTTAACTTTATATTTATGTCTATGAGTCTAAGTATTAACTCCCTGTTGGCCAGTCCTTTGGAGAGGAGACGCGAATATATCTTTTCCGCAGAAACCAGATCATTCAACAACTCATATTGATAGGCCAATTGTGCCCATGCCCTGTAAAAATTGGGATTTAAACGAGTGGCCCTCTTGAGGTGGGCTATCCCCTCTCTCACCTTTCCCAACTTTATATATGCCCGTCCCAGCAAGAACTCCACTTTAAAATCCCTGTCCTTCTCAGCAATACAGGAGAGATACTTAATCACCTCCTTGTATTTCTTTCCCTCAAACAAAATTTCAGCAATGAGCTTGCGGGCCTTTATATCCTGGGGGTGTCTCTTTAGGTATATCCTCAGGAGGGAATAGGCATTATAGACCTTATTCTCCCACAGATAAAGGGTGGTGAGATAAAAGACCAGTTCCCTGTTGCCAGGATAGTGCTGGAGACCCACCTTGAGCGCCGCCTTTGCCTGAGAGAGGAGTTTCATCTCATAGAGCAGTCTTGCCTCCTCTATAAACAGCTCAGGAGAAGGTGCCAGTTTTACGGCCCTCTTAAGGGCCTCATAGGCCCTCTTAAACCTCTTATGGCTGGCCAGGTCCAGGTATTTTAAATAATAATAGGTGGCAGTTGCCTCTGGAGAAAGGGGCTGAGGAGTGATGGCAATCTTTGGCCTTACCGCACATCCATAAATCCCCCCACCTATGATTACTATTAGCAATAGGGCTAAACACTTCCTTTGGAGCATAATATCACCAGCTTCTGGTATATAAAATTTCCTATCTTAAGTCCTGCCTCTATAAACTCAGGCCCATATATCTGTCCTGTATTGGTACGAAAGGTCTGGGAAATGGATCTTATTATCTCAATCCCCTTTGGAAACTCCTCCACTATCCTCTCCAGAGACCAATCTTGGTAATCACATATCTCCCACAGGGTAGTGGTAAAATTATCTGGTCCCCATCTGAACTTATCTGCATCATAAAGGGCCCCGCTCAACAGAGAGGCAAGGTGACCTGGCGGGGGCGACACCGGGGTAAATGCCTCGTGAGAGGCAATGGCATAGTATATCATCTCCTTATCAGAATCAGAGAGGGGGAAATCTCTCAATATCCTTCGGGAAAGTTCTGCACTTTCCCTGGCATGATTGGGCTCAAGCCTGCAGATATCGTGAAGCAAACCACATAGCTCTGCCAAGATTACCATGTGTCTGCAGAGATTGGCATCAGAATGAAAGAATTCTGCCATTACAATGGCCCCAGCCTCAATGGCCACCTTTTTACAGTGCTCCACCCCATGTCCATAGTCATCATGGAGAAATGGGATAACATCCTGCGCACAGCGCATCACCAGGGGGTGGTCAAAGAATATCTCCCTGGAATAGGCAAGCTCAGGAGAAAAATGGTCATAGAAGGTGAGGTTAAAGGAGGAGGCATATGTTTTTGCCTCTAACTTTAGCTTCTCAAAAATCCTATTCTTCATTTATCCAGTCTTTTGAAAAGTCCTTTATGGAAGACGAAAAGTGTTTTTTTAACTTCTCCAGCAGACGCGCCTCTATCTGCCTTACCCTCTCTCTGGTGATTCCATATTTCTCACCAATTTCCCTTAAGGTCAAGGGAGTAGATGTCAAAAGTCTATTAAATAAAATGTCCTGTTCCTTTTGATTGAGCTTGGGTAAAATGGACTTTATCTGCTCCTTGATGTTTTCTGATATCTCTCTGCGGGCCAGTTCCTCTTCCACATTTCCCTCAAGTGCAGGGATAAGATCAAGATGAGTGGTGGAGGAATCCTCAGAACCATAGGGCATGTCCAGGGATAGGTCCTGGGCGCTCATGCGCTGGGTCATCTCTATTATATCCTTCTCATTTACATCCAGCTTTTCTGAAAGGGTCTCCACATCGGGATTCATTCCCATCTTCTCCAGTCTCTGTCTCTCCTTATGGAGATTATAAAAGAGCTTCCTCTGTGTCTGGGTGGTGCCTATCTTTACCAGCCTCCAATTGTCCATAATGAATTTCAGGATATATGCCCTGATCCAGAAAGAGGCATAATAGGAAAACTTTATCCCCTTTTCGGGATCAAATTTCTGTACCGCCTTCATAAGCCCCACATTGCCCTCCTGGATGAGTTCCAGGAGGTTCTGCATCCACTTGCGTTGAAATTCCATGGCTATCTTTACCACCAGACGAAGATGGGAGGTTATTAACTTGAATGCGGCCTCCCTGTCATTATATTTCCTTACCCTCCTGGCAAGTTCAATCTCTTCCTCAGGGGTCAAGGTGGGGAACTTCATTATCTCCCTGAGATAGGCCGAAAGGGGGTCCCGGGGGACAATCTCTCTGGAAGAGGTCCTTACAGGGAGATTTGAAGAAAAATTTTTCTTTAACTCTTTTCTATTATGGGTTATCTCTCTGGAAGAGGTACGGCAGGACTGGGTCTTCTCTGCCGACCCTGTTCCCTTCTTCTTTTTCATAAAATAAATCTCAGGAGGCTAAATGATATTAAAGCTAACAAAAGGACTGGTCCCTATCCTCTTAATCCTCTCATGCACAACAGCTTACGCCAATCTTACAGGAGAGGTCAACACCAATGAGATATTATCCCTTATTGCCAGCCAAAGGGGAAAGGTGGTGCTGGTCAACTTTTGGGCATCATGGTGCCCATATTGCATCAAGGAGATCAAGGAACTAAAAGAGATCAGGAAACGGTTCAGTCCTGAAAAATTGGCAATCATAGGAATATCTCTGGATACCAGTGAGGCCTCTTATATCCGATTTGTAAAAAAAAGTAAAATAAATTATCCCACTTATCGGAGTGTGGATGCCTCAGTGGGATATCTATTTAATATAGTGGGTATCCCTATGACTGATATCTATGGAAGGGATGGCCGTCTCCTTAAACGATTCAATGGATATGTGGAACCATCGGTCTTGATGGAATTTTTAAGGCACTATCTCAAGGAGGAATAGGGGTCCTTGGCATGGAGGGCTTTATCCTGAGAAAGGCCACCATACACGACGTAAAGGAGATATACTCCCTCCTCCTCCAGTTTGGGAGGGAGGGGAAGCTCCTGCCCCGCTCATACAGCGAACTCTACAGTCACATCCGGGACTTCTTTGTGGTGGTCTCTTCTGCAGATTCCCACCTCATTGGATGTGGGGCCCTGAGCATCGTATGGAGGGACCTGGCGGAAATACGCTCAGTGGCGGTGGAGAAAGGGTCCCAGGGAAAGGGATGGGGGAGGCGGATAATAGAGGCATGTCTCAGTGAGTCCCTTACCCTGGGGATATACAGGGTCTTTGTCCTCACCTATGAAAAGGAATTCTTTGAAAGAATGGGGTTTTATGAGGTGGACAAGAAGGTATTAAATGAGAAAATATGGGTGGATTGTTTTCACTGTCCCAAGTATCCAGATGAATGCGATGAGATAGCAATGTTAATAGAACTTTAGGAGATATTATGCTATGGGAGAACTAAAGGAACTTATATCCCAGAGAAAAATAAGGCAGAGGCTGGAAGGGCTAGGGGAGGAGATAACCCGCGATTATCAACACATAGAGGATCCCCTGGTGTGTATCTGTGTCTTAAAGGGGGCCACCATTTTTTTCTCTGACCTCATCAGGGAGATAAAAAGGGATGTGGAGATAGACTTTGTAAGGTTATCCAGCTATGGAGACGCCACCTCCCCCTCGGATCGTGTCAATTTCACCAAGGACATAGAGATGTCCATCAAGAATAGACACGTGCTTATTATAGAGGATATTGTGGATACTGGGGCCACCATTGCATACCTTAAAAAGGTGCTCCTCGCCAGGGGCCCTGCAAGTGTAAGGATCTGTGCCCTTATCCACAAGGTGGAGAGACGGGCCCTTGAGGTGGATATAGATTACTTTGGCTTTAAGGTGGAAAAGGGATTTTTAGTGGGATATGGACTGGACTGTGCAGAACGCTATAGAAACCTCAAGGGCATCTATGAACTGGTATAACGGAGAAGGGCTAAATGATAGTATCGTGTCCCAGGTGCAATACAAAATACAAGGTAGCAGATGAGCTCATAAGGCCAGAGGGGAGCAAACTCAAGTGTACTAAATGTGGACATATCTTTCTCCAGAAAAGGGAAGAGGACACAAACACAGGGGTGGAGGTCTCCCTCTCCTCGGAAAAGATCTCGCTGGAGCGGCCTGCGGTAAACAGGAAAAGGCTATGGGTACTACTTACTGTGATATGTGGATGCCTCATCATGGGGGTGGCTGGATGGATATTATATCCCCACCTTATAAAATACCTGCCATCACACAAGAAAACCCCCGCTCCTTCTTCCAATTCCACCACTAGTTCCCTTTCTGAGATAAAGAAGATAGGGCTGGAGGATATAAAACAATATATGGTGGAAAATGACCTTATTGGAAAACTCCTGGTGATACAGGGAAAGGCAGTAAATCACTTTGACAAACCAAAGGCCCTGATAAAGGTAGAGGCCACCCTCTACGACTCCAGGGGAAAGGTGCTCAAAAAAAAGGATATATTCTGTGGAAACACCCTTTCCCTCTTCCAGCTCCAATCATGGCCCAAAAAGAGAATGGAAGCTGAACTTCATTCCAAGGTGGGCATCCTTATGAAAAATACAAATATCCCCCCTGGAGGAAGTGTGGACTTTATGGTGGTATTCTACAATCCTCCTCCAGACATAAGTGAATATGGGGTAAAGGTGGTGCACGCCGAGGACGTCCCCCAGAAATAGGAAAGAGGCATGAAAAAAGGGGGATATATCTGCACCAATTGCGGGGCATCCTTTGTAAGATGGCAGGGCCAGTGCACCAGATGTGGCCAGTGGGGCACCCTTGAAGAGGTGAGAGAGGAAAAGACACATAAAAGGTCCCCCCTGGGGGGGGAGGAGAAAAGGGCCTATTCCATCTCAGAGATAGAACAGGATACCCTCCTCATCCTTTCCTCAGGGTCTTCCTCTGTGGATTCCTTCCTTGGAAGGGGCCTGGTGGCAGGGAGTATCCTCTTGTTAGGAGGAGAGCCAGGGGTGGGGAAATCCACCTTCCTCCTTCAACTGGTGGGAGGGTTTCTAGGTCAGGGCCACAGGGCCCTGTATGTATCAGGAGAAGAATCCCTTCCTCAACTAAAGGATAGGGCCCAACGACTGGGGATAACCAGTCCCTATCTCCTGCTCATGAACACATCTTCCCTAGGGGATGTAATAGAGGAGATGAGAAAAAGCCCCTCCCCTCACCTGGTGGTGGTGGACTCTATTCAAACCATGAGGGCCCCTCACATCCAGGGGATGTGTGGGGGGGTGGCCCAGATGAGGGAATGTGCATCTAGCCTCTATGAGGAGGCAAAGACCACAAATACCGTGCTCATACTGGTGAGCCATATCACCAAGGAGGGATACATTGCAGGACCAAAATTGCTTGAACACATGGTGGATGTGGTCCTCTATATGGAAGGGGACAGACTCACCCCTCTGCGGGTCTTAAAAATAGAAAAGAATCGTTTTGGTCCCTCTGGTAACATCCTCCTCCTGGAGATGGGGGAAAGGGGATTGAGGATAGTAAACGACCCCTCCACATTCTTCTTAAGGACCAGGGATAGCTCTTCCTCAGGCTCCGCCCTTGCGATGGTGATGGAGGGAGAGCGTCCCTTTGTAATTGAGGTACAGGCCCTTGTGGCCCCCTCCAGGCTCTCCTCCCCCCGACGCACATCCCTTGGGATTGACGTAAACCGACTCCATCTCCTCCTTGCCATCCTGGAAAAACGCCTGGGGATTGGGCTGAGTAATATGGATGTATATGTAAAGGTGGGGGCAGGGATAAAGATAGGAGAACCTGGGATGGACCTTGGATTATGTGCGGCCCTCTTGTCCTCATATCTGGATCGCCCCCTTCCCTCAGGGGCACTGCTGTGGGGGGAGGTGGACCTAAATGGACAGGTAAGGAGTGTGAGAGGAGAGGAAAAACGCCTATCCCAGGCACTCTCTCTGGGATTTTATCCAATAATATGCCCCCCGCCTGCCTCCAAAAAGAAGATGGAGACCCTCTCACCCATAAAGGCCATTCAGCAACTCCCCCTCAAGCTATGGGAGATGGAGAAGGAGGGGAAAGATAGCGGTTTAAGAGGGAGACCAGATCGGTAAATTTAAAGGGCTTCTTTAGGCTGGCAGTAAATCCATACTGAGAGGGATTGGCCATTACAGAATCAGAGGAATATCCGCTCATCACAAAGGTAACAATCCCATCCCCCACACATCTTCTCACCTCTCTCATGGTCTCCACCCCTCCCATACCACCAGAGATAGTGAGGTCAAAAAACATGGCCCGAACCCCCTTCCCCTTGCACCTGCTTAAATATTCCAATATCTCCTCACCTCTCGTAAAGGTCTTCACCTCATAGCCCATGGTAGAGAGCATCTCCCCTAGGACCTCTGCCAGGACCTCATCATCTTCCAGCACAAGCACCAGGCCATGTCCCTGGTGAATCTCCTCCTCCCTGGTCCCTTCCTCTTCTATCTCCCTCTCTGCCGCAGGGAGATATATATAAAAGACACTGCCCTCTCCCACCGAGGAATCCACCAGGATCTCCCCTCCATGTCTCTTTACAATGGAATAAGAAATGGAGAGCCCAAGCCCATTGCCCTTCTCTTTTGTGGTATAAAAGGGTTCAAATATACGAGAGAGGACCTCTGGAGGCATACCCTCTCCCCTATCTCGTATGGTTATCTTCACATACCTACCCTTTTGAAGTGCCCCCATATCTGTATCTAACACCACATTCTCCGCCCCTATGAATATGTTTCCTCCCCCTGGCATGGCATCAATGGCGTTTAACACAATGTTGTCAATGACCTGGGCCATCTGATTGGGATCAAAACTACAGGGCCACAGGTTGGGGGATAGCTCAAATACAGGAGAGACACAGGAGCCACTGAGGGCAAAGGAGACCGTCCTCTCTAAAAATTCCTGGATGGAGAGGACCTTCTTCACGGGAACACCCCCCTTGGCAAAGGTGAGGAGCTGATGGGTGAGGGAGCGCGCCCGCTCAATAGAGGCAAGGGACTTCTCCAGATACCCCCTCATGGCCTCCACCTCGTCCTTTATTATTGCAAGATTTATATATCCATATATGCCACTTAACAGGTTATTAAAGTCATGGGCAATCCCTGCGGCAAGGGTCCCCAATGCCTCTAGTTTCTGACTGTTTTGAACTGCCCTTAAAAACCTCTCCCTCTCTGATACATCCCTTATGATGAATATGGCCCCACAGGTCTCACTGCCCTCGTGAAGTATAGGGGAGACACTAAGGGATACCACCCGCAAGGTGCCTCTTCTGGAGACCAATCCACAATAGAGGGGCACATCCACCCTTGAAAGGGAGATGAGGGCCCTTTTCATCATATCCTCAACAAATCCCTCTCTGCTATCCTTGAGATGAAGGATGTGAGAGATGTGTTTCCCCTCTGCCTCTTCTCTGCTCCAGCCAGTGAGTTCCTCAGCACTCCTATTCATAAGCACTATCTTGCCCTGGGTATCCACGCGAATAATCCCCTCCCCTATGTTCTGGAGGGTTGCCATGAGCATCTCCTTTTCCCTGGAAAGGTCCTCCTGCACCTCCTTTATCATGGTGATGTCCCTTACCACCACCATGATCTTTTCCCTCTTTCCCACTCTTATCTCTCTTGCCTCAACCTCCACCCATACTCCCTTTCCTGTGGGAGGCGAAGAGAAAAAGTGAAAACATATTTCCCCCTTATCACATATCTCTCTCTTCCTGGAGAGCACCTCTGTGAGCACATCTATCTCCTCTCGCACCACCTCCTTTTTTGAGCCATATCCGTACATCTCAACAGCCCGCCTGTTTACCTCTATTATCGTCTCACTATTTTTATCCAGGATAAATATCCCCTCTCCCACACTGTTAAACACTGTGCGAAATCTCTCCTCAAAATGCCTCAGGGCCTCAAGGGTCTTTACCCTCACGTCAATATTTCTGGAGACGGCGAGGAAATATCTAATTTCTCCCTTTAAGTCTCTTATGGCAGAAACACTTACCTCCATCCATACTGCCCTGCCATCCTTTCGTCTGTGTCTCAAGAGCAAGACCCTGATCCTGTTCCTATCCGCCTTGCCTTCTCTCTCCCTGGCCATCTCCTCCTCATACGCGGAGAGGACCTTTTTTATCCCCTCCTCATCCACTATGTCTTCCAGACGCAGCCTTTTTATCTCCTCTGGAGTATATCCCATCTGTCTCTCAACAGAGGGACTCACATATATGGCCTTGAGGTCTGTATTCCAGACAGAAATAACGTCTCCTGTATTCTTGGCAATAAGCTCATATAGCTCAAAACTCTTTTCACTGTCCATTGGCCCCCCCTTTACAGGTGTTTTACTCCACATCCCCTTATACGACTCCTGCCACCCCCAACTGGATATACCTCAATGGTCAAAAATATCCGCTCCCGAAGGGCAGGTATATGAGAGATGACCCCAATGAGCTTTCCCTCCTCCCTCAGGGAGGAAAGTGCAGACAGGGCCACATCCAGGGAGTCCTCATCCAGGGTACCAAACCCCTCGTCCAGAAACAGGGAGTCTATCCTTCCCCCCTGCCCTGTCATAGCAGAGAGCCCCAGAGCAAGGGAAAGGCTAATTATAAAGCTCTCTCCCCCAGAGAGATTTTTAATGGACCTCAGTTCCCCCGCATAATAATTATCCACTACCATCATCTCCAAAGGCTCGCTCTCATGGGCAACCAGGAGGTATCTATCACTCATGTCCTTTAGTCTGGCATTTGCACAGGCAAGCAGGGACTCAAAGGTAATCCCCTGGGCAAAGGAGCGAAACTTCTTCCCATCTGCAGAACCAATTAACTGGGAGAGGAGCCTCCATCTCCTCACTATATGCTCCTGTTTTTCCACATTGGAGCGCATTTCCTCATACCTTCTGGCAAGAGAGAGATGTTCATTTAAAAGGTGCTCCTTCTCTCCTAGAAACCTCAAGGCCTTCTCCCTCTCCTCCTCTAGGAGCCTCAATCTCTCCTCTGCATCCTCCCTGTTCCCATCAAATCGGGAATAAATCTCCTTCTCTATTCCCTCCTTTTCTCCCTGAAGCCTTTTGATCTCCTCCACAAGTCTCCCCTTACGAGAGAGGATCTCCTCCCTCAGCCTCCTTATCTTCTCTATCTCATCCACTGGCAACCGCTGTGTTTCAAACTCCTCCACAGATCTCATCTCCATCCCTTTAATCTCTTCCAGAAAACAAGACTCCACCTCCCTTAACACCCCTATCTTCTCCTCCCACACCCCCTTTAACTCCTCTCTCCTCTCCTCCATCTCTCCCATCAAGGCCCTGAGGGATGAGACCTTTTTTTCCGCCTCCAAGAGGGCAGAATCCAGCTCCTGGAGACGCTTATGCACCAGGGCCTCTTCTTTAAAAATATCCCCCTCTCCAGCGATCTCCCTCCTTATACCTCTGAGTTCCTCTATCTCCTGCATCAGCTGGTCATGGCCCTGCCTTATCTCCCTTTGCTCCCCCTCAAGGGCCTTTTTCTCCTTAAGGATGGA
>Ga0256914_1000948_pt1 | contig 27753 bp, 23 predicted proteins | sample HulkmetaG_FD_191571 | JGI IMG/M metagenome (GOLD analysis project Ga0256914, IMG submission 191571) | Hydrothermal chimney microbial communities from Main Endeavour vent field at the Juan de Fuca Ridge, Pacific Ocean - Hulk | ecosystem: Environmental > Aquatic > Marine > Hydrothermal vents ... | reverse complement strand
GATAAAATCATATCAAAGTTTTCTCTAAATTTGTCCATGATTACTCCTTGTTTTTGTTTGTGTTATTGCTAATTTAGCAATTGGAGTAATTGTGGACAATTATTTCTTATTAATTTGCACAACGCGTGAAAGCCTAATAATCCGATAATTTTATTTATCTTTCTTTTTCGGCAAGTTTTTGCATTACCAATTCCATTTTATTTTGCCATTTTAAAATGCGGTCGATAACCTCCCGTACCGCCCCTTTGCCTCCGGGCGCTACCGTTACGTAATCACAAATTGCCTTTACTTCGTCGCGGGCATTGGCCACCGCAACACTAAAGCCCACTCTCTTTAAAATCGGCACATCCAGCACGTCGTCGCCAATGTAGCAAATTTCATCATCGCTCAATTCAAAATCGCGCTTTACACGTTCGTAATCCGGTAATTTTTTAAAGCTACCCTGATAAACCACATCCATTCTTAATTCGTGAGCCCGACGTTCGACCAAAGCCGAAAGGCGCCCGGTAATAATACCGGTTTTTAATCCTGCCAACCGGGCCAGAGTAATGCCCATACCATCCTGAACGTTAAATATTTTCAATTCGTCTCCAGATGAGGAATAGATGATTTCTCCGTTGGTTAAAACTCCGTCCACATCCATCAAAATCATTTTTATTTTCGAAATTTTCTTTCGCATACGCGCACCTTCGATTTTATTGTACCTGCTTCTGCCCTTTCGGGAGGCGGTCGCTTCTTTTTTTTAAATCGGCACCAAACAATTGGCACCTTATCGATTTTTGAGAAAGTCGATTATCGCTTTACAAAATAGGGGTAAGTCGTCCGGATTGCGGCTGGAAATCATATTACGATCCTTAACAACGGGTTTGTTAACCCAAACCGCACCGGCGTTTTCCAAATCGTCTTTAATACCCGGTGTTGAGGTGCATGTGTATCCTTTCATAATACCGGCCGAAATGGCAATCCAGCCGCCATGGCATATGTGGGCAATTAATTTACCGGACTTGCAAATCGAAGCAGTAAGCGCCTTCACCTTATCGCTGCGACGCAAGCGATCCGGGGCGAAACCTCCGGAAAGAATCAAACCGTCAAAGTCATCGGCACGAACATCGTCAAGCGAAACCGTAGCCTTAAACGGGTAACCGTGCTTTCCGCGATATAATCTACCGGCCTGTGGTGCGGCCACCACCACTTCGGCTCCGGCCTCAGTCAAACGAATTTTGGGATACAGCAGTTCAAGGTCTTCGTACAAATCTTCCACAAACATTAAAATACGCTTGCCCTCGAGTTCCATGAATTTTCTCCTTGTATTTAAACATCTCTTTTTATTCGATTGCATACGGCCCAAATTTCCGTTCGGATTTTTCAACCGAAAACGCAATCGACCATGAGCAGGGTACGTTTATTCCGCAGCAGCCGCTTTGCGCTTGTCAATGTAATCGCAAACGTATTTGTAAATCATAAGCAAAACAAAAGCAGCTATTCCTACCAGCGCGTAAAAATACCAAATATAATGGGCGTGCTCATAGGCCGTTGCTATTTGCGTTTGGCTTAAAGTACGCGGATCTGGACAATATTTGTCTAATAGATAGCCACTAGAAACAAATGCGAACAATCCGGCAAAAAAAGTGGTTAAATGCGAATATCCGAGATAAAGTCCTTCTTCGCCTTTCGGGGCCTGTTTGGACGCATATTCCAAAAATCGGGGCGACAAAAACGTCTCGGCCAAACCCTGCAGCGAAATTCCCAAAATCAAACTAAGCGTAATGGGATGCAAATGAAAAAGTCCGAATACAGAAACGGGATTTCCCAATATCGAACCGAATACGGGACTCAGGGCAATGGTCAATGCGGAAAACGGAATGATCAAAAGCCCGATGCCAATCGAACCAACCGGAGAAATTTTCCGCGCCAGATGCGTAACAGGCACCACCAAAAGCACCACCACAAAAGGATTGATATTCGCCAACCATTCTGGAGAGGCATGCTCACCGACTAAACGCAGCGTATATTTGGGCATGGTGGCGTACAATTGGTTTTGGATAGCCCAAAACCCGGCCACAATAAGAATTAGGGCCATAAAGCGAACATTCTTTAAAACCTTAATCAATCCGTTTAGGGTTTCTTTAAGACTTTTGCCTTTGCCGGTTGTGTCGATATCTTTGTACAAAAAATAGACGATAACCAAAGCGACAAAAGCCATAGCGGCCGCATAAAAATTAATGTAACGCAACCCCAGCTCTATGCGTAAAGGCTTGGCAATGGTTTTTCCCAAAAAGGCACCAATGTTCACCATCATGTAAAAAATAGAATATGCACGTGCACGATGACGTTCGTCGGAGGCCTTGGCCGCCGTTCCCGAGATGATGGGCTTAACAAACGATCCGCCTAACATAATAAATGCAAGCGCCGTAACGGCCGTGATTTTATTGGGCCAAAGGCCAAGGAAGAAATACCCTCCGGCAAGCAGGGCAAAAGCCAATATCAAAGCCTGACGAAATCCCATTTTATCCGAAAGCGCCCCGGTAAAGGTTGGAGCCATGTAAATTAAAGAAGCAAACAAACCGGTTACCCAACCGGTTTCTACATCGGTAAATCCGACTTCGCGTGTCAAATAAACGGCAAGCACAATAAACATACCGTAATAAGCGGCCCGTTCGAACAATTCAATCGTATTTGCCACCCAAAATTCGCGGGGAAATTTCCAGCTTAGTTTTTCTTCTGCCAAACAGATCTCCTTTTAATTTTAATGTTCTGTCTTTACAAAATTGTTAACTGCATACGGTACTGCCCCATTTAAACAGATCGAGGTGTTAAAAATCAAGTTTCATTTTTTGCGCATAATCTTTGTAATCGTATAGCCCTTCTTCATCATGAGGTAAATAGGGTTTGATTAGCTCGTCAATAGCTTTGGCCTGCTTGAGTAATTCTTCCAATTTTTGCAAAGGCAGCATGCTGGCAGCATCGCAAAGAGCACCGTCGCAATCGGGATGAGTTTCGATGAACAACGCATCCACACCGGCAGCCACCCCAGCCCGCGTAAGACCGAAAATAAATTCCTTGGCACCGCCTCGCCGATCGCTGCTGCTTACTCCGTATTTGCGAATTGCATGGGTCGTATCCAATACCACAGGGTACCCCAAATCGCGCATGATTTTAAGATTGCGCATATCAATAATCAGGTTATGATAGCCAAAAAAGGTGCCACGTTCGGTGAGTAAAATTTTATCATTTCCCTGACCGTTAATTTTATTAATCGCCGTTTGCATATCCGAAGCGGCTAAGAATTGTCCTTTTTTCACATTAACCACCTTGCCGGTTTTGGCCACGGCCAACAAAAGAGACGTTTGCATGGAAAGAAAGGCCGGAATTTGAATCACATCCAGCACTTCTCCGCACGCGGGCGCATCGTGCCGATCGTGAATATCGGAAAGCACAGGAATGCCAAACGTTTCTTTGACCTTTTGTAAAATACGCAATCCTTTGTCCAATCCGGGTCCCTGGTAACTGGTTGCCGAAGAACGGTTATCTTTTAAGTAAGAAGATTTGAAAATGAGCGGCATTTTCAGACGATCGGCAATCGCTTTTACCTTTTCCGCCGTTTTTAAAACAATATCTTCGCTCTCGATTACGCATGGCCCGGCTATTAGGGCCAAGGGATGCCCCTCGCCAATGGCAATATTACCCACATGTATGGTTTTCATAAATTACCTCCGGATTATTTTTCAATATTTAGTATTTCCTTTATCTCGGCAGACGAATGCCCATCCCAAACGCAACAAACCAATCTGCAGATTGTGTATTCAAACCTTTCCCTCCGTAAATATAGGCAATGGTATTGCGTTTAATCAGCAAATTTAACCCGCCGTCAAAATACATTTCGGCATCGGTATCTTTGGGATGCTTTGCGGAAAATTCGATAAACGAGGATGTTTGCGGCGAAAATTCCACTCTTAATGCCAGAGCGTAAAAATACTCTGCATAATCGTTATTGCGGTAGCTCACAGCCACATTGTAATCCAAGCTGGCGGCATCGCTTAAAGGATGCGATGCGATTAATACGGCTTGCGGTTCAACGTACTTAGAAACAATTTGCTCCGATCCCACCGGTAAATCGGCCTGCAATAACAAGGAGGCATCGGGAATCAAAGCATGTTTATGTTCTAAAAAATGCCACTTGCCGCCCAACGAAATTCCTTGAACCGAAGTGACACTGCTTTTGGCACTTAATATTTTATCGCGCTGGTACAAAAAACCGCTTTGTAAACGGAGTTCAAGCGATTTACTCAGGCCGAATCGGATAAGCGTATGTGCCAATTGGAACCGCTTCCGTTCCAGATTGGGGCTGTCCGGAAACTTTGTGTCTTGTCGGTACGACATTTCGCTTTCGATTTGCAAACGGAATTTCCGCACCGTTCGATAATTATTGCTCAGCCCCGGCTGATCCGCCTTGATTGCGCCATAATATTGGGCCCAGACTATTTGGACGCTAAAAAGAGATATCAAAAAAATTAAAATTGAACGCATGGTTCTCCTCCCGTGTCGGCCTTAAAAAAAATACCATTTTTAACCCGCAGAAGCCACCGAATTGCAATCGATCGGACTCTGTCGGTTTAATTGCGAATTGCTGCATTAGTTAATCAAATGTACAAAGCCGAGGTTTTAAAATCAAAAGGCTTATTTTATACCCCATTTTTCTCGGCATCGGGGAAAAAATTCTTATTGCAAAACAATGTAAAGCCGGACGGCACCAATACAAAAATCCTTGGACAATAACATCCTCCACAATGTCTCTCCCCGAAAACTCGATGAGACACACATTAATCTCGATCTTTCCGATAAAAGGTCATCTCAAAATAGCCGATCCTTAAAAACATACCGGTAAGTACAACAAGCAACGATCACCAATTCTAAATCTCATTCTTCTTGCAGCGTACATTTTTGGTTCGTATATTATCGACCGACGAGTCGGTCATAATAAAAAGCGAAATACCAATGCCTAAAATTGTAAATCGGCAAAAAAAGAAAGAACAAATTTTAAATGCAGCCTTTAACGTATTTGCAAAAAAAGGGTTTAATGCCACCAAAATGATCGATATCGCCCGCGAAGCCAATATGGGTAAAGGCACTTTGTACGAATATTTTAAAAACAAAAAAGAAATTTTTTCCGCCCTTTTTGCCTTTTTGTTTCAGGATTTTGACCGCGAGTTTCAGCAACGCATTACAGCCATTTCCGATCCTGTAGAAAAAATTCGGCTCATCATTCAAATTTACTTCGTCGATGTCATCAAGCGTTACGGCGATTTCATTAAAATTGTCATGGATTTTTGGATGGCCGAAGCCCATCGCGAATCCACTGCCATGCCCGCATCTGCCCTGAATTTGGCGGATATGTATGACGGTTACACCAAACTCATCGCCCGAATTATTCGCGAAGGCATCGAACAACACATTTTTCAAGCGGTTAATACCGAACATTACGCCGCCATGTTATTGGCCATTTTTGACGGCCTGTATTTACAAATCTTCCTGAATGTGCACAAATTCAACGTCAACGAAATCGCCGATTCGATTTTCCGTTTATTCCTGAACAGTCTTACCAACATTAAACAGGCAGGAGACAGCGATGAAAATCCAAATTAAACAAATACGTTTTTTTTTCTTATTGATTTTTATTTTGCTTACCGTAGCACCTTCGTTTGCCGATCAAAAGGCAACGGACATTGTGCGGGCATCCGAAAACAAAATGCGCGGCAAAAGCTCCGTAAGCGTGGCCACTTTACAGGTTGTCCGTCCCAAGTGGTCTCGCTCCATAACCATGAAAATATGGGCACTCGAACCTGATTACGCTTTGATTTTAATTACCAAACCCGCACGAGACAAAGGCACCGTTACCCTAAAACGCAAACGCGAAGTTTGGAATTGGATTCCTTCCATTCGTCGCATGATTAAAATTCCGCCATCCATGATGTTACAACCGTGGATGGGTTCGGACTTTACTAACGACGATTTGGTGCGGGAATCGTCCGTTGTTAGCGATTACACCCATACTATTATCGGCCGTGACACCATTCAGGGTTACACCTGTTACAAAATCCGTTTTGATCCCAAACCAGAGGCCGGTGTGGTTTGGGGCAAAATTATCGCCTGGATTTCCGTAAAAGATTTGTTGCAACTAAAAGCCGATTATTTTGATGAGGACGGCCGACTTATCAAAACCATGACCGGTTCGAAAATCAAAAAATTGGGCGGACGCCTTTTGCCCTCCCGTTGGGTAATTCTGCCGCATAACAAACCGGGCCACAAAACCATTTTCGAATACCACTCGATTCGTTTTAACGTCAAATTAAAACCGTCTTTTTTTTCGCAACAAAACATGAAACGCCTTCATTAGCAGGAGAAATTCATGTACATCAATTTAAGCTGGCGTAATATCTGGCGGAATAAAAAACGAACGCTTATTGCCGTGGCTTCGGTATTTTTTGCCGTTATTATTGCCGTAAGTACACGTTCCATGCAACTGGGTTCCTATGCATATATGATCAAATCTACCGCTCATTTTTATACAGGATTCCTGCAAATCCAACAAAAAGGCTATTGGGACAATCAATCGTTAGATTACACCATGGATGCGGACAGCATCAATTACCAAACCGTTGCTTCCGTAGCCCATGTTACCGCCGTTGCGCCGCGGCTAGAATCCTTTGCCCTGCTTTCCTACGGTAAAACCACACGCGTGGGACAAGTTATCGGCATCGATCCGATTAAGGAAAACCGGGCTACCAATTTAAAATCCCGTTTGGTTAAGGGTAGGTATCTAAATCCTGAAGATCGGGCCGTGCTCATTAGTCAGGGACTGGCTAAAATGCTCAATATTTCCGTCGGCGATAGCCTAATCCTTTACGGACAGGCCTACCAAGGACAAATTGCCGCTGGATTATTACCGGTCCAAGGCATTGTCAAATACCCGGTTAGCGAATTAAACAATACCATGGTTTATTTACCCTTGCCTGTGGCACAGGAATTGTATCTGACCGGCAACAGGCTTACTTCTTTAGCCGTAATGATTGACGCCGAACGGCATCTTGATTTTGTCAAATCGCATTTAACCGCCGTTATCCCCCCGCATTACACCGTTTTGGATTGGAAGGCAATGCTGCCCGATTTACACGAAAGCATTCAATTCGATAATGTTTCGGGTAAAATTATGCTGGCCATTTTGTACGTGGTTATTGCTTTTGGGGTATTCGGCACCATAATTATGATGATGAACGAACGCAAAAGGGAATTCGGAATTTTAATTTCGATCGGGATGAAAAAAATCCGTCTGATTTTTGTTACCTTCTACGAAATTTTATTTATCTCGTTTATCGGTGCCCTAAGCGGCATATTGGGCGCTATTCCCATTGTCTGGTATTTTTCTTTACATCCTATTCACATGAGTGGTCCGGCGGCACAAGTGTACGACATGCTGGGTATCGAACCGATATTCTGTTTTAGTACCAACCCTTATATTTTTCTTAACCAGGCATTGGTTGTGTTTATCATAGCCCTTGTTACCTTTGCCTATCCTCTTTTCTTTTTAAGACGGTTGCAACCCAGCACGGCCATTCGTTCATAGCATAGGAGGCAGCAATGCTCGTTTCATTGGCATGGAAAAACATCTGGCGTAACAAAAGCCGCAGTTTGGTGGTTGTTTTGGCTATTGCCTTTGGCCTTTGGGGCGGTTTGTTTTCGGACGGATTGATGATCGGCATGGGCGAATCCATGGTCAATACGGCGATCGATCGCGACCTGGCACACATTCAGATACATCGCCCCGATTACGATGAGACCAAAGGCATTCACCGATACATTCCCAACGGATTGTCCCTTGCCGATTCTGTCCGTCGGATGCCTCATGTTATCGGGGTTTCTGCACGAACACGATTTACGGGTATTGCTTCATCGGCCACTTCATCGTATCCCGTGCAAATAACCGGTATTATACCCGAACAGGAAAAAAAGGTAACGCGCCTTTACAAACGAATTGTTTCGGGAACGTATTTCGCTTCCAAACACAAAAACGCCATTGTCATCGGACAAAAGTTAGCCAAACGTTTAAGATTACGTCTTCATTCCAAAATCGTTTTGGGTTTCGAGGGCGCTCACGGCGAGTTGATTAACATTGCCTGCCGAGTGATTGGCATTTATCACAGCGGGTCGTCACGTTTTGACGAAAGCAATGTGTTCCTGAAGCAAAATTATTTGAGCGGCGTATTGGGCGGCCGGACATTCATTCACGAAATTGCCATCCGTTGCCAAAAATCCGCATTCGTTAAACCCATAACCGCCAAACTTAAAGCACGTTATCCGAAACTATTGGTACAATCGTGGCAAGAACGCGATCCCATGGTTGCTTTTACCTCCAGCCTGATGATCGAATACAGCTATTTTTTTCTGGTCTTTATTTTATTGGCCGTATTGTTCGGCATTACTAACACCATGCTCATGTCGGTAGTAGATCGCATTCGGGAGCTGGGGATGCTTATGGCCATTGGTATGAAGCAGTCGCGTATTTTCGTGATGATTTTGCTCGAATCGATGTTTCTTTCTTTAAGCGGCGGATTTGCGGGCATTGTATTGGGAGTGTTGACAATCGCCTTAACCAAGCATCACGGCATCGATTTGTCCGTATTTCGTGCCAGCTTGGAATCGTTCGGAGCCAGTGCCATTATTTATCCCACGCTGCCTTTGGAAATGTACATTAGCCTAACCGTATTCATTGTGCTAACCGCCAATATCGCGGGTATACTACCGGCTTTAAAGGCAATTCATCTGCAACCGGCGGAAGCCATACGGTCGGTTTAAAAAATCGGGGCTGCCGCTCTAAAAACGCTATATTTATTTATGTGGCAAAGTTGTAGGCTCTGTCGACAAAAATTAAAATGAAGGAAAATAAATTATGGCTCTCATTAAAGTTGAACAGTTAACCAAAACCTACCATTCCACAGCCGTGCCTGTGCACGCATTACAAAACGTCAATCTTACATTCGAACGGGGCGAATTCAGTGCGGTGGTCGGGCCGTCCGGTTCCGGTAAAACGACCTTTCTCAACATGCTCGGCGGATTAGACAAACCCACTTCGGGACAAATTTTTATTGACGGACGGAATCTGGCCGAACTAAAAGGAAGCGCCTTAACCGAATACCGTTTGCATCATATCGGATTTGTTTTTCAGGCCTACAACCTGATTCCTGTTTTTTCGGCTTTGGAAAATGTGGAGTTCATCATGTTGCTGCAGGGTGTGGGTAAAAAAGAACGCCGGAAACGCGCCCAAGCGCTGTTAGAAGCAGTGGGCCTTGGCGATCGTTTGCATTCCCGTCCCACGCAACTTTCGGGCGGGCAGCAACAACGCGTGGCCGTTGCCCGTGCGCTGGCATCGCGCCCGGAATTTGTTCTGGCCGACGAACCTACAGCCAATTTGGATTCGCATTCGGCTGCAGAATTGCTTTCCCTAATGGAAAACCTGAATAAACAATTTAATATGACCTTTATCTTTTCCACGCACGATGTGCGCGTTATTCAACGGGCGCGTCGGGTTATTACACTACACGACGGAAAGGTGGAAAAAGATGAGATTATCAAATAGATTTGTCGTAATCTTTATTATTACCTTCTCTTGTATATTTGCGGTTCGTCTTCAAGCACAAAATTTTCAATTTTCCGGATACGCCAAATATTTGTTTTCGCGCAGCTCCTATCCGTACATTTCCGGCGCATTAAACGACCATCTTATTCATATTCGCTTAAATAATCATTATTATTTTAACGACAACCTGAATATGGCTCTGGAAACCCGCATTCGTACCTATTACGGCCAATCGGTCGAGCGAATTCCGGGATTTAAAGAGCTGAATAAACATCATTATCCTTTGGGTGATTTGGGTTGGGAATTTTTAAGCGGGAAAAAACTGTTCGGCTATGCCGAAATTGATCGCGCGTATGCGGATTACGAGGGCAATAATTTTGAATTTACCATGGGCAGGCAGCGTGTTGCCTGGGGCACCAGTCTGGTTTGGAACGTTATCGACCTATTCAATCCCATGTCTGTCTTGGATTTTGACTACGAAGAACGGCCCGGTTCCGACGCCATACGCCTGCAATATTTTACCGGTCCTGTTTCGCGTTTGGAGTTGGTGGTTGCTCCGCACAAAAGGGCCGAAAACAGCACCTGGGCATTTATGTGGGCTTCTCATTTCGGGGAATACGATTTTTACCTATTGGGCGGCCAAAAACAACAACGCCGAATTTTGGGATTTGCCTGGAGCGGTTACATTAAAGAAGCCGGTTTTCGCGGGGAATGCAAAATTAGCGATTCACCATCCAAAGGCGCGCACGTATCGTCATCTCCCTTCACTCCTCAACTGACGGCTAACCGAAAGGCCAACATTCAAGCTGTACTTTCGTTCGATTATGCTTTTCCCAATACCTTTTACATTCACAGCGAGGCCTATTTCAACCGCGATGGCATTACCCGAAATACGGGCTGGTATTGGAATCAAACAAACCGAGCCGACATGCTAAGCCCCGCACGCTGGTCGTTGTTTCAGGAATTCGCTTATGATGTCCATCCCCTTATTCGGGCCGATGTGTTCGCGCTATTCAATCCGACGGATCGATCCGTTTTATTCGCACCGTCTTTAAGCTGGTCGGTTTGCACAAATCTGGATTTGTACACAATTGCTTTTCTTACAGATGGAACTCGATTTAGTGAATATCGCGCATACGGGAAAGCCTTATTTTTAAGAATGAAATACTCGTTTTGACGTAAATTCCGCAGGCTAAAAAACGACCGTATTTTGCGTGCGCAACAAGCAAGCGAGGTTCTGCTTTAAAAATAGATCAAATACACGGCAGTAATGGCAATGGTCGTAACCACCACATGCATGGGCAAACCGATCCGTAAAAAATCCTTAAACCGATATCCGCCCGGGCCGTACACCATAATGTTGGTTTGATAGCTAATCGGTGTGGCAAAACTGGACGAGGCGGCAATGGCCAGAGTTAAAATAAACGGTCTGGGATCGACATGCATTTGGGAAGTAACGGCAATAACCACAGGAAAGACAAGCGCAGCAGTGGCATTGTTCGTAATAATGTTGGCATATCCGCTGGTAATCAAAAAGATAGCCGTAATAATACCCACCGTACCGAAAATACTTCCCCAGTCGATAATATAACGGGCCATCACCTGAGCTACTCCGGAATTTTTAATGGCGGCGGCAATCCCGAATGCGGAAGCAATAATTACCAACACCTTAAAATCGACTGATTCGCGTGCTTCACCCAAGGTAACGGTTTTGCTCAGCAACAGAATCATCACCGCAATACCCGCAGCCACAATAATCGGGACAATGTGTAAAACAAAAAGAACAACCATTAGCGCCAAAGTGGCCACAGCAATAATTTGATTTTTCAACGGTTTGGATGGCACCCGATCGCTTTCCGAAATCAGCAAAAAATCCCGTGAATGGTACCATTTTTTGATAAAATCTTTTCCGGCCAAAATCAAAAGCGTATCACCGGCACGCAATACGATATCGCCGACCTTTTTTTGAATACGTTCCCCGTTGCGGTGAATGGCAATAATTACGGCATCGTATTTTTCACGGAATTTACTATCGCGCACATTTTGCCCGATCAGGGGTGAGCTGTCGGAAATAACCGCTTCGTAGGGTCGAATTTGCGAAGAATCGTATTGCTTTAAATCCAATGTGGCATCGTGAATAACTTCCAAACCGGGCGTTTTTTGCAATTCCAAAATAGTTTTGGGTAATCCGGTAAAAAACAAACGATCACCCAACCGGATATGTTCATCCGGACGAGCGGGAGCAATAATTTGGCCACGGCGTTCTATTTGGAAAAGGAACAAACCTTTTAAATGGCGCAGTCCCGCTTCTTCGATTGTTTTGCCGATGCCTTTGTATTTGGAGGTTACTTTTAAAGCCACCACAAATTCCCGCGTGTTTTCGCTTAATTCACGCATTACGATTTTGCGATCGGGTAACAATTTCGGGCCGAAAACAATTAAAAAAAGCAAACCGCCTATGGCCACCGGCAAACCTATTTTGGTAATTTCGAACATGCCCATCCCCTGCATGCCGCTCTGCTCCATCAATCCGTAAATTATCAGGTTGGTGCTTGTACCGATTAACGTGCACATACCGCCCAGTATGGCTGCATAGGAAAGCGGGATAAAAAACTTGGAAGGAGACAAATCCATGCGATCGGTCCAGCTTTTTAGGGCCGGAATAAGCAATGCGACCACCGGCGTATTGTTAATAAACGCAGAAACCGCGGAAACAGGGAAAAGAATGCGAGCCAGTTTTCGCGAAATAGCCGAGTTGTTTTTTTTGCCAAACAGATAGCCTTGCAAACTGTTCATCAAACCAGAATTATTCAAACCGGCGGCAACGATAAACAAAAAAGCAATGGTTAACATTCCTTCGTTGGAAAAACCGGCAAACGCTTCGTTGACAGTAATCACCTTGCCGATGAGCAATAAAAACAAGGCCGAAAGAATGGTTAACTCGGTTTCAAACCATTCTTTAAGTAAAACGACGGTCATAACCGCAATAATGACCACAGTGTACCAGAACTGAAAATTCATACGTCATTCCCATTTGTGCCCGATTGATTAATCGGCCCGAATGCTTACATCTTGAAAGGTACCTTTTGTGCAATAATAATCTATTTTAAAATAAAACGGTTCACAAGATTTGATCGGAATCAAAAAAAACGGTATGACGATTTTTTTATTTCGACTCAATCGACAGGAGATGTCAAACTTCTTCCGGTAATTCTACACGTTTAACAAAATCCGTATCAATTTCTACGGAAACGGATTGCATGATTCCGTCGATGGTAATAATCAACCGGGTTTCGTTTTTATTTTTACGCACCATGCCGCGCATGCCTTTAAACGGCCCTTCGACCACTTCCACAATTTCGCCCGGACGTATGTAATTTTCGAGCTGAATTTTCTCCGGATGTTCCAGCATTCTGCGTAACGATTCTATTTGCCAATCCGGCACAACGGCCGGAATGCCGTTAAAATTCACAATTTTGACCACACCCTTGGTTTGCAAAACGCTAAAACGGTATTTATAATCGATATGGACAAACAGGTAACTGCTAAACAGCGGCATGTCTACTTTTTTCTTGCGATCTTTCCACTGACGGACACGGGTCACCAAAGGAAGAAAGCTCTCTATTTTTTTTTCGATAAGTTGGTCAAATACTTTTTTTTCATGCCGCGGTCTGGTGTAGATGGCATACCATTTTTCCATAGGTAATTTCTCTCCGGTTACAAACAAAATAAAAGCGATTCTATCCCGACCCGATAAGCGGTTTAATTTATAATAATTTTTGTTTGATGCAATTTTTTGTTTTCGGCCCATGCGTAATGATTTGTGTTCGGTTTTTAATTGTGCAACGATTCGTTTACGGTTAAGAAACGGGCGAAATTTCAAATACCGGATTCAGCGAAGAATTTCAGAATTTCATTTGTCAAACCGTCAATCGATTTAACTTCGGGCGCAATTTCCAAACCGCGGCAAAACAAAAAAGCATCATCATAAGTATGCGTTCCGCTAAATATCGTTTGATCAAATAACCGATTGTGCCAAAGCGTCCCCTTTAAATCATATCCCTTATGCGGAACGGCCATTAAATCCGGCACTATGCCCAAGCGCAAAGGATCCGCAAACAAAGCATTTCCCGCCCGAGGCGGAATTCCGTAAAGTTCGTATCCGCGGCGTACATCGGCAACAACCGGATGCCCTTGGGGATCGCGCAATTCCTTTAATTTTTGAGATATTTCGACGCACAAGTTCTCGTACGCAGTTCCTGGCTCTACCCTTCCTGTTTTCTCCCTGCCTTTTAGATTAAGATAAATACGGCCCGGATACAGACTGTAAGCTTTGCTTTGGGGGTGTATGTTTTTAAGGGATTGCGGTGGCATTTGTTCGAAAAACAAATATCCGTTGTCGGCCAACCAACGATTTAAATACACCTCGTATTTCAACTCGGTAAAACCATGGTCCGAAAGCAACAAAAGCGCGGAATCGGGTAAAAGCGCAGCTTCCAGTTTTCCGATCAGCATATCGATTTTTTGGTAGAACACACGAAATTTTTCGGCAAAAGGCGCAAGATTTACCTGGTAATATTTCCAAAAAATATGATGTAAACGATCGGTTTCCATTATGTGGGTAAAAAACAAATCCCATTTTTCTTGATGGTAAAAATGCAGCATTATTTCAATACGTTTTTCCAACACAAAAGACAAGCGTTCGAAAAAAGCATGTAAGTCTTTTTTGGCAATCTCTACATCGGCATCGATCACATATCCTTTGGCCTTTAAAAACGAACCAATTGCCTGCGGATAAGTACCTCGTAAAATGTCTTGATTCAAAAAACCACTAATTAAAATTCCATTTACGGGATACGGCGGATAGGTTAACGGTACATTCATGGAAAAAACGCGTTTGCCTTTTCGGGACAGAATTTGCAAAAAGGTTTCTTTCTGCAATCGATCGGCTTTGGGTACGTACCAATCCATGGTTTGCGGGTTACGTTCCACAAATCCCGAAATACCATGTTCGGCCGGTTTGCTTCCGGTTAAGAAGGAAGCCCAGGCTACTGATGACAAAGGCGGCTGCACAGAGTACATTTCCCGAAAACTCCCCTGCCGCACTAATCGCTTAAGATTGGGCATTACGCCTTCATTCATTAATCGCTTTAACAAACTAAACGGGGTTCCGTCTAAGGCCAAAACAAAAAGCCGCTCTTTGTTTTCCATTGGTAAATGTTATCCTTTAGTTTAATCGGGGTAAAAAAATTCCCCACCCAAACCGGATCGGGTGAGGAATTTTGTTTGGCCCAAATCGTACTTTGCGAATCGATTCAACCGCTAAACAACCGTTTTAATCCCGTTTACGGCGGATGTTCAATTCCTTGCTAAAATTTGCCTCTTTGTATTCGTTCTCGCCCATCTTTCCTTCTTTGCGCAATTCTTCGTTGTAGGCGCGCAAATCTTTGCGCATTACTTTTGCACTAATGGTTTTGGGAAAGGCTTCCATAAATTCGATATAACGCGGTCGTTTGTACGGGGCAATTTGATTGCGAATAAACGTAAAAATTTGCAAAGCCATTTCGCGCGTGGGTTGAAAATCGGATTTCAACACAATAAACGCCTTGGGGACAATGCGTCCGCGATCGTCTTCCGTGGGAATGACAGCAGCTTCCACAATGGCCGGATGTACCATTAGCTCGCTTTCCACTTCGAACGGGCTAATGCGGTAGTCCAAGCTCTTAAACACATCGTCATTACGCCCGACAAAATGAAAATAACCGTCTTCATCCGTGTAAGCGGTATCGCCGGTTAAATACCATCCGCCTTTAAAAATTTCTTTGTTCTTTTGCTCGTCGTCGTATCCTTCTAACAGCCCCAGCGGTTTAATCGGATAAATGTCCACCGCAATTTGTCCGTCTTCGCCGGGTTTAACCGCATCCATTTGATCGTTCAAAACGTTCAAACGATAGCCAGGCGCCACTTTACCCAAAGAGCCTTCTTTGATTTCCATTCCTTTAAAATAACCGATCATCAGCGTAGACTCGGTTTGCCCGTAACCTTCGCGCATGGTAATGCCGATTTTTTCCTTAACCTGACGAATTATTTCCGGATTCAACGGTTCACCGGCGCTGACAATTTCGCGCAGTTTAAAATGGTAGCGGGTCAAATCTTCCTGCACAAACAGTTTCCAAACACTTAGCGGAGCGCAAAGCGTATTGATTCCGTATTTTTCAATGGCTTCTAATACGGGTTTAGGTTCAAACTGGGAATAGCGAATGGTAAACACCGTTGCTCCGGCGTTCCACGGTGCTAAAAAGCTGCTCCAAGCATATTTGGCCCAGCCTGGCGAACTGATGTTGTAATGAATATCACCAGGTTGCATGCCCACCCAGTACATGGTGGTTAAATGGCCGATGGGATAATGGTAGTTGTGAATGACCAATTTGGGTTTGGCCGTGGTTCCCGAAGTAAAAAACATGAACATGGGATCGGTAGTAAAGGTAATAAAGGCCGGAACGTAGGTTTCCGGATATTGCTCGGCATCTTTGTAATCCAGCCAACCATCGTAGGTACGGCATGTCGGGTCTTCCGGTGAAAAGATATCATCTACGGCAATCATGGCCGTTAAGTTTTTAATCATCACACCGGCTTTATTAAATTTTTCCACAAACGGTTTGTGTGCAATTACGATTTTAATTCCGCCGCGATCAATGCGGTCGGAAATATCTTTCGGAGTAAGCAAAGAGGCTGCCGGAATAATAACGCCGCCGTTTTTAAATACGCCCAAAATTATCTCGAAGATTTCGACCGAGGTTTCCATCATAATCAAAACCCGATCGCCTTTTTGCATACCCGCATCGGTCAAAAAGTTGGCCACTTGGTTGGAACGTTTGTAAAGTTGATCAAAACTGACAATGCGCTCGTTCCCCTTGGTATCCGTATAAATGAGTGCTTTGTCTTGGTTCCCTTTGGCCAGTTGATCAAAATAATCAAAGGCCCAATTAAATTTGGTCAGGTGTGGCCATTGAAAGGCTTCCATGGCTTGTTCGTAATTTTGGGCATGCAACAGCACATCTCTTGCCCGAATAAATTTCTCTGCATCGCTTGGCATTGTCATTCCCCTTTCCTGAGTTAAAGATTAACGTGTATGTTATGTGAAGAAAAAAATCCTATTAAACGGGGCATATTGCAAAGCCTCTTTTTTTGACAATTTCCAAACAGAATAAGCCACCAAACAAAATAAACATTTAATTTAAATATTGCAAGGCAGGTTTGGGTTCCCTTAAGGCAGCATAAAAACCTAAGTAGCAATTAAGGCGGGCTGGCGATTTAAATCCGGTTTTTCACTAAAAAGCTAAAATACCGAAAAGCCTAAGTTTGCCCCGGCCGCAGTCCGATTTTTAATGAAATCGTCCGTGGTATGGTTTGCCAGAATGGCGGTTTAAAAGAAACTCCGAACGGGTTAACGGCCGTATTTCTGTTCTCGAAAATCAACTAAGGCCGAAACGATTTCGGACGGAATGTGTAAATGCCCCGTACCAATTGCCGGTTTAATATCCGGTTTTGCTTCGCCGTGAAAATCTGATCCGCCGGATACGGCCATTTTGTTTTGAGCGGCATATTCCAGTAAAAAACGGGTTAATTCCGGCGGATGATAGGAATAATAGGCTTCAACACCGTCCATGCCCATTTCTTTGAACTGATCCAAATAATTTCTTAGTTCTTTAAAATCTTTAGCAAACAAACTGACCGGATGTGCCTGAATTGCCAAACCATGCGCTTCGTGAATGGTTCGAATCGCTTCTTCCAGAGCTAACTTTTTTTTGGCCACGAACCCAGGAGCGCTACGTCCTAAATACCGTTCAAAGGCTTCTTTGACTGTTGCCACCACTCCCTTTTTAACGAGCAAATGCGCGATATGCGGCCGTCCGATGCTTTGCCCGCTAACCAACTGCTGCAATTCTTCGAAACGGACATCGATATTTTGCTTTTGCAGTCGCTCGATAATTTCCATGGCCCGCGTTCTTCGTGCTTGGCGCAAGTTATTTAAAACGTTTAATAATACCTTATTTTTCACATCAACAAACAGCCCCAAAAGATGCAAATGGGCTCTGCCTTGCAGCGGATATTCGATACTAAGTTCGATACCGGCTATTACCCGCACGCCCACTTCTTTGCCCCGCGCCTGCGCCTCGGAAACTCCGGAAATGTCATCGTGATCGGTAACGGCCATAACCTCAACATCGAACCGGCGTACCAAATCCACCAAATCTTTCGGTGCGTACGAACCGTCGGAATGCGTGGTGTGCAAATGCAAATCCACTGCCATTACATGTACCCTAAATTTTCAAGTCGATTGCGTATTTGCTCATCTTCATCGGAAGCGGTTTGCGTTTCGTTTCGATCGACATACTGTTGCAAAACAGCCAGTAAAAAATCGGTTAACGAAGTCAGACCGCTTTGTTTACGCGCTTCTTCGAGCTGCCCCCACAGCTCGTCCGAAATTTCCAATTCGATCTTTTTCATAAGTGCGTTTCCTTTTTTAAGCCGTCAATACCGGAAGAGCAAATGTCTGTATTTCGCTGCTAAAATGCAAGAAAAAAGCTCCCTAAGGGAGCTTTTTTTAACGACGCGTACAGTTTTAAAAACGGCAAGTGCCAATGTGTTTAAAGCAATTTTTCATTTTATTCGTTCTCGATTTCGGCCAGAATCTTTTCGTCTTCTTCGCTTAATTTGACTTTCATTTTCAATCGCTTCCAATTCATATCCACTTCTTTTTGAATGCGATTGATATCCTTATCGGTCAAATGGGCAAACCTTCCCTGCAGCCGAATGTATTCTTTAACCGGTAAATCCTTGGGTTCATGGGTAATTCGGTAGCGCCAGCCGTTTTCGATTTCGAACAACGGAAAAATTTTGGTATCCACAGCCAAACGCGAAAGTTTAATGGTGTTTTCCGGTGCCGATTTCCATCCCGGAGGACACGGGGAAAGCACGTGAATGAATTTCATGCCTTTTATGGATTTGGCTTTTTTTACTTTGGCGATAAAATCATCCGGAAAAGCAACCGAAGCCGTGGCAATGTAAGGAATGTGATGCGCGGCTAACGCTTCGACCAGATTTTTTTTGGGACGATCTTTGGGATGTTTGGCCGGTGTGGTTGTGGTCCAGGCACCTAAGGGGGTTGCCGAGCTGCGTTGAATACCGGTGTTCATGTAGGCTTCGTTATCGTAACTGATGTAAATAATATCTTCGTTGCGTTCGGCTGCGCCGGAAAGGGCCTGAAATCCGATATCGAACGTACCGCCGTCTCCGGCCCAAGCCATCACGGTAATATCATCTTTGCCCTGCGCTTTTAATCCGGCTTTAATACCGGAGGCCGTGGAAGCGGCCGTTTCGAAAGCGGTGTGAAACACCGGAACTTTATTCACCGAACTGGGTGTCGGGCCGTCAATAATCGACCAGCAACAGGCGGGAATGACAATCATGGTCTCGAGCCCCAGGGCTTTCAGGGCGTAACGCATGGAAAGGGTCGCGCCACAGCCGGGGCACGCCACATGCCCGGAACCCATGTTTTCTACTTTGGGAATATTGAAGGTTATCTGGCTCATATTTTTACTCCTATCCAAACAAGGTCTTCGCCTTTTTCGCTTTTCAACAGATGCTCCACAATATCGCGGATGTTTTGCGGAACCACATCGCGCCCGCCTAAACCGGCCACATAGCCGTTTAGCAACGGATGTGCTTCGGAATTGTACAAGGCGGATTTGATTTCCGAAAAGAAAATTCCGGATTGGCCGAACGACAGGTTGCGATCGATTACGCCGATTTTTTGCACATTTTTAGCCACCCGACGCATATCTTCCACTGGGAATGGTCGGAAAGCGCGTAATTTTACCAGTCCCAAATTAATGCCTTTTTCCCGATATTCGTCCACTACCAGCCGTGTGGTTCCCGTAATTGTTCCGGCCGTAATCAGCAAATAATCGGCGCCCTCGGTACGATATTCTTCAATCATGGCCCCGTGATGGCGGCCGATGTAATGGTTGTATTCCTCGGCAATAATTGGGATTAATCTACGAGCTTCTTCCATGGATTCTTGAATGCGATAACGAAATTCCATGTAGGTATCTGGCCCGGCCAGCCCACCAAAAGCGTGGGGATCATCAATATCCAGTTTGAATTTCGGTTTGTACGGCGGTAAAAATTTGTCAACCAATTCTTGCTTGGGCAAGGCAACCGGCTCGGACGTGTGGGAGAGAAAAAAGGCATCCATATTGATCATAACCGGCAACATCACCTGTTCGCCCAGTCGATAGGCCTGAATGATCATATCCAGCACTTCCTGGTTGCTTTCGCAATAAAATTGAATCCAACCGGTATCGCGCTGTGCCAGGCTATCGGTTTGATCGGCCCAGATATTCCACGGGGGGGCCAAGGCGCGGTTCACGTTGGCTAGCACGATAGGCAAACGGGCATTGGCTGCCCAGTGTAAAACTTCGTGCATCAGGGCTAACCCTTGCGAGGAGGTTGCCGTAAATGATCGGGCACCGGAAGCCTGAGCACCGATAACGGCGGCCATGGCCGAATGTTCCGATTCTACCTTGATGTATTGGGCCGGAATTTCGCCGTTGGCACACAATTCGGACAGCTTTTCCACAATGGATGTTTGCGGTGTGATGGGATAAGCGGAAATTACCTGAACGCGCGCCAATTTTACCGCATACGAAGCCGAATGGGTTCCCTCGATAACTTTAATTTCTTGAGTGGTTTTAGGGTCGAAATATTTTTGCAAATTTTTATTTAGGACACGATCCATTTTAATTCCTCCTCGAAAGACATGGCATTGCGCGGACATTCGTGGACACAAATACCGCATCCCTTGCAATAATCGTAATTGATGACATAGCCTTTTCCCTCCGGATTGTAACTGATGGCCACATCCGGGCAAAAGACAAGGCAATTATCGCAATAGGTACAGGTTCCGCAGCTAAAGCAACGATCGGCCTCGTAAATCGCATCTTCTTCGCTAATGCCTAAATTTACTTCTTTAAAATTACCCACTAATTGCGCAAAACTGTTTTGTTTTTCGCGCGGTCTGGGTTCTTTGATAAAATAATCCAAATTCAGCGTTTCGTAGGGTACTTCGTTTTTGACTTCTCCGTTTAGTTTAATTTCTTTAGCGGTTAAATATTGATGAATAGCCTGTGCAGCGCGTTTGCCGGTTCCGATGGCATCAACCACCGTACCGATGGGCCCAAGGGCCGCGTCTCCGCAGGCAAACACGCCTTCTTCGCTGGTCATCTGGAACGGATCGACGGCTAATCTGTTCTTGTGGATGTTGAGTTTATTATCTAAAAAATCGAGATCCGGAGACTCACCGATTGCCAGCAGTACCTGATCGGCTTCGATCTCAAATTCCGATCCTGGGACGGGTACGGGACGCCGACGTCCCGTTTCATCGGGTTCAGCTAATTTCATTCGGATCAGGCGCACTTTTTGTACTTTGCTTTTGCCGATAAATTCCACGGGATTGGTCAAAAAGATGATATTCACCCCTTCTTTGATCGCATCTTCTATTTCTTCGGGGACGGCAGGTAGTTCCGCTTTGGAGCGACGGTAAACAATGGTTACTTCTGCCCCGAGCCGAATGGCCGAGCGTGCCGTATCGATGGCCGTATTCCCACCGCCCACCACTATTACTTTTTTACCGACTTTTGCGCTTCCGGTGGTGTTGTATTCGCGCAAAAAGGCTAATCCCGTTCCGATTCCCTTTAAATGTTCGCCCGGAACATTCAGCGAACCGGGCTTGTAAGCACCGGTAGCCACCAGCACCGCGTCGAATTGTTTTTTGAGTTCTTCCCAGCCGATATCTTTGCCAACGGCGGTGGATGTTTTGATTTCCACCCCCAGACGCTTGATATCGTCGATTTCTTTGTCCAAAACTTCGCGCGGCAAACGATATTTGGGAATGCCCAAGCGCAACATGCCGCCCGGTTCGGAGGCCGCTTCAAAAATGGTCACTTTGTAGCCCATGCGACGTAACTGGTAACCGGCTGATAATCCGGCAGGGCCCGAACCTACAATGGCGATTTTCTGACTCCGGTTGCCCTGTACAAAATCTTTGGGAAAATGGTTGTGTTTGTTCTGATCGGCAACAAAGCGTTCCATATTATGGATGGCAATCGATTCATCATATTGGGCACGGTTACACACATTTTCGCATGGATGGTAACAAACACGGCCTAACACACCGGGCATGGGATTATCCTGTAGAATAATATGCCAGGCTTGTTCGTATTTTTTTTCTTTTACCAAAGCAAAATACTGGGGTATCTTTTCATGAGCCGGACAACCGGCCGTACAGGGAGGAACTTTGGCATCGTACAAAGGACGCATGTAGCGCCAGCTTCCGGTTTTGTTCCAGCTCATATCACCCGTGGAAACGGCAAATGGCGGTATTCCGTTTTCGAATTCCATCGGATCGTACATATTTAAGCTCCTAATTTGTAATTCTTTTCTGTTTTTAGGCTTTAAATTCTTCAAAGGCTTCCAATGCGGCTGCGGCATTGGCATCGGGCTTTACGGGTACCGATTCCTTGATGGCTTCCAAAATCGGGCCGATTTTGACCAGATTGGTAAAGCGGGAAAAGGCCCCTAAAATTGCCGTATTTACAATGGGCTGACTGCGCGAGCCAAGACGATGTTCCATGGCAATTTTACTGGCATCAATGGTACGAACTTCGAATTTGTCCGGCAAATTAAATTCGCTTGGCGGCAATGCGCTATTGATCAAAATTTTACCGCCTGTTTTCAACCCAGCGGTAACATCCACCGTATTTAATAAAGTGGGATCCAAAACGACTAACAAATCGGGTTCGTAAATTTGGGTTCTCAGGTTAATGGGTTTATCATCCACGCGGATAAAAGCCTGCACCGGAGCACCGCGACGTTCCACACCAAAGGCGGGAAACGACTGTGCAAACTTACCTTCTTTAAACAGCGCGGAGGCCAGAATTTTACAGGCCACTACGGCACCCTGCCCGCCGCGACCGTGCATGCGAATTTCAACCATAGGAAACTCCCTTGTTTGACAATTTTTCGTTCGATCTTGCGAATTACCGCATTCTCAGGAATCGCATTATTTTAATTTTTTTGTAATTCATTTGTCCCGATCCACGAATCGGATCAACAAAATTGATCTCTTTATTTGCCCTTTTTACTCAGACAATGTTTCCCGCTTTCCGTTGCTTTGCATATTTTTGCAAATTCAGTCAAAGAGCGGAATAGGGCATAACGGTATTTGCGAACCCTGTTCCTGCCAAAGCGAAAAGCAGGTGTACGGAGCACACAATGTAAGTACTGAAAAATCAACAAATCACCCACAGATAAATTTCAGACAAACAAAATGCACTCCCAAATAAAATAAAAATAAGTAATTTAATAGGCAACTGAAATGCGCAATTATTTTGAGGTGAATATGTATTCAAAGAAATGCATTTGATTTATTTATCATACGCAAAAATGTCACTGCACTTTGTACCTTAATGGCTACTCTAAGATAAACCGTTCTTAAAACCCGATGATATTCGCATTTGTGTTTCTTGTTTTGAATCCAAAGTTCATGATAAACACCATTAGTAATGGTAAATCGTACTGTTTTCCTCCGTTAATTAGCCACCGAATAAAACCGATAACCACCGATTTTTTTTGGCATTAATTGGCACTGATTGGAACTGTTTAGACTCTTCCCCTTTACACTAATAGCGCTGACTAAAGTCTGCAGCTACCGATTCCCCCATCTCTTATACTCTTAACTCTTAACCTAACCAAGCCACCGAAGAACACCGATAACCACTAATTTTTTTAGTCGCTGATTTAAACAGATTTGCACTGATTAAACCCTTCAATCACTCAACTATTCACCTAATCAACTATTCAACTATTCAACCATTCAACTATTCAACTATTCAACCATTCAACTATTCAACTATTCAACTATTCAACTATTCAACTCTCATCTTCCAGCAAAATGATTTTACGCGCAAATCAGCGTGATTGAGATTTGCAAATGGTTTTCGTCTGGCCTGTTTAAGCAGGGCCTGAATTTCTGAATTGGACATGGTTTCCCAATTTAGAAGCGCTGGAGAAGAAACAACCTGTATCTGGCAATGCAATGGAACAGCGAATAGTCGTACCAGCCTATATTGCCGGCAAAACAAACTCTGCGATAGTGAAACGGTTCTTTGTCCAGCAAATGAAAGCCGCATTGTTGCCAGTCAAATTCCACCAGCAACTTGAAGCGGTCGGACGTTTGCGGTTGTTCCTACCACAAATCGTGGTTACCCAAAACCAGCCGTTTGGGCATGGTAAACAATGCAAACGCTTCGGTGAATGCCTCAAAATATTCCTGGTTGGAGACATCCACCACATCTTCGGCAAAGATGATTATCTCTGGCGCTTCCCGGGCAATTCTTCCTTTCAAATTTTCCAGATTTACATACGGAATATGTAAATCGGACAGAGCGGCAAGTTTCAATTTCCTGTCTCCATTGTTTTCTATGTGTTCGGATATGTCTTCCTCGATTGTCAAATACTGTTACATGGTTCGGATCGTTTATGACAATCCGGAAGCCATATATTCTGAAGAAAAATCATTATAACACCCGTCCCGCTATATCCGGTTTTGAAACGCTATTAGCTATAAACCAAACTATTAAACTGGAACAATTACTGACTATACTTAAAATGTTTGAAATCAATTTCGCTGCTTGTCGAGAAAACCTATTTTTCAGTAGGCAATTCATAACCCATTTTACTCCTATCAAATCCATAACTATCAATTACACAAAAAGTAAAACAAAAATTCAAGCCTTTCATATTGCTTAACAAATAACAAAAATCCGCAGCACGTATGAATATATCCCTCTTTTATTTTGATCTTGTCAAGAGATGAATCCAAATAAATTTTACTATCCAATCAAGATGAAAAGCTTTTGTCAAACAGCAAAGAATACAGTTTCTTATTCCTGTTTATTTAAAAACAACATCCTTCAATATATTTTGCTTTACCCACCTGATAAAAGAATCATGAATGGAAATACACACATATTGTTTTGACTCCTTTTTAATGACAAATTTAATTTTTATGACCACTAAGATTCCCCGTATTAAGGTGCCGTTTTTTGCTGGATTTGGGAAGGACTCCAAGAAAAAATCTTGCAACATTTTAGCGTATATGGTAAACACACAAAACTGTTAACGATCACCATGAAAATGTTCACCAGAAACAGCCCTGCCATGAGATCAAAAATCTTAAAGTTTTATCCGGACAAAGCCTTCTCTGAACAAAATTCAGAAACAGATTGTTTGAGACGTGGATTTAGGCACTCCTAAAAAGGCGGAATCCGAGAAGCACATCGTTCGAGGACGGTGCGAATTTGTAACGATCGTGGACTTCCATATACGTGACGTAATGGATCCAGTCGAGACCGCGCGTCACTCGTTTCGATCCTTTATCCGGACCTTTAGGATTATCCAGCGGGCTATATTTATAATAGTCCCTGTCATACCAATCCCAGCACCACTCAAATATATTACTGCGCATATTATATGGTACAGATTTTTGGGACATCTCTTTTTCAAATAGATGAATTTGCCCACCGGAATTGTTACTATTCCCGCTTTCTGCTTTCTCATCACGCTTGCCCGCATATTTGTATTTGGATTCTATACGCGCCAAAGGGCTTCCGCGTGCAGCGTACTCCCACTCCGCCTCCGTGGGCAAACGAAATCCGTTTTTACTAAAATCACAATGTACTGTCCATTTTATTTTAGCATATTCATCTGTATTATTTGGATCTTCATGCTTTTTATCAATCGTGTAACAAAGTTCCAGACCAGCCTGTTTGCTCAGCCAGTTGCAAAATTCAACCGCTTCGTACCAGTTTATCCAAACTATGGGATAGCTGCCACGCCCCCAGCCTGCCTCCTCCGGCTTCCTATTTCCTGTCGCTTCACAAAAAGCGTCATACTGGGCGTAGGTAACCGGATGTTTGCTCATATAAAAATCGTTTACTTTTACCCTATGCAACGGTTTTTCACTATCATCGCCATTTCCAAACCTATCCCCCATATCAAAACTACCGCCCGGTACCTTCACCATTTCAATACCATATTGCTTTAAGATGGGCTCTATCGCACGGGCCTTTTGCTGCTTTTTTGCACTACTTTGTGCGGCCTTGGTCTCCTTAGTAACCTTTTTACGAGCTTGAATGATTAAGATGAGCCCTTTTGTGTTCTGCAATTTACTTCCGGATAATTTTTGGAATATTTTTGTTAAAACGCAAAGCCATCGACGGGCTTTTGTCTTTTTTCTATTTTTATTGTATGCCTCCACCAGATTACCGGACTTCATGCCGCTCATACGCGCTTTCTGCGATAGCGGCAATGCTCTGATATAGCCGTTTATACTAATGAGTAATGTCGGCTTTTTCATAGTCTTACCTCTTTTATTGAGTCTCTTTTTGAAATTATTTATTCATAATGGTTCTTTCGTGCGCATGATGCTGCTCTGGGAATTCCCGAACTCCGACCATTTTGCGTTTGGCCGGTCACTCATTTTGCATCCCTTCAGGATGCCTTTTGAGAAGATAACAGGAAGCGCGACGGTCTTCCTTTTCCCCGTGCTGCGCACAGGGTTATTCACCTTGCATCCCTGCGGGACGGATTCGATGGCGTATTATCCCCCGGCCCCCGGCCGCGAAGCGGTTAAAGCTGAATAACCCCGTACGTAGTGCGGAGGGACGTACAACGAACGGGAAGGTCCTGAAGTGTGGGAAAAGTACGCCCCTTACGATTCCCCTTGCAGCTGTAGCGCGGCTGAATACGATACCTAATGCTCTTCTTGGAATACATCGACTGTGTCGATGCGCTTCCTGACAACGAAGAGCAGGGACACAGTCCCTGCATTCCAAATTTACACAGTCCCTGCACAAAATTTTACGCGCCCGACTGGGCGAAACATTAAAACGCCGCAGCCTTCCTGCCTTCGGCGGGGAAAGAAAAAAGATTAAAAACGAAAAGTATAAAGGTTAACCCCGACCGCGCCGCTCACATCCTGTTCGCCGGTCGGGATTAAATCATCCATGATTTAACGCGTCCTCAGGAGACGAAAACCGTAGTCGTTGAGCGTGTAGTCCGGGCTAAAGTAGTCGCGATTGGCAACACGCACGCTGCTTGCATTAAAGTACCAACTCCCGCCGCGCAACACACGGCTACTCCCGGATGAGGGCCCCTTAGGATTGTCTTGTGGGCTGGAACTGTAGTAATTGCTGCTGTACCAGTCCCAGCACCATTCCCACACATTGCCGCTCATGTCGTAAAGGCCCAATTCAGTGGGTTGTTTTGTGCCTACTTCATGCGTGTGGCCGCCGCTGTTGCCATCATACCAGGCTACGGCATCCACATCGTTGCTGCCCGCATATCGGTAATGGGCAGATCGTAATCCGCCCCTACTGGCATATTCCCACTCCGCCTCCGTGGGCAAACGGTAGCCGTTGGCGCTCCAGTTTGCCGTCCAATTATTCAAATCATACACCGGTGTCAAACCTTCCCGCTCACTCAAATAATTGCAAAAAGCAGCCGCCCCGTACCAGCTTATTTCGATCACCGGATAATAGTCATAGTTGTTTTCCACATACAACTGACTGCCGTTGTAGCTGATTTGACAATCTTCATCGTCCAAATCCAAAAGTTCCTGTTGATTGCCTTCTGTATTCTTTACCGTTGAGCTACTGGCTGTTATCTTCCCCTGCGATAAAGCCCAGTTAAACACCTCTACTACCTGAGCGTTGGTTACCTCATATTTGCCCATGTAAAAACTGTTCACCGTTACCGTGTGCACCGGTTTTTCATCACCATAGCAAGAGCTCTGTTCGCTGGTGCAGCCCATCTTAAACGTACCGCCTTTAACGTAAACCATCTCTATGCCGACCGGGCTGGTCATGACTGCCGCGGGCCCAGACAAAGGAACAAAGCTTCGATGAAAATTACTTACCATCGTAACAAATTTAATGATCAATAGTATTATTACTATTCCTATGCCAACCGCCTTTATTATCTTAATCCGTTTTTCT
>Ga0256914_1000947_pt1 | contig 27761 bp, 22 predicted proteins | sample HulkmetaG_FD_191571 | JGI IMG/M metagenome (GOLD analysis project Ga0256914, IMG submission 191571) | Hydrothermal chimney microbial communities from Main Endeavour vent field at the Juan de Fuca Ridge, Pacific Ocean - Hulk | ecosystem: Environmental > Aquatic > Marine > Hydrothermal vents ... | reverse complement strand
GATAGAGCGAAAACTACTAAACTAAAAAGTTTTGGAAAAATATCAATATCCTTTTTATCATACTTTCTAATGATTTTTAAATACTCCTCTTCTAACTCTTTATCTCTAGCAAAAGGTTGATATAAACTAATTGCTGACATCTTACAAAAATCTGTGAAAATCTCCCATGTTCTATAACGATAATTGTAACTCTCAATATTCTTAATAAACTTTTTTTTTGCTTCATCATAATTCATTTTTATATTTACTTAAAGGATAAAATCCTTTAAGCTTTTCTCCTTATTTATAAATAATCTCGATAGAATTATCAAGAACGCTAACACCTAAATACCGTTTAACCTCTTTAATTGCTTCATCTAAATTGACACACTTTAGATATAAAACATCCTCACTTCCATCAATAACTGCAAAAAAACTTTTTTTAATTTGAGTTCTCATTGTAATCTCCATCTGTACTTTTTAGGTTGAGACTCTAGCCAATCTCCCCCTAACTGTTTTACCTTAACTGATTGTATTTTTTTCATCAGATAACCTTTAATTGAATTTATTATTTTTTTAAGTGGTTCTCTTTCCACTTTTAAGAAAAAAGTTCAAAATATATCTCTCTTTTCTTGCTTATATTGTACCATAATGGTACTAAAATAATGTTTAAAAAACAACAAAAAGTATTATTTTATGGGATTTTAAATATTTTTAATTTATTAATTATGTAGGATAAATAGTACCGTATAGGCACTACTTGCTATAGGGGATAGATATAGTTTTTAAAGTATTATATGTTGTTTATTTCCTCTCTTACTCTAAGCTCTGTTTTTATTCTCTTAACTTCTTTTAATTGCCTCTGTAACTCTTCCATAAGCTCATCTAAATTTACATCTCGATAAAGAACATCAAAAGGAATACCAAGATTTTTTTCTATCTCTCTAACCTCTTCATAGTTAGGGTATCGTGATTTATTTCTCCACCTAGTAATAGTAACTCTACTTCTTTGCTTTTTAGAAGAGCGATTGATAAGCTCTGTTATCTCTTCATCTTTTTTCCAAGTCATTGTATTCCTTTTTGCTCTATAATACACCAATTTTTCTTAAAAAAAGTAAATTTTACTCTTCTTGAAACTATATTATAAGATAAAAACTCTTTAGTATATGTTAAATATATCCTATATTTAAATAGATATATGGGTATATTTCGGATATATAAAATATTCTCTAAAGAATTATCTAATCTTAACCAATGCAAAGATATAATTTGATGTACTTTTTAGATTGAGACTCTAGCCAGTCTCTATCTAACTATTTCTCTCTTTTTAATCATTTTATAATTATTAACTTCCTGTTGAACAATAGACTTTACCTAATCTCTCTTTCTGCCCCTCTGGCGAAGAGCCGTCGGAGACAATAAGAAGAGCTACAACAGCTCAAAAAAGTTTATGAGGTCTAGGAGTGTTGCAGAGTCTCTCCTACGGAAGTCTCCTATTTTTTCTTGGCTCTTGCTGATGGAGTGTAACGGAATCATCAAGGGGTAAGAAATAAATAGGATAGGCTCTGTAGGTGAGACTCTGCATAAACGGACTCTGCTCAACTTAATTATAATAGGATATTTACCTATTTTTCATTAGATAAAGAGATTTATCTTGCAAACTTAAATGATGTAAAATCTCTAACTTATCAGTTCTAATCTTTCTAGTTCTATTTTTTTCTATTATAACCTTAGCATCTATAGGCAATATAAGACCACTTTTAACTTTTATTGTCATACGCTTTACTATATCATGATAATTCTCGTCTTTGATATTTGCTCTTGTTGTTTTGCCAGTTTGTCGATGTACTCTATACTCTTTATCTTTTAATTTACTAATTGCATCAATAACCTCTTTATACTCGACTAAAAGCTCTTCTTTCTCTTCACTATTTGCTATCCTATTACTCAATTCATCATTAAAGAAATTTTTTATTTCCTCTTTTTTCCAAATTAACGATTGAACAGCACTATTTTTATAAAGTGTTATATTATAGACTTTATGACTATTCAATACTGTAAAAAGTAGATTTTCAAAACCTCTCATAGGAGATTTTCCCATAATTGTCTTGAACTCTTCTCTAAATGTTCTATTGGTCTCAAGAATCAAATTGCAATTATCTGATTTATAGATATTCTCTTCAAGACAAATCATCTCCTCTAAGATTTCGGCGTTAAATAGATGTACCTTTTTATACAAAATTTTTATCTTTTTTTGTTTGGACATTACATCTCCTTGTAAATTATATGTTATTATCCTATTATAGTTTAATAATTATAAAAAACTCATTATCTATCTATTTTTCATATCAAAGATTAAAAAATATAAGTAATATTCAAGCTAATATAAGATAACATTATACAACTATGAACAACAATTTAAAATATTATAAAAAGTTAGAAGAAGCCTTAGAGAGATATTTTGGTGAGACAATAATTCACTATTTAAAAAAAGATGAAGAGGTTATTGAGATAATGGCAAATCCTGATGGAAATCTTTTTATAGAAAAAATGGGTCAACCTATGGAACATATAGGCAGGGTTCAAGCCCATAATATAAGAGCTATTATCAATACTTTAGCCTCTTATCATGAGATGGTAATAGACCAAGACCAAACTATTTTAGAGTGTGAAGTACCATTTTGTGGGTCAAGATTTTTAGGAAAAATCCCACCTAGTGTGTCTAGTCCATCATTTACTATTCGTAAGAAAGCTACTAAAATATTTACTCTAGCAGATTATTTAAAACAGGAAATTATCACTTTAGAACAGAAAAAGCAGATAGAAGAGGCTATAAAAACTAAAAAAAATATCTTAATTGTAGGAGGAACAGGTTCAGGAAAAACAACATTGACCAATGCAATTATTGAAGCAATATCCATTTTAACACCAAATGATAGAATTCTTATTATAGAAGATACGGCAGAGATTCAATGTTCAGCTAAAAATAAAGTTATATCAAGAACTACAAAAAAGGTCTCTATGCAAGATTTAGTCAAATCTTCATTACGAGAGAGACCTGATAGAGTACTTATAGGTGAGATTAGAGGTAAAGAGGCATTAGACCTTATTACTATTTGGAATACAGGTCATCCAGGTGGTGTTGCTACAGTACATGCAAACTCTGGATATGAAGCATTAAGCCGATTAGAGAGACTTCTTGCTCTTGCCAATGCCTTTAATATGCAAGAGGAGATAGCACATGCTATTAACACTATTATTTTTATTAAAAAGAGCCAAAAAGGTAGAGTTGTCGAAGAGATAATAGAGATACAAGGCTATAATAAAAAAAGTCAAGAATATATAATTAAATAAAAACAAGGAATTAAAAAATGAAACAATTTAATCAAAATCATCTACTACTAATTATTTTAGGATTACTCCTATTAACCCCTGAACTATTTGCTTCAACAGGATTAGCATTTGAGACAGGAATGGATAATTTCTTAAATTTCTTTACAGGCAAATTTGTATTTATTCTATCAGCTCTAGCAATTATAGTGTCAGTTGGAATGTTTGCATTTAATCATGACGCAATGGGAGGAGTTTTAAAAGGATTTATTGGACTACTTTTTGTATTAGGAATTATGGGAAATATTATTAATCTTTTAAATATGTTCGGACTTACCAATACAGGAATACTCATTTAATGAATGAGTTACAACAAACACCTATTTATAAGGCAATTAACCAACCTATTCTGCTTTTTGGAGCTGAACGAAATTTAGTTATTTTTTTAGCTATGATGTCTTCTATGCTTATATGGATTGGTGGAAGTTGGTTTACTTTTTTTATAGGTCTTATAATTTGGATTATAGGAATATATTATTTACGAGAAATGGCAAAAAAAGACCCTCTTATGAGTAGGGTTTTTAAACGATACCAACAATATAAACACTACTATTCTGCTCATACTACACCTTTTTCAAATATAAAATCATAGATATTATTCATTTATTAGTAAAAAACGCTTTTATTTCGAGTTTAAGCTCTTTTTATAGCTTCTTAACCTTATGGTATAGGATTTTAATAAAAATGGCTTTAATATGCCTTTACATTGATTTAAAGGCATATTTTGTTTTATATGCTTGAATAGTGATGTTATGATTATTTTTACTTTATTCAATTTTTTTATATGCATACAATATATGCATACATGGTAATTTTCATTTTATTTGACATTTTTATATGCATACAATATATGCATACATGATAATTTTCTATTCTATAATTTAACATTATATGTTTTTTTTTGTTAAAAACACTAAATATTTTGCTTTTTTATTCATATATTTGACAAATTTTCTTTTTTTTGGGGAAGATATATTCTCTTTTTAGTATATATTCCAAAAAAATATATACTAAAAAGAGAATGAATACATTCTTTAGAATTATTTCTTTAGAATAATACTAAAGAATATATCTATATAACCCCCCTAAAATACCCTACTTATTAGGTAACAATACCCTACTTATTGAGTAACAATACCCTACTTATTGAGTAACAATACCCTACTTATTGAGTAACAAATATTTTTTAACATAAAAAAACTAAGGAATTTATACCCTATTTTATGGTAATATTTCAAAAAAATACTAATTAAATAGGGTATAAGAGTGAAAAATGATAAAAAAGAGTTTGAAATAACTTATGAAGTGATTTTTGATGAGGAAAGAGAAGTTTTAAAAAATGAATGGAAGAATATAGCTAAAAAGGCAAATAATGGTTATATGAATGCAGAGTGGTTTAGGCGAAATATGTTTAATGCTACAGCAAGAAATCAACGAAAAGAGTATAAGCACTATAAAACAATTTGGAAAAATGATGATAAAGAGATACAAATTTCACATCCTTTAAATCAAAAACATGCCGATGTATTATCTATTTTATTTGCAGATAATATTGGTACTACTAAACCTGATAAAGATGGAAGTTTTTATATATATACAAGTCTCTATGGTATTGCTAAAAAAATGGGATATAAATATCCTGAACGAGCCTCTCATAAAATAGTAAAATTTATAAATGATATGCGTTGGACAGATTTTGTGATTAAAAATAGAGAGGGATGGTATAGATTTACAATTCTTGGGGAAGCCCACTATAACGAGCGTAAAGAGGTTTTTCAAGTTCATATTGATGGGAAAAGTGCCAAAGTATTAGCAATTAATACAGGACTTCAAATTGAGAGTAGTCTTAATGAAAAAATAGTTAGAATACCTGATAAACTTTCCAAATTAAAGGCAATGGTAAGATACATTATTGCTAATAAGGAGATTAAATACGGTTATACTTTAGAGCATATATTTGAAAAATATGGAATGGATAAAAATATAAAAACAAGGACTAATAGAAAAAACAGAAGTAATTTCAAAAAACAGTTAAAAGAGAATGGCGATTTACTAGATAAATTTAATATTATCTATGATGAGCAAAAAGGTAAAATTTACTATAAACAGATGGAAGAGATTCTATTTGAAAAACCTCTTAAAATAGAATTTATTAAAGAGTGTATGGAGAAAGAAAAAGGGTTCGATTTTATTGGTAAAATGATATGGTACAATGGTGGAGATAAACAGGCTAAAATAGTTAGTGTTGAACCTATTAAAAATGACAACTTTATTGTAGAATTTTATGATAGAGAAAATCAAACTAAATTAAAGATGAATGTATCTCGTGAAGTATTAGAAAAACATTTGGTTTCAATGGACGACAAAGCCCTAAATTAAGGACTTTAATCTTGAAATGTTACCTAATATGGAGGATATTATAAGAGGGAAAAAAATCGAAAATGTTACCTAATATGGAGGATATTATAAGAGGGAAAAAAATCGAAAATGTTACCTAATATGGAGGATATTATAAGAGAGGAAAAAATCGAAAATGTTACCTAATATGGAGGATATTATAAGAGAGGAAAAAAGTCAAAAATGTTACCTAATATGGAGTGTATCAAAAGAGAGATAAAAATCGAAAATGTTACCTAATATGGAGGATATTATAAGAAAGAGAAAAAAAGGAAAATTAAATATGAGTGGTGAAAATAAAAGAAGATTTACATTATATGTTGAACCATCTATACATGAGGAACTATCTATTTTAGCAAAAGAGCAGAATGTATCAGTAGCTTCTCTTTATACATTGGCTAGTAAACAATTGGTAAAAGGGTCAATAGGTGATTATACACAAGAGTTTTATAATTTAAATATTGAAAGAGCAATATTGTCAGCAATTATTTTTGACCCAATTATTTTTAAGGATATTTTTACAAAAATCAATTCAAATGACTTTTACTTACCTTTTCATCAAAAAGTTTTTTCAGCAATGAAAGTTTTAGAAAAAGAGGATAAGCCTATAGATGAAGAGTTTTTAAAATATCAATTAAATAAATCAGATGATTTTGATGAAGTTGCTATGTTAGATATTTTAGCATCAAATCCAATATCTAATGTAGATGCTTATCTTGATGATATATTAGAAAAAAGTAATCGAAGAAAATTAAACTCAGCTATTTTACGATGTAAAAGAGAGTTGTATGAAACATCAAAAAACTCTTTTAAAATTAGAAGTAATTTAGTTGAACATTTGGAATATTTAGAAGATAATAGAAAATCAATTGTAAAACCTATGTCGATTTTGGATATTGAAGAGGAAAAAATTTATTTTTATGCCGAAGATTGGTTACCTATCCCAAAAAATACAATCACAATTATTGCAGGAAGTGGTGGAGCATCCAAATCAGCATTGGTTCTTCAACTGCTTATGAGAATAATTAAAGAAAATCAAAATCTTAAAATTTTTGGATGGTTAAGTGAAGATTTAAAAGGATATACTAAAGAGAGATTTAGTAGTTTTAAAAATGGGTTTTTTAAAGATACTGATATTGAATTATTTAGAAAATTATATATTGCAGGTAGTGGAGATATACCTTTTTTTATCTTAGATGTATCATCTAACGGAATTAAAGTTAGTGAAAAATGGTATAAGTTTAAGGAAGAAATGAAAGATTATGACATAATTGTACTTGACCCATTAATTGCATTTTTTGGTGGAGAAGAGAATAGCAATACTCATACTAGAGCTTTTATGAATATTTTAAATGAGTGGATTGTTAAAGAGAATAAAACTCTTATTCTGATTCATCACTCTAAAAAACCTAATGGAAAAGATACAAGAGATGATATAACAGTTAGAGGAGCAGGAGCTATTGTTGATGCTTCACGGTTAACCTATGAAGTAAAAAGTACTTCTATTGAGGATTATAAGAGTGATTATAAGTTTTTTACAGGAGTCTCTTATAACACTTTGTTACCTACAGATATTGACCAAAAAGGGTCAGATGGGTATTTTCTTGTTATGGATGCTATTATGACACATAGAAGAGTTTTAATTGCTAAAGATAATTTAGGAGTAAAGCTCTTATTGTCTAAAAAATGTAATTTGAAACAGATTTTTTATATTAAAGCGTGGAGTGAACAGAGTCAATATCAAATAGTAGAAGAGATTAAAAATAGTAAAGAATAAGAATTGTTAAAACTCTTTAGATAAAATATCAATAAAAAAATTTATGGAATAAAAAATGCTATCAAGAAAAGAACAATTAAAAGAGTTGATAAAAGAGTATAAAAAGTTTAAGAGAGATGGCAGACTAGATTTAAGTTCAGAAGAGACCATAAGAACATGGATTAATGAGTTATTGGCAATTTTTGGTTGGGATGTCAAGGATACATCTCAAATCTTACAAGAAAAGATTTTATCAAAGGAGGAGAAAAAAAAGCTACAAGAGATTAATTCAACATCTACTAGACCTGATTACACTTTTAAAGTTGGAAATCAAAAACTTACTTTTCTTGATGCAAAATCTCTTAGAGTTAATCTAAAAAAAGATAAAAAATCAGCTTTTCAGATTAAGTCTTATGGATGGTCTATCTCTGCTCCTTGTGCTTTCATTACAAACTTTGAAAAGTTCGTAATTTATGATTGTACCTATACACCTACAGAGATACAATCTGCTGATTATGGGAGAGTCTATTTGACTATTGATGAGTATATAGAGTATTTTGATATTTTAGAACAACACCTTTTACGAAAAAATATATTAAATGGAGGACTTCAAAAACTTTATAGTAAAAATTTGAAAAAATCTGCAAAGACTATTGATACACTTTTTGCAGAAGAACTATCTACTTTTAGACTTCTACTTGCAAATGATATTTTAGAAAATAATAGAGTATTAATAGATAATGACCTAGAAAAGCTATCTTATCTTACACAAGTCATAATCAATAGAGTTCTATTTATTCGTATCTGTGAAGCTAGACGCATTGAAAGAGAGGGCTTACTACAGGAGTTTTATAATTTAGGTTTTTGGACTCAATTTAAAAATTCTTCATATAATGATTTTTATGAGCATTATGATGGTCCACTTTTTGAGAGGATTCATCTCTTTGAAGAGATGGAGGTATCAGATGAAGTTTTTAAATCACTTTTAGATTTACTCTATTATCCTTCTCCTTATCGTTTTGATGTTATTCCTACAAAACTACTAAGTGATATTTATGAGATATTTCTCTCTAAAAAGCTAAGTATTTATAATAATCGTGTTGGTGAAGAGTTAAAGTTAGAGTATATTAAATCAAATGGAGCTGTAAGCACTCCTCAATATCTGGTACAAGACCTACTTAAACGAACTATTGTTGCTGAAAAATTTATAGATAAAGGGATGGATGAAATTTTTAATACCAAAATTTTAGACTTTGCTTGTGGTAGTGGAATTTTTTTAATTGAAATTTTTGAATATCTTGAAAATCAATTGATTAACTGTTATAAACGAAATCCAAACTCAAAATATAGAGAGCTTTTTTTTATACAAGAGCAAGATATAGCTCTAACAATAGAGGGTAAGCGATATATTATAAGTAACTGCATCTATGGGATAGATATTGACCCAGAGGCTTATGAGGTGGCAAAAATGTCACTCTCTCTCAAAGTTATAGATAACCTTGATTTTTTTGAAAACTATCAAGAGTTAGGTATTTTTGGGAAAAAAATTTTAAAAAGTGTAGGAGAGAATATTAAGTGTGGTAATACGCTTATTGGTTTAGATATTATGGATAAATATCCTCATATACTAGAAGATGAGAAACAGCTCTTTAGAACTAACCCTTTTGATTGGAAAAGTTTAGAGGGATTTAAAGAGATTTTTCAAATCAAAGGGGGATTTGATTTTATAGTAGGTAATCCACCCTATGTAGAGGTTAAAAATTATAATGAGGTCTATCCTTTGATGCACAGATATATCAAAGAGCAGTACAAGACCACAAAAAATGGTAAAATTGACCTCTCTATAGCTTTTATAGAGCGAGGAATATCTCTTCTAAATCCACAAGGTAAAATGGGATTGATTGTGCAGAGTAGATGGTTTAAGACTACTTATGCTAAAAAAATTCGTCAATATATCACCTCTAACTCTCTTCTTTCACAGGTTATTGATTTTAAGGCGAATAATATTTTTAAAAATCGTATAACCTATATCGCCTCTTTAATACTCTCCAAAGAGCCAAAGAGTAAGATTATCTTTAAAAAAATATCACAAAGTATAGAAGAACTCCCCTCTACACTAAGAGAATTACCCCCTTATGAGTTAGATAATAGAGACTTTGATACTATCCCATCAGAAGCTTTTAATCAAAATCCTTGGAATTTTGAAGATTCTCAACTATTAACCATTAGAGCAAAACTATTAGATAAATTTGGAAATTTTGGGGCGTTTGCAACAGTTAGAGTTGGAATTCAGGTATTATGGGATAGAGCTTATCACATAAAAATAAAAAGTATTAATCAAAATGGCACACTTACAGGTGATACAGGACTTCAAAAGAATGTTACCTTAGAGATTGATGCGTGTCGTCCTCTTATTTTAAATAGACGATTTTATCCATTTTGTAAAGATGAGACTGATACTTATGTGATATTTCCCTATAAAATAGAGAATGGCAAAAGTACTCCTATTCTATTTGATGAGTTCTCTAAGATTTATCCTCTAACAAGTGCTTATCTTAACTCTTGCAAAGAGAGGATTAGAAGCAGTGTAGAAACATCTCCTGATAAAGAGTGGCATCTTTTTACACGAGCCAATAATCATCAACGAATAGAGCCTAAAGTTATGATTCCTATGACGGCAAATGATACTTTTGCTAATGTTACATTTAATCCTCTAAACTATTGTGATAATGCCAATATGTTTTTTATAGATATAGAGGATAAATCTAAAATCAATCTTTATGCTATTGCAGGGCTTATTAACTCTACTATCTTCTCAGTTATGGCTAGGTCAATTGCATTGGCTCAACAGAATGGTTATTTTAAATTTAATAAACAGTTTATTGAACCTATCCCCTTTCCAAAAGAGGCTTTTAAAAATAATTTATCTTTGGTTTCTCAAATAGCAGAGATTAGTCAGACTATCCAACAGAATCAAGAGCAATATAGAAGTTCTACACCAAGACAAAAAAACATTTTAAAAAAAGTTTTAAATAATTTATGGAACAGACTTGATGAAACTATATTTAATCTCTATGAATTAAATCAAGAGGAGAGAGAATTTTTTTTATCAAAGGGACGGAATGTTGATAGAGTTGAGGAGATATTGGATTGATGCACAGAGATATAAGTACCCATTTAAATCAATTATCCAATAATTTAACCATTGTCAATAAGCTTATTGTAGGAGCTTATTTAGAGTTTAATAGTATCAAATTAAAATACAATAGAGTAATACTCTCATATATAGAGGGCAATGATAAAAAAGAGGTTTCAGAATTTATTGAATTGGTAAAAATTAAAAATGGAAAATTTGATTTTGAAGATTTGATTAGGCTCTTTGAGATAACTATCCCCTCCAAGGATACTATCACCAATGGAGCAGTTTATACACCTAAAAGTATTAGGGATTATATTGTAAAGACATCATTTACAGCTGTTAGTTCACTAGACCATAATACAATTATAGTGGGGGATATTGCTTGTGGTACAGGAGCTTTTTTGTACTCTGTTTCAAAAGAGATAAAAAGGCAGACTCAAAAGAGTTTTTATCAAATTTTCAAAGATAATATTTTCGGTTTAGATATATCAGATTATGCTATAGAGAGAACCAAAATACTTCTTACACTTCTTGCTCTCTCCCAAGGTGAAGATAGAGAGGAGTTTATTTTTAATCTTTTTGTAGGTAACGCTCTAAGCTTTGATTGGTACAAAAGGTATAAACCCTTTAGGGGTTTTGATATTGTAGTAGGAAATCCTCCCTATGTTCGTTCTAAACATCTTAGCAAAGAGACTCAACAGCTTATGTCTAAATGGGAAGTAACCAAATCTGGAAACTCTGATTTATATATCCCATTTTTTGAGATAGCACTTAAATATCTTAAGGATAAAACAGGGATATTGGGTTATATTACAGTCAACACTTTTAAAAGAAGTCTAAATGCTCGAAAATTGCGAAGCTACCTTAACTCAAACAGATTTAATCTCTCTATCCTAGATTTTGGAAGTTATCAAGTTTTTAATAAAAAATCAACCTATACCTGTATTGTTTTTATTCAAAAGAGTAGTAAACATTTTATATTATATGAGAAAATTAACCCTAAAAATATAGAGCAAAAAAGAGAGTTTAGTAAAATAGAGTATGCTCTTTTAGACGATAAAAAAGGGTGGCTACTCAATACAAGTGAAATAGTAAAAAATATTAAAAAGATAGAGAGTATAGGCATACCTCTTGGAGAGAAATATCCTATTAAAAATGGTCTTGCTACACTTAGTAATACTCTTTTTATCTTTAAGCCAGTAGATGAAGATGAGAACTACTACTATCATCAAGAGCATAAGATAGAAAAATCAATCTGTAGAGATATAATCAAACCTAATAGATTAAAACGAGAAGAGGAGATAGAGCAACTAAAAGAGAAAATCATTTTTCCCTATTACAAAGAGAATAGACCAAAAGAGTATAATATTATCTCAACTAAGATGAGGCTTTTTGATGAACTCTATTTCAAAGAGAATTTTCCTTATGCTTATAGTTATCTATTTTCACATAAAAAGCAACTTTTATCAAGAGACAAAGGTAAATCTTCTAAAAAATATGCATGGTATGAGTTTGGTAGAACACAAGCTCTAGCAGATTATGGAGAGAAGTTACTTTTCCCTTATATGTCAAATCAAGCTTATTTTGTCTATAGTAACCAAAAAGATTTACTCTTCTATGCAGGATATGCTATTTTTCTTGATAATAAATCACAAAGAGAGATAGAGTTACTTAAAATTATTCTAAAATCAAAAATCTTTTGGTACTATATAGAGCATAGCAGTAAACCCTACTCTGGTAACTTCTTTGCATTGGCAAAAAACTATGTTAAGGATTTTGGGATTTGTGAACTTAGTAGAGAGGAAGAAGATTTTTTATTAGATAGTTCTAATCTTGAGAGAGATGAGTTTTTAGTAAAAAAATATGGGATAAATTTTTTAGATAAAAATAGAGCAGAATAGATAAAAATTGCACATGTGCAATTTTTTTATGAAAATAGACCTATATGTTTATGCTATTTCTCAAATACTTCATTAAGTAGTTACTTGATTTAGGTTTTCCAATTTGTAGTTTTAAATCCATGAAATAAGCCAAAAAAAGATTATTTTTTTGATAACTCAAGTTTTACTACAATATTAACAGAGATTGTTTTTTAATTTTTTTTAAATCTGATTTCATCCCTAAAACAACAAAACAGTACAGTGTAAAAAGATAAAAATAGACCAAATCCATAAATTTTTAAAGTTTTTTGTTTCAAATCCTTATCGTCAAAGACAGACAGGATGAGGAGCGTTAAGCAAACGACAATAGTTTGTCGTTTGTAGCGACGGAACCGAAACGGTCGAAGCGAAGCGTAGCCGTGTAGGCTGTACTGCTAACAAGTATAATATCAAAATCAAACTTGTTTCAAACCCTTATCGTCAAAGACAGTCAGGGAAATACATCCCATCAAACTTTCTAGACATGGGAAATATTATATGTTTCAAACCCTTATCGTCAAAGACAGTCAGGGAAATTTGATAATCCTATGGGTTGTCCTTGCGATACTTTCATAACGTTTCAAACCCTTATCGTCAAAGACAGTCAGGGAAATAGCTTATATTGTGGGAAACTACCACTATATAAAAAATATTCAATCCACTTAACAGCAAGATTTTATGGAACTTTACACCCTTTTTGATAAAAAGTTTGTAAATCTACTAGAAATAATACATCAACTTAGCCTGTTTTTTCCTTAAAGTGCCTATATTTCGGCATTTTCCTAACTCAAAAAGTTTGTAAGTCTCTTTTGGCTATGGTCAAAAGTAGAGACTTACAAACTTTTGCTATTTTAGCACTTTTTAAAAGCCCATAAAATAGGCATTTGAAACTTAAACGAAAATAAATGTTTGTAAGTCTCCAAAATTTTTTGAAAAAAATGAGACTTACAAACTTTTTGAAAAGAGGCTAAAAAAAAGGAAAAGCCTATTTTTAGGGCTTCTCCTCGGTTTTTGCTTAATCTAAACTTAGCTAAAAAGTTTGTAAGTCGTTTTGAGCCTAAAAACGCCCCACAAATCCCTTAAAATTGGGCTTTATCCCTTTAATCACATGAGAAAGCTCTAATGCCTGTTCATCTATAATGGCTAAAGAGAGAGCAAACTTATCTAGCTAATCAAAACCTCCAAAGCCCTCTTATCCATCTCATCTTTAATCTCTTGCAAATCCTTATCATATTTCAACTTACCTTGAAAATAGAGTTGCATCATCTTCTGTTCATATTTTAGTTTATCTCTAATCTTGTCACCTTGTCTTGCTATCATTCGTTTTATCTGCTCTGCTACTAGCTGTTTCTCCTCTCCATTAAGTAAAAATTGCCGTTTTTTATCTCTGAAATCTTTTTTTACTTTTTCTATATTTTTATGAATTTTAAATTTAATAGCTGTTACTTTTCGACCTGTTTTTATTGGTTCATATTCAAAAAAATAATCACCTTTTTCTTTTAACTCTCTTTTTGCTACATCTAATACTTTCTTTTTAAAATTTCCATAAATATGATAGCTTTTAGGTATTTCTAATCTCTCCGTTTTTTCATTGAAATCACCAAGCAACATCTCTTTTAACTCATCTAGTTTATACTCAAATTCTAACTCATAATTATTTTTGTATTTATTATATATACTTGTTCTTGCTTCTAATATTTCATAAAATCTTATTGTATATTGACTATCAAAACTCAATATTTTTTTAAATGAGAGTTTAGTAAATCTTGTTTGTAATTGCAACAGAAAAGGCTTTAAAGATTTATCAAATCTAACTTGAATAATATCATTTTTTTTGTCTAATTTAAAATAACTCAAAAATGTTGTCTCTTCTATAATTTTGTCTGTATCTTGTAATATTACATATTTTGTTGCAAGACTTCTAAGTGCTATTCTTAATTTTTTATAATTACTTCTTTCAATTTCCAAAATCTCTAATATATCTTTAACTCGAAAATTATAAGTAGTAAAATCCTCATCACTTTTATCTATCAGAGTACTCAAATAAGAGATAAATTTTACTTGTGTTATGGTTAAATGATATTTAGAGATTATTAGCCTATTATCTTTAACTATTAAATCTTTACTCAAAATAGAACCTTTTTTGATATGAATTTTAACTAAATAGTACTTCCAATTTAATTGGTACACATTAAATTGTATTCTTTTATACAAAAATACTATTTAAATAATTGATGAAAAAATTGGATTTTTTCAGAATAATTAATATAAAATCAATTATAACTTTTGCTTATGGGCTTATACAAAAGTACTATTATCTTATACAAAAGTACTATTTAGCCCTTTTTACCCTTATACAAAAGTACTATTATCTTATACAAAAGTACTATTTAGAGCCTCAAAAAAAATTTTTTTTTACTATTTTTTTTGTCATTTTTTTATTATTTTCATCCTTTCCTAATCCCCCTTAAAACTACCGTAAAATAGTGCTTTGTAAGAAATTTAAATTCTCTATAAAAGGACTTTAAATTTCTTCATTTTTTTTTCATTTTTTTTTGTCATTTTTTCGCCCTAAAACAATAAAACAGTACTGTGTAAAAAAATAAAAACAGATTGAAAACCAAAAAAACAACATAAAAAAATAAATTTTAACAAAAACAAACAAAAAATGAATAAATAAGCAAAGTTTTTAAATAGTACTTTTGTATAACTCTAATCAAAAAGCAAATAAAGAGAGTTAAATACTATTTTGAAAAGTTATCTCTTTTTAAAATAAAATATCATTTATAAGCATTTTAAGCCTATAAAAAAGTTTATGAATGGTAAGACAAAGGGGAAGTGCTTTTAAGCGATTTAAAAGGGCATTACAAGCTTTTAAAGACATAAAGCAATCTATGAGTGACAGCAATAAAATTTTCAACACTTCTATATAGCCTATTATATTATATTAAAAACAGATATTTTTTATTGTATATGGTTATTTTTTATTAAAGTTAAAGCTATTTTCTTATAAAATATATTTAATATACAAAGGGAAAACCAATATGTTAAACTTAAAAGCCTATAGAGATAAACCAAAATCTTTAGGCGATTTACTCAACTATGCAGGTATGATAGATTCTGCAATATTGTTAAATAAAGATGGTTCACTAACTACAGGTTACACTTATACTACAAGTGATTTATCATCAGCTCCACTCTATGAGAGAAATGCTTTAACTCAAAGAATGAATAGAGTATTAAGCCAATTTGGGAGTAATTGGACGATACATATCGACTCTTTTAGAATAAAGGTGAACAACTATCCAAAAGAGGAAGAGTCTTATTTTAAAGAGCCTATAACCAAAAAAATAGACCAAAATAGAAGAGAATTTTTTGAAAAACAGGGAAATTTATATGAGACACAATTTACTCTATTTTTAACCTATATACCACCATCGAAAGTAAAAGCTACACTTCTTTCCATAAGTGGAGATAAAAAAGAGAATGAATTTGAAACCTATATCAAATATTTTAAGGAAAAATTAGCAGAGTTTGAGAATGTTTTTACCTCATTTTTTAAACTGACAAAACTCTCAAATTATTATCAAGAGAATAATTTTGAAGACAGATATATTAACTCTCCTCCTCTCTCAATAATTAACTATTTCATTACAGGTAAAAATCATCCTATTAAATTACCTCCTGTTCCTATGTATCTTGATAGTATCATAGGGGCAAAACCTTTAATTGGTGGATTAGAACCAAAAATAGGTGATAAATATATCAAGATAGTAGCAATTGATGGCTTTCCAATTGAATCAAGTCCAAATATCTTAAATAACCTAAATTTAATAGATTTTGAATATCGTTTCTCAAATAGATTTATCTATCTTGACCAAAATGAAGCTCTATCTCTACTCGATAGAGAGAGAAGAAAGTGGAATCAACAGACAACCTCTTTATGGGAACAACTTTTTAATATTCAAACCAATAAAATTGATAAATATGCTATAGAGATGGTAGAGCAGATAGACTCGGCAGTAGCTGACCAAAAATCTAATATGGTTTCATTTGGCTACTACAGTGCTAATATAGTTATTCTTGATGAGAACCAAGAGAGATTGCATCAAAAAGTAAATTTAACTATCCAAAATATTGAAAACTTAGGCTTTGGTGCTAGAGTTGAGAACTTCAATACTATAGAAGCATGGCTTGGAACTTTACCATCACACTCTATCCAAAATCTTAGAAAACAGATGATTTCGACTCTAAATTTAGCTCACTTTATTCCTACAAGTAATATTTGGATGGGAGATAGATATAACCCATCTGATAAATTTCCTATCAAGTCTCCTCCTCTACTTCATACTGTATCAGACGGTCAAGTACCATTTAGGCTTAATTTGCATGTAGGAGATGTAGGACATACACTTATATTTGGTCCAACAGGAGCAGGTAAATCAACTCTAATAGCTCTGCTTGTAGCTCAATTTCATAGATATAGAGATGCTAAAATATTTGCTTTTGATAAGGGTAACTCTCTTTTTGCTCTTACAAAAGCAACAGGTGGTAAACATTATGAGATATTATCAGAAGAAAAAGAGTTGTTTTTTGCACCATTAGCTAACCTTCAAACCACAGCAGATAGAGTTTGGGCTGAGGATTGGATAGAGATGATATGTGAGCTTCAAGGGCAAAAAGTTATGCCTGAACAGAAAAGAAAAATTAGAGAAGCTCTAAATACCCATATAGATACCAACTCAAAAACTATAACAGAGTTTGTAGCTCAAATCCAAGATGATGATATATCAGAGGCTCTCTCATTTTATAGCTCTAAAGGTTCTATTGAAATTCTTGATGGAGATAGAGATAATTTAACTTTTGCCACTTTTTCTACTTTTGAACTTCATCAGTTAATGCAATTGGGTGATAAAGTTGTTATCCCTATACTGCTTTATCTCTTTCATAAAATAGAACAACTACTTGATGGTTCTCCATCAGCTATATTTATAGATGAGGCTTGGGTAGTTTTAGGACACCCTGTATTTAGAGATAAAATTAAAGAATGGTTAAAAGTTCTTAGAAAATATAATTGTGCTGTTATTCTCTCTACTCAATCCCTTTCAGATGCTACCAATTCTGGAATACTTGATATATTACAAGAGTCATGTCCTACAAAAATATTTCTACCAAACTCTAAAGCTTTTCAAAAAGGAACAGATAATACTACTTTAGGACCTTATGATTTCTATAGAGCTTTTGGATTAAATGACCAAGAGATAGAGATAATCTATTCAGCTGTTCCAAAAAGAGAATACTACTATAGTTCTCCAAATGGTACAAGAAAGTTTAATCTTCTACTTGATGATTTTTCATTAGCATTTTGTGGAGTCTCTTCTATTGAGGAGGTATTACAGATTAAAAAACTTATTAAAAATGATAGTTCAACATGGGTATCTAAATGGATAAAATATAAAACAAATAAACTTGTATAGAGGAGAGAATGAAAAAAATATTAAAATTAACTATTTTACCTTTAATGCTACTTTTATCTCCATTAAATGGAAGCTCTTTTGCAGGAGCGTTAGAGACTACACAGTTAGCTCAATGGTTAGATGATAAGATGGATTCAATAAAAGATTATATTAAATTTGCTGAGAATGTACAACAAAATATCAAACAGTTAGAGACTATGAGAACCAATCTAAAAAAATTAAGTTCAAGAGATTGGATTGATTTTGAAAACCAAGTAAGAGAGTTAAAAAGATTGGTTAACTATCAAGATGCTTTAACCTATGCAGCTACAAATTATGAGACACTATTTATACAAAAATATAAAAATTATGATGAGTTTGTAAGAATGTATAAAGGCTCAACAGGCATTAGTGATTTTACCCAAGAGTATAAATTACTAAATAAAGCAACAAGAAATACTGTAGAATCAGCTCTAAAACAGTTAAATATATCAATGAATGATATAGAAGATGATAAACAGCTTATGGATAGGCTAAAAGGAATGAGTAAAAGTGCTGTTGGTCAAAAACAAGCTATATCTGTTGTAAGTCAAATCTCATTACACTCTATAGAGCAGTTAAAAAAATTAGAAAAAGTTCTTATGTCAAATCAACAACTTCATGCTGCATGGATAGCTAAACAGAATACAAGGGAGGAGATGGAGGATGCAGCCTATTCAACAAGAGTACCTGCAAAAGATAGAGATTTAACAATTGACTATGGAAAGGTTTATTAATAGAGATGAAAATTTTTAAAAAATCTAAAACTATCATACTCTTTATTTTTCTTTTTATGCCAATATATTTAGTAGCTACTATTGTACCTCCAACTCAAGACCCAACACTTTATGATGATATAGTTGATTCATTTGTAACATCAGCTAATCAGTGGCAACCTATATTTCAAAATCTAGGTTATAGAATTTTTGCAACTCTTGCAGCTATACAGATAGTTTTAGAGTTGGGTCTTATGGCTGCTAGAGGAGAGATAGAATTAGGTGGCATTCTTGCTACTTTTATGCGAATGATGCTTATTTTTGGGATTTTTTATGGGCTTATTGGAACGCCAAATTTTTTTATAGATTGGTTTAATAGTTTTAATCTATTAGCAGACCAAGCTAATACTGCATCAGGTGGAACAGCAGTTCATGCAGCTAATCTATTTGCAGCTGCTGACCAAATATTTCATTTGGCAATTGATAACTTCTCTCTATTTGATTTTGGTAAGAGTATGGCTTTAATACTAGCTGCTTTTTTAGCAGGAATTTTATTAGTTCTTTTATCTATAGAGTTGTTGATTACTATTTTGAAATTCTATTTTACGCTATATATTAATATCATTATGATGGGATTTTCTGCATTGCAACAGACTCGGCAGTGGGCTATTAATGGGGTTACTAATCTTTTAAAAACAGGTTTAGAGTTACTTATGATAAAACTGATTATTGGACTCTCTATTACTACAATAATGCAATTTGCTAATAATGCCTCAAATAATGATAATTAGAGCCTAATCTATTTAGTTATATTGGTGCTATCCCTATTCTCTTTAGCTAAAATGATACACCCTATGGTAGAGAGTTTTTTTATGGGATATAGTGCTACTAATAGTAATTTTGGTCAAAGAGTAGGACAAGCAGGATTAGTTACAGCCACTAGCTCTATTAGACAGGGGGTAAATAATTTACAAACCTCTGCAAAAACACAATCATCAACATTAAAAGCTAATCAAACATCTCCAAATAATGCTACTGCTACACCTCAATCAACATCTACTAAAAATGGTAATAGTAATATGAATAGTCCTATCACTATGAAGAGTGTTGGAAAACATATAGCAAATAGTACATTAAAAGCGACAACAGGAACACTTAAAGCTGTAGCAGATATAGGAGGAAGTATGTTTAAAGAGGCTATGGATATAACTAATTCACATAGCAATCAATCTCCAGAGTATCATAAAAAATTTCCAACAGACTATTCTTCACCAAGTAATACAAAACAGGAGAGTAAAAAATGAGTGAAAATCAAACAAATAGTGTCTATATGGATGCTAGAAGAGAATGGAATGAGAGATATGGAAGTTATATAAAACAAGCTCATATTTGGAGAGGAATATCATTTACTCTTCTATTAGTCACCCTATTATCTGTAGGTGGATTTATCTATACCTCTTCTCAAAACAGGTTTATTCCTTATATTGTTCAAATTGATAAATTGGGTGAACCAATCTCTATTTTTAGAGCTAAAGCTTCTATGGTAAAAGACCCAAAAGTGATTAAATTTGCTCTTTCTGAATTTATAGTTAACTATAGAACAGTTTATAATGATAAAGAGGTTCAAATTCAAATGATAAAAAAAGCCTATAATTATCTATCAGCTAATTCTCCTGCTTATAATATGTTAACACAATATTTTGTAGATAATCCACCTTTTCATCAAAAAAAACGAGTAGTAGTTAAGATTATCTCTGTTTTGCAGTTATCTGAAAATAACTATCAGATTGATTGGGAAGAGAAAACCTTTAATGATAAAGGAGAATATACTCAAACAGATAATTATAAAGGTATTGCTAAATTTGCTCTTGTACCACCTACTACAGAGAGAACAATATTAAAAAACCCTATAGGTCTTTATATTGTGGAGTTTAATTTTAATCGAAAAATCAAATAGGAGAATATATTTTGAAAAAGATTTTATTATTAATTTATATTATATTTAATATTCAACTTTTTGCAGATACTAACTATTTTTCAGAAGATAGTTATCGTTTAGATGAGAGAGAGTGGGAATCAGTAAAACAGGCTAAAAAGTGGTTAAATAATGATATTAGTTCTATGAAAGGAAGAGATGGAAGAATCACTTTTTTATATGGAGCTACTATGCCATCAGTTATCTGTTCACCATTAAAGATAACTGATATTCAACTTGAAATGGGTGAAGAGTTAAAATCTATTCAAGCAGGAGATACGGCAAGATGGAACTTTTCAACAGATGTTTCAGGAAGTGGTAAAAATGAGGTTGTTCATATTATTGTTAAACCTCTTGACCTTGGGCTTGATACAAATCTTATTATCTTTACAGATAGACGAACCTATAATTTAAAACTTGTATCAAAAAAATATGTTTGGACTCCTATTGTAAATTTTACCTATAACTCTTCACTTCAAAACTCTTTAAATAATTATAAAAAATATCAAAAAAAGAGAATAGATAGGTATAAAAAAATTAACTCTTTTGAGAAATCTCCTCAAACAAAAGTAGATATAAATAATTTAGATTTTAATTATGAGATAGAGGGAGATGCACAATGGAAACCTATTAGAGTCTATAATGATGGGATTAAGACTTTTATACAGATGCCAAAAGATATGAGTGTAAGAGAAGCTCCTGTTCTACTTGTTCTTGATAGTGCATCAAATAAAAATTTGGTAAATTATAGACTCAAAGATGACAAATATATAGTTGATAAACTTTTTGATTCTGCAATACTTCTTTTAGGTGTAGGAGCTGACCAAGAGAGTATTATGATTTATAGAGTTTCAAATTCTAATAAGAGCTATAAAAATAAGGAGTTAAAAATATTAATAGGAGATGAAGATGAGTATTAAAAAAAGATTGATTGTAATTATAAGCATAGTTATAGTATCTATTATAGGTTGTAGCTCACACTCAAACTATTTTACTCCTTTTATAAGCAATAAAATAGACTTAAGTGAAAAAAGAGCAGATATAATAGTTAATGATTTTATTACTATAATTAAAGCATACTATCCCCCTGCAAATAGTGTATTTCAAATAGAGCAGACTAACTCCTTTTTTGAAAAAAGAGTAGAGAAAGAACTTAGAAAAAGAGGCTATGGCTTAGGTGCAATATATGGTAAAGATATAAAGAGAATACCCCTTGCTTGGAAAATTACTTCTCTTCATAAAAAGATAATTCGAGTAAGTTATCATATTGGAGAAGTTAGTATTAGTAGAATTTATAAAGATAGTGGAAAAGCGTATCAACCTTTTAGCTCATTTTCTGCTGTAGGATTAGATAGTAAACAGTTTGCAAATTTAGATTTTAGTATCTCAAAAGATGTACTCAACAATCAAAATATTGTTTTATCACTTGCTAAGGTGGTAGCAAATGGTTTAAAAATTAGGTCCAAACCCACTATAAAATCAGAAGAGATAGCAATTTTAAAAAAGGGTGAGATGGTATCTTATATTGAAATTATAACTAATCAAAGTGGTGAAGATTGGGTAAAATTAGAGGGTGGAGGTTATATGAAAGCATCCTATTTGAAGTTTTGAGAGTTAAAAAATGAGTAATCAAAATTTAAATATAAATCAATCTCCATCATCTATAACTCAAAGTGGTAGGTTTGCCTCTAAAAAACCTTATCTGATAATTTTTGGAATAATAACACTTTTTTTAATTGGAATGATATATGCGACAGCTCAAAGAGGAGATTCAAAAAGTACACGAAAAAATGAGAATCAAAATAGTATAAAATCAGATACTACAAAAATAGATGAGTTGCTTAAATCTTTAAGCTCTATAAGAGAATCATCTATTGAAAATAATCATACTCAAAAAGGTTTGATAAGGGGTGAAGAGAAAAAACTATTGCTTCCTCTCAAACAACCCCAAGAGCCAAAACTTACAGATAAAGAGAAAGAGAGATTAGCTATTGCAAAAATGAAACAAAAAGCTCTATTAGAGGCGATAACAGGAAAAACTAAAATTACAAGTGGTGATATTATTAGTCCTTTGGATAAATTTAAAAAAGATGATATAGATATGTCAAATGCTCCCAATACAGACCTATTGAGTAGTTATATCAAAAATTATAGTAAAATTGGTAATAATAGAGATAGTTCTAAATTATCTGAAAATTCATCTTTTCAAATAAAAAATGAGGAATATCTACAACATTCTAAACAGAAACCGTTATCTCCTTATGAGTTAAAAAGAGGTTCACTTATTCCTGCTGTTTTAATAGGTGGTATAAATTCTGAACTTCCTGGAAATATAATAGCACAGGTGAGAGAAAATGTTTATGATACAGTAACAGGAAATTATCTACTTATTCCTCAAGGTGCAAAGCTGATAGGTGTTTATGGTTTTGGGGTACAATATGGTCAAACAAGAGTGGTGATAGCATTTAACTCTATTGTATTTCCAGATGGTCAGACACTTAATATTGGTGCAATGAATGGAATGGACCAAGAGGGATATTCAGGATTTGTAGACCAAGTTGATAATCACTATTTTAAAATTTTTGGTTCAGCTTTTTTACTTGGTATGTTAAGTGGAGAGATAAATATAGAAAATGGAAAAATTACTTTTGTAAGTGGTCATCAAGGATTTAATACAAGTCAAACAGTATTAGAACAGACAGCAGGGCAGATGATTCGTAAAAATCTAAATATTGCTCCAACTATTAAAATTAGAAATGGTTATAGATTTAATATTTTTGTTATAAAAGATATGATTTTAGAACCATTAAAGCAGAACCGATGAGATTTTTTTTATTATCTATTTTTATCATTTTTTCTCTTGTTGCTGATAGTAACCAAGCTATAACTATTGAGACTATAGCAAAAGAGTATATAGGAGGTAGATATATTTGGGGTGGAGAGACTCCTAAAGGTTTTGATTGTTCAGGTTACACTCAATATATTTATAAACAGATAGGAGTAGCTCTACCAAGAACTGCTCTACTTCAATCAAAAGTTGGGATAGATGTTACTAATAGAGTCTATAAAAAAGGTGATTTACTCTTTTTTTTAACAGATAAATCGAGAGGAATACCAATTACTCATGTAGGCATTTATCTTGAAGATAATAAATTTATTCATGCTGCATCAACTAAAAAAGGGATAATTATATCTGATTTAACAAAAAGCAAATATGGTTCTCTTTTAATTAGTGCAACAAGAGTTCTAAATCATGAGCAGAGAAAAAAATTTTATCCTAGATTTTTTACTGTTAGGCTCAAAGAGGCTATTTATTCCAATAATAAAATTAAACTATCTTCTAAGACTACAGATAGTAATAAGACTATATCTAAATTAGAACGAGCCATAAAAAGTGATACAAAGGTGATATTGCAATGAGAAAAAAGATGATAATATTTCTAACTATCTTATCTACAACAGCTCTATCTATTATAGCCTTTATTTATGGGGTAAGAGAGAGTAAAATAATTTTTAATACTACAAGTTCATTTCCTCTTGGATTATATAAAATCTCTAAAAAAGAGAGGTATCAAAAAGGAGATTTGGTATCATTTTGTGCTATACCCAATCACATAATAAAAGAGATGATAGAACAAGGTTATACTCAACCAAATCCAAATTGTCAAAATCAAACACCTCAATTGCTTAAAAAAATTTTAGCTTTAGAAGAGGATAATATCACAATAGATAGAGTAGTTTTTATCAATGGTTCTCTTATAAAAAATAGTCAAGTTTTTATAAAAGATAGAAATGGAAATCTGCTTACTATTCAACCATCACAAAGTATTAAAAAAGGTTATTTTTGGGCTATGAGTGATTATAATAAAAAATCTTATGATAGTAGATACTTTGGTCAAGTGCCATTAAAAAATATTATAGGTATTGCAACACCTATATTGACTTGGGATTAGAGATGTTATCAATATCAAATCCCCAAAAAGCAGCACAAGCAGAAACCTACTATACAGAAGAGAACTATTATCAAAAAAATTCTGAAAAAGGTTACTTTAGGGGGTCAGCTCTCTCTCATGTTGGAATAGAAAAAGAACAACTTGTTGAACAAGATACTTATCTCTCTTTACTACATGGATTTAATCCAAAAGATAACACACCTCTTACAAAGGGAGCAGGGAGTCAAGAGAGAAGAGCAGGAATAGACTTAACCTTTTCTGCTCCTAAATCAGTTAGTACTCTCTTGGAGATAGCAGAGGCAAATAGTTTTGATACTTTAGCTAATCAGATTAGAGAAGCTCATGATAATGCAGTACAAGAGACTATGAATAAGGTAGAGAAAGATTATCTATATACTAGAGTCTCTATTGATGGTAAAATTGAATCAGTTAAAGCAGATGGAATGATATACGCTTCATTTCAACATGATACAAGTAGAGCTTTAGACCCTCAACTGCATACACATAATTTTATTTTTACTCCTGTATTGAAAAATGGAAAATTTAATGCACAAACTAATGAAGCATTTTTTAATAATAAACTCTATTTTGGTCAATTTTATAGAAATGAGTTAGCTTATAATCTGAATAAGTTAGGATTTTCCATTGAGATTACCTCAATTGATAAGGGGTTATTTGAGTTAAAAGAGATACCCAAAGATATAATTGATGAGTTCTCAAAACGCTCACAACAGATAAAATCTCTGGAAGAGGAGTATAAGAGGAGATATCCCAAAGAGTCACTTTCAGAGATAAAAGCAAGAATTACTCAAGAGAGTAAAAAAGCCAAAACCAAAGTAGATAGAGATGAAGTAAGAGCCACCAATAAAAAAAGAGCAGATGAGTTAGGCTATAATAGAAAATGGTTATCAAGGCTTAACTATAAAATATCAACCTCCCCTACCCTTAATCAAAACCGAACCAAACAGGCACTAAACTATCTAAATAAATCGCTCACTGCAATAACAAATCAAGAGAGTACCTTTACTAAAGAGAGTCTTTTAAAATATGCTATGAAATTTTCTCTGAAATACTCTCTTAGAGAGAGTGAGTTAATTAAAGAGTTTAAAAACTCATCTATTATTAAACTTGATAAAAATATCTATACCACTAAAGAGATGATAGAGATAGAAAAAGAGATTATACAAAAGATTCAACGAGGATTTGATATAGTTAAATCCCCATTATCTGAAATGATTTATACAAAAAATTATAGTTTAGATGAACTCTCTAGTGACCAAAAAGCAATGCTTGATATGATATTAAATACAAAAGATAGATTTAATGCAGTTCAAGGAGATGCAGGAACAGGTAAGACTTTTGCATTAAAAAAACTAAAAGAGATATTAGAAAATGATATAGATGTAGTGGGATTATCTTATACAGGAAAAGCAACAGCAGGACTTGAAGAGGTTGGAATAAAAAGTTATACTCTACACTCATATCTTCAACAAGAGCATAATCTTAAAACAAAAAAATCTAAACTCTATATAGTTGATGAGACCTCTTTAGTTGGTTCAAAACAGATACATCAACTTATGGAACTCTCTGAAAAAGAGAATTCACAAGTTATTTTTATTGGAGACACTAAACAGTTTAGCTCAATTCAAGCAGGTAATGCTTTTGGAGATATGCAAAAATTTGGTATTAAAACAGTTCACCTTAAACAGACCAAGAGGCAAAAGACAGATATTACAAAATCTATTGTAAAAGCCTATAACCAAAATAATACTGATTTAGCTTTAGAGATTTTAAAAAAGAGTAATCTTTTTAAAGAGATAGAGAATTATGAGGAGAGAATAGATTATGTAGTAAAGAGCTATATAGAAAAAAATCAACCTTTAATTCTAACTTCTACTAATAACGAGAGAAAAGAGATAAATCAACAAATTAGAGATAAATTAGAAAATCCAAATCAAGAGTATCATTTTACTATTAAAGAGTCTAAACTGATAAAATCCTCTAATACCTACTTTTCAGAAAGTTATGAGATAGATGATATTGTAGCTATAAATGGTACTATCCCCAATTTTAAAAGAGGAGAACAAGGAAAAATTATATCGACTAAAAAAAATAGTATTACTATTGAGACAATGACTAAAAAGATAAAAGAGATTGATTTAGTTAAGTATGGGTCAGAAATTAATGCTTATACTCAAACAGTTAAACCTTTTAAAGTTGGTGAAAAGATAATTTTCTCAAAAAATATTAAAAACTCACCTATTAAAAATGGTGTAATGGGAACTATTACAGATATTAAAAGTGACAATATAACCACTACTTTGGAAAATGGTAGAAGCTACAGTTTTAATATTAAGAATTATAACTATATAGATTATGCCTATGCCATAACGGATATAAAATCACAAGGAGTATCAGCTAACTCTGTTTTGGTGATGGCTAATAGTCAAATGTCAAGTAAAAACTCTTTTTATGTTCAGGTAACAAGAGCAAAAGAGAGTATAGAGGTAGTTACAGATAATAAAGAACTACTACAAGAGAGAATTAAAAGCTCAAAAAGCAAAAAATCTACATTAAATTATACAGGAGAGATGAATGATAAGCAACGAAGTAATAATGAGAAAACTAGAAGAGATAGAGACCAACCAACTAAAACAGACCAATCTAATAATAGAACAAAGCAAAGAGACTTCTATAATCTTAGAAACATTAGAGGCTATATTCAAACACTCAAGCGAAAGTTCAGAAGACCCAATATTAAAAGGTTTAGAGAAAATCTTAGAGTGTCTAAAATGCAAAAAAGAGACAAATTAAAAAGAGATGCTATCTTAAAAAAACTAGCCTCCAAGGATAAAACTATAGAAATTCAAAGATAAAAAGGAGAAATATTAATGTATGAACTATTTAACAAATATTTCAGTAGTCGTCATTTTTCAAATTCTTCAAATGCAAACATCCCAAAAACAAAAGCCAATTGCCTATCTTTAGTTTCTGAATGAAGAAGTATTTCAGAGAGATATTCAAGTCCATAAAGGAAAATAC
>Ga0256914_1000946_pt1 | contig 27770 bp, 16 predicted proteins | sample HulkmetaG_FD_191571 | JGI IMG/M metagenome (GOLD analysis project Ga0256914, IMG submission 191571) | Hydrothermal chimney microbial communities from Main Endeavour vent field at the Juan de Fuca Ridge, Pacific Ocean - Hulk | ecosystem: Environmental > Aquatic > Marine > Hydrothermal vents ... | reverse complement strand
ATTCGGCCTGGTGTTGGATGGCAGCGCGCGCGTGGACGAGATCATCAAAAAAGCTATTTCCTGGGATGTCATCGGCGGCATTGCCCGACGCAGTTGGGCGCGCAATGCCAACGCCCTGCAAACCGCCCAAAAATGGAATCAGGCGCACAAAGACAGCGGACACATCACTTTACCGTACATTGCAGATGATAACCTAGTGAAAAGTTTGGTGAACGATCTGTTCAAAAAATAGCAATCCGAACTATTGCAAAGGCGGATTTAGGGAAATCCTTCCAAAATCCGCCTTTTTCTTTCGAATAATGCAAAAAAATCCGACTTCGTTCTTAAATCGCTTTCACGTACAATATCAATAATTCCATACCTTCCATTTTTCATTCGCTTTAAATGTGATCTCGGTTATTTTTATCTTTTTAACATTGAGTATCTTTAAGTTAATTTTAGTGTTCTTTCTAATTTTAACTGAAAAAATTCTCAAATCCGTTTTATCGTTTAAAATATCGCATTCATAAGGTGAGGTTTTTATGAAAAAATCATTACTGTTTTTACTTGGTACGAGCTTTATTATTTTAGTGTTTTTTGTTTTCTCCTCCGGCTTGCGTACATCGGAATCGAGCATTGCTCGGCTTACGTCAAACAAAAAAATCGATAGCCATGTTGACGAAGAAGAGCAAGAAGGTCATAAACGTCCGGATAAACCGGATGAAGCCATGGAAGAGGAAATCGCCTTGCGCTCTATTATCGGGCAAGGATTCTCTTACAAAGGAAGCTGGCGATTCAAAGCCTTAAAACAGGCGCTGCAAATGCAGCCCCTTTCGTTGCGCAAAATCTCGGCCACACTAAATTGGATAGAGCGAGGCCCTGGAAATTTCGGAGGGCGTACCCGCGCAATTGTAATAGACCCGACAAATTCCAATGTTTGGTGGGCCGGAGCTGTTGGCGGCGGCATCTGGAAAACCACAGACGGCGGTGTTACTTGGACATGTAAAACCGATGACCTGCCGGTGCTTTCGGTAACGGCCATGGATATATGTAAAAATCAACCCGATATCCTGTATGCCGGTACCGGCGAAGGATTTTACAACGCTGACGCCATTATCGGTGACGGCGTATTTAAATCCACAGACGGAGGCGAAAGCTGGAGCCAATTGGCCAGTACAGCATCCAATACCAATTTTCGCTATGTTAACCGTTTAATTGTCGATCCCGACGACCCGAACACGGTATTGGTGGCCACAAATACCGGCGTTTACCGCAGTACCGATGGTGGTTCGTCGTGGACGGAAGTGTTCAACAACGGACAGCGCGTGCAACAAATCGTAGCCAATCCGCTGCGTTTTAATTCCCAATTTATTTGCGTTTATTCCAGCGGCATTTACAAATCGACAGACGGCGGGCTGACCTGGAAATATGTCAGCGATGAAATTACCAATCACTATCGCATCGAAATGGCTATTGCTCCCACCGATACCAACATCGTTTATGCCTCTCCGGTTGACGACAACTCCGGCCTATTGGGATTCTTCCGTTCTTCCGATGCAGGTAATACCTGGGTAAACTACGGAAATTCAACCAATTGGCTGGGGGGGCAGGGCTGGTATGATAATGATTTGGTTGTAAGCCCCTTGGATAAAGATGTTGTTTTTGTCGGCGGAATCAATCTCTACCGTGTGGTAATATCCGGCTCTTCCATGACAACCACCCAATTAACGGAATGGTACACAGGTGCTTCCTACCCGTATGTCCATGCCGATCAGCACGCATTGGTTTCCATTAAAACCAGTAATACCAATTTTGCTTTGGTGGCCGGAAATGACGGCGGTGTTTGGTACTCGTCCGACATGGGACAAAGTTGGGAAAGCAAAGACAACGGATACAACGTTACCCAATATTACGACGCCGATCGCCATCCTACGGAAAACGCTTTTATCGGCGGAACACAGGATAACGGCACCCATCGCTCACCCGATGAACCCACAGCCGCTTCGGACTGGTCTCGTGTGATCGGAGGCGACGGATTTGATTGTGCCTGGAATAAGACAGACCCAAGCATTGTTTACGGAACTCTGTACAACACCCGGATTTACAAATCTACCGACGGAGGGTACAATTTTTCGTCCGTTAATAATAATATGCCGCAAAGCAACATTTTCCACACACCGCTGATTATGGATCCTAAAAATTCGGATAAGTTGTTTACGGCGGGCGATAACAATACATTCTGGTACACCGACGACGGCGGTGCGAACTGGCACGATGTCACGGTTAGCTACAACGGATATACGCATGTCAGAATAGCCGTTTCTAAAGCCAATTCGAACATTGTGTGGACTGGCAGCACAACTATTTACAATAATGTGTCCACCGACGGCGGACTTACCTTCCATCAGGTAACTCAACCTGCGGGAAGTCCCCATGCCTACCTTACCGGCATTTCCACACATCCTTCCAATGAAAACGAAGCCTTTATTACCATCGGTAGCTCGGGCTACGGTAAAATTTATCGTACTTACGATTTGGGGCAAACTTGGAGCGATATTACTAACAACCTGCCGGATATTCCCGTTTTTACCGTTTTGGTTATGCCATACGATACCACGGAAATCTGGATCGGTACCGATTTAGGGCTTTTTATTTCTTACGATGACGGTCAGTCGTGGCAATATGCCAACAACGGCATTCCTGCGGTCAGCATTCGCCGCCTGAAGATCGTCAACCAGGAAGTGGTTGCCGCCACGCACGGTCGCGGTGTTTGGTCGGTCCATCTCGATCAATTGCCAGCCTGGCCGCCTTTAGCACCGACTATGCACGATATTACCGTTCCCAATCCCAATACCGGTGTTCTTAAATTGCGTTTTACGGCCAACGATAATTATGATTCGGTACAGGTTTTTGTGAATAACCAAATTACCGACCGTTTGTTCAACGTACCGGCCGGTAAAGATACTTTCGGCCTTTATCAAACAAATCCGCCGGAAGATGTAACCGCTTATGTGGTCGGCTGGAAGAACGGTGCCGATAGCAGTAGCCAACAAAAAAGCAACACCGTTTACGCTGCCGTAGATACCTTGCTGGAAAATTTTGACGACTATTCGTCAACTTTTTTCGGTGATTTGCAGATTGAAGATGCCAACGGTTTTACAGATCCTGCCTTGCATTCGTCTCATCCCTATGCGGACAACACAACCTATATTGCTTATTTGGGTACGCCGATCAACATTTTAAGCGGTGCGTATTTGGATTACAACGATCAGGCCATTGTGGAACCCGGCGAAACAGGCAGTGTTTACGGTGACAACAATTTTTACGACTATGTTACCGTAGAAGGTTCGGACGACGGTGACAACTGGACGATTTTAATCGATCCCTATGATTGCCGCTACGACCCGGATTGGCAAACAGCCTATGACAACGGTGCGGACGGTAATGAATCGTTGTTTCGCTCGCATGATATTCAATTAACCAATTATTTCCCGGTAAATACCAAAATTTATATTCGCTTCCGTCTTTATGCCGACGCGGCCACCAATGCCTGGGGTTGGGCCATCGATGACGTCCATGCCAGCAATTTGGTCGCCGGTTTGAACGAAAAGACAACACCGGTAAACACTTTTGCCTTATTGGGCAATTACCCCAACCCGTTTAATCCGAGCACAACCATCCTGTTTACTTTACGGGGACGGTCGCCGGTTACGCTGGAAATATTTAACGCACTGGGGCAAAAAGTAAAAACTTTGTATCGCCATAAAATATTAAACAGTGGCCAAATTCACCGGGTTGTTTGGAACGGCAACAACCAAGCAAACAAACCTGTTAGTTCGGGACTTTATGTTTACCGCTTACATGCGGGCAATCGGGTAGCCATAAAAAAAATGCTTTTGATTCGCTAACGACCTTCCTTATGCGAAAAAAAGCCCTGCGCCGCAGGGCTTTTTTTATGCCCCAAAATCAAGCCTTCCTAACGCGATTATTTTTCGGTTGGGGAATGCTCTTTAAAGAAAATTTCGAAAAAAAAGCGCTAAAAAAAGTTGCATCCTAAGAACAAAAACTATAATTTCCGAACTTTCAAGTAAAAAGTTCGAAAAGGTGTTATGATGCCACAAACCAACAATCTCGATCAAAAGAAACAACAAATTTTGCAAGCAGCCAGCCATTTAATCGCCAAATTTGGTTACGACAAAACCACGCTCGAAGACATCGCCCGATTAATCAAAATAAAAAAGACAACTTTGTATTATTATTTTCGTAATAAGGATGAAATTATTCAGGAAGTGGTTCGTTCCGAAACCGAAAAATACATGAAGGAGCTTAAAAGTAACTTGGCAGAACCGAAAGGCACGTATGATAAAATTCGCGCCTATATTCGCACAAAATTAAAATGCATGAAAGAGACACTGAATATTTACGATTTGAGCAAACAGCGATTTTTGGAAATTAGCAGCAAAATTCATTCGATGCTGACCGATGTTTTGCGAGAAGAGGTTCGGCTTTTAACGGCCATTATAAACACCGGCATAAAGGACAAAGAACTTAAATCCTGCGAAGCGCAGAGAATTGCCGATGCGATCGTTACTATTTCTGAAGCGGTTAAATACAAGGAATTGTACAGTTCCAATATTTTGAATTTAAGTGACATGAATTTCGATAAAATCGAAAACGACATTAACTATATTTTAGGTTTGGTATTTGACGGCTTAAAACAATAAATCGGGAGCGGAAAGCGGGGATTATTCGGATATACGGTCCCCCTATGATCCGAAACCATACGTCCCGCTTTCATCCGCTCCCTTCTCTGCCGCCTTGCAATCAAAGGAGGAATAGCCATTGAAAAAATTAATGTTCTTCACATTTATCCTGTTTACAGCCATTTCCGCACATGCGGCCGATACTTTGAGAATCAATTTGGATCAGGCCATTCGCACGGCTTTGCAAAACAACCGCGAAATCCGCATCGCAAAAATGGATGTGGAAAAATCCCGCGCTGCCGTTAAAGAGGCATTTGGCTACGCGCTACCCTCGTTGGACTTTACCGCCGGATTTACCCATTTTATCCAAAAACCGCGCATGCCTTTTCCCGATTTTAATGCCATGCTAAACAATGCCACTTACGGCGTTTTGTTTAAAGAGGGGTTAATCCCTTACGATCCGAACAAACTTTTACCGTTAAAATTCAAATTGCAATCTTTTGCCCGTACAAACAGTTACCAGGCCGAGGCAAAAGTAAGCCAAATTTTATTCAATTCGGCCGTATTTCGCGGAATCGGCGCTTCGCAAATCTACTTAAATCTTTCCAAAGAAAATTTGAAGCGAGCCATTGCCAAAACTATTCTCGATGTTAAAACCGCTTTTTACGGGGTATTGCTTACCAAAGATCTGCAATCTATCGCCCAAAGTCGTTTTGCCAATGCCCAAGAACATCTGCGCAACATCAAGGCCATGCGCGCACAGGGGCTTCTTTCCGATTTCGTTGAAATGCAAGCTACCGTGCAGGTTGAGAATATTCGGCCGGTTTTGTTACAGTTACGCAACGCACACGAAGACGCTTTGAACGGTTTGAAACTTGTTTTGAATATCAAGCAAAGCACACCTTTGGAAGTAATTGGGCAATTGACTTATACCGACGAAAGCTTACCTTCGGAAGCGCAACTTATCGAAACGGCTAAAAAATACAATCTTTCCTTGCATGTATTGAAAGTCAAAAATCAATTGGATGACGAATTAACGGCTGTGGATCGAGGTGAATATTGGCCCACGTTAGTGGCTTTCGGAAATTATACTTACAACGGAACCGGCGAAAATTGGGATTTTCAAACCTACAGTTCGTCCACGGTCGGAATCAGTTTGTCCGTTAATTTGTTTCAAGGCGGACGGACATTGCATAAGGTTCAACAAGACAAAATCGCGGCCAAGCAAACGCTGGAACAAATTCATAGCTTAACCGACGGAATTGAAATGCAGGTCAAATCCAAATTTAACGATCTGAAACGCGTAAAAAAACAAATTCAAGCTATGAAACGCAATATCAATTTAGCCCGCCGTGCTTACCAAATGGCCGTACACCGTTACCAGGTAGGCGAAGGCAGCGAATTGGAAGTAAAGGATGCCGATTTGCAGTTGAACGACGCCCGCACCAATTACGCTAAGGCCGTGCATGATTATTTGGTGGCCAAAGCTTCGTTGGACAATTTGATCGGACGGGTAGAGCAAACCTACTTCGATCTTTATGCAAATTATTTGAAATAAAAAATTCAACGATAGAAGGAATAGATTATGAAAAACAAAAAACTACGTGTACGCATCATTATTGTATCCGCTGTTTTCATGATGTTTTTTACGCTGAGTTGTTCCGGTAAAAAAAGAGAAAAAGCGCAAAGTTTGGAACAAATTCAAAAGGAACAGGGCATTCCTGTTGTTGTTCGGCCCGTGCAGACGCAACGTTTCGAAACATCGCTTTCGTTTTTCGGCACTTTTCGCGGCGAACGTGAAACCATCGTCGGTGCCATGATCGGTGGACGAATTCAAAAAATCAATTACAAACCCGGCGACAAAGTACAAAAAGACGCAGTGGTTATCGAATTTCCCGAAGATTCGCCGGCGGCTCAATACCAACAGGCCAAATCGGCTTATGAGATGTCCGCAAAAACCTACCGACGCATGAAAGCCCTATACGAAAAAGGCGAAATTGCTCAGGCAAAGTTTGATGCCGTGCGTACCAAATATTTGGTGGACAAAAGCAATTACGAAACCATGAAGGATTTGCTTAAATTAGATGCCCCCTACAGCGGGGTTATTACCGAGATAATGGTGCACGAAGGCGACAATGTTAAAGCCAAAACGCCATTGTTTACCATTGCTAAATTAGACAGAATGAAAATCCGCATTTGGATTTCCGATGCCGAACGCCAACAAATCAAACCCGGCATGAAAGCTTTGGCCACGGTGGACAATAAAACATTTACGGGAAAAGTGCAGCAAGTATCTATCAGCGTTAATCCCCTAAAGCAAGCCTTTTACGCTGATTTGATTTTCGATAACGCCAAAAGAGACATTTTGCCCGGTACAACCGCCGACATAAAAATAATTACCTATGAAAACGATCGGGCTATTGTTTTACCCATCCATTTGCTACGAACTCAAAACGATCGGCATTTCGTCTTTTTAGCTAAAAACGGTCATGCTTTCCGGCAACCGGTTACTACTGTTAAAAGCAATGGTATCGTTTATGAAATTAGCCAAGGATTAAAAGAAGGCGATTCCTTAATTGTAGAGGGCAATGCCCGTTTAAGTAACGGCGTAAAGATTAAAGTGGTCAGGTAAAGGAGGCGCTGTGTTCTTAGCAAAACTATCTGTAGATCGTCCGGTATTAATGACCGTAATTTTAATGGTATTCATCATATTCGGCGGCCTGGCTTTCGAGAAACTGAACTTAAACCACATGCCACAGGTAGAAATACCTTACGTTACCATAACCACGGTTTATCCGGGAGCAGGCCCCAAAGAAACCGAAACCCTGATTACTAAAAAAATCGAAGACGCGGTTTCGACCATTAGTCAAATCAAACGCATCGAATCGTATAATTTGGACGGAGCGGCCATTACATTAATCGAATTTAAACTTAGTAAAAATGTGGACGTGGCAAACCAAGAGGTAAAAGACAAGGTAGATCAAATCTTAAATGAGCTGCCATCCGATGCCGAAAAACCAATTGTACAAAAAGTGGATATTAACGCCTTTCCCATTATGGATTTGATCCTAAGCGGTAATGTGGATCCCAGAGAATTGAATCATTTGGCTTCCACGCGCATCAAAGATCGTCTTTCGCAGATCAACGGCGTTGCCGACGTTAAGGTAACCGGGGGCCAGGAACGGGAAATTCGCGTTGCGTTTAATAATCGCGTCGTCTATCAGGATTACATTTCACTCCCCCAACTATTAGGCATTTTAGGTGCTCAGAACATCGATTTACCCAGCGGCACATTTGATATCAAAAATTTGGAATATTCGGTACGCGTAAAAGGGAAATTCCGAAGTGTGGACGAAATTAAGAATCTGGAGATCCCCACACCCTTTGGAAACAAACGGTTGGCTCAAATTGCCAGCGTAAAAGATACGGGTAAGAAAATCCGCCGCCGAACGATTTTTTTTGATGCAGCTACCGGCGAAACCGATTCTAACGCAGTACGGCTATCCATCATCAAAAGTTCGGACGGAAACGAAGTGCGAGTTTCCGATGCCGTTCATGCCGCCCTACCGGATATTCAGAGTTCTCTGCCTGCGGGCATAACCTTAAAGATTGTCAGTGATAATTCCATTTTTACCCGCAGCTCGGTTAATGACACCATGTCTAACATTTTGTTGGGGATTCTATTTACTTCTATTGTTCTGTTTTTGTTCTTGTTTAATATTCGTTCGACCATTATCGTCGCCCTTTCCATGCCAGCTTCCATTATTTCCACATTTTTGCTTTTCCAATGGTTCGATATGAGTTTAAACATCATGTCGCTTATGGGTATTTCTGTTTCCGTGGGAGTGCTGGTGGCCAATTCGGTCGTCGTGTTGGAAAACATCTTTCGGCATCGAACGCTGGGGCACGGTGCGAAGGAAGCTGCGGTAAAGGGGACAAGCGAAGTGGCCGTGGCCGTAATCGCGGCAACGTTAACCAATGTCGTAGTATTTTTACCCATTGCCAATATGTCGTCGATGGTAGGTATGTTTATGAAAGAACTGGCATTGGCGGCTGCCTTTTCTACGCTTTTTTCTTTGCTGTTTTCGTTTACCCTTACCCCGATGTTGGCTTCGCTTATGGCTAAGAAAAGCAATCAAACGGGAAAATACGCGCAAAAAGTCGATGCATTTTATCGAAAATGGGATGCGTTTTATCGTCGTTGGTTAACCAAATCTTTGGAAAACAAAAAAATAAGTGTTGCCATCATCACGGTTTCCTTTGTTCTTTTTTTGCTTTCGGTAATTTACTACGGACCTAAAATCGGTTTCGATATGATTCCCCAATCGGACAACGGTCAAATCCAAATTACGGTTGAATTGCCGCAAGAATACAATTTGCACGAAACCGGACGTGTTTTAAAGGCAATGGAAGATAAAATTAAGAATTACCCGGGCATTACCAACATTGTAACGGAATTGGGTAAAATCAGCGATGTTAACACCGGCCCCAATTTGGCGCGCATGGATGTCAATTTGGTACTACCCAATAAGCGCGACAAAAAACTGAAATACTATATTTCTTCATTTGTCAAAGATTTTTCTACCGTTGCCAACGCACGTTTGATTACGGTAGATTACAAATCGTTTACGAATAAAGGCGGTGCACCCATGCAGTTCTTTTTGTTGGGGCAAGACATGGAAGAATTGAATCGCTTGAAAGATAAAATTATGGCTCGAATTCATGACGTACCCGGATTGATTAATTTGGATCAGAGTTCACGTCAGGGTAAACCCGAAATCACCATTATTCCCAAACGTAAAAAGCTGGCCGATACCGGCATTACGGTTCAAGAAATCGCTCTAACCGCTCGTGCGGCGCTGGAGGGCATTACCGCTTCCAAATACTACGAAAAAGGCGATGAATATGATATCGTGGTTACCATGAACGACGCATCGGTAAATACACCGCAAAAAGTAGGACAAATTGCCATTCCCTCACGTAACGGAACGGTTTATCGGTTGGCTCAACTGGCCGATATTAAATTTACCAAGAGTTATTCCAAAATACTGCATCGCGATAAATATGTGGCTATTCAATTCACCGGTTCACCGGCCCCGGGGGTTCCTTTGGGCAACGTAACCAAAGAAATCCAACGCCGGTTACAAAACATTCATTTTCCTCCAGGCTACAAAATCAAATGGGCCGGTACGGTAGAAATGATGAACGAAATGGTCTCGGATATGGCCTTTGCCTTTATTCTTGCATTGGTCCTTACCTACATGTTGCTGGCCGCCATTCTGGAAAGTTTTATTCAACCCGTTTTTATTTTGCTAACCGTTCCTTTAGCCATTATCGGCGTGCTTGCTTCTTTGTATTACACGGGCATTTCTTTTGCCATTACTTCGTTAATGGCTATTATCATGCTAATCGGTATTGTGGTTAATAATGCCATTTTAATGCTGGACTACACCAATCAATTGGTCCGCGACAAAGGGATGGGCGTAAAAGAGGCTTTAATCGAGGCATGTCCGACTAAATTGAAACCGATCATTATGTCCACTCTGGCTATTATTTTGGGTATGTTACCGCTGGCCATCGGTGTGGGGGCAGCCGGAGTTGAAATGCGCCAACCATTGGGCGTTGTAAGTGTGGGCGGCCTATTGGTTTCGACTCTGCTTACCTTATTCGTAATTCCCGCTTTTTATTATTTGTTTGAAGGCAAAAAACAAAAATCCCGTTCGAATTAACTTTTTATTCTTTTCTGCGGCGTTTATTCCTTTCGGTTTAAGCGCCGCTTCTATTTTGAACCGTCTTTATTTTCTCTGCGTAAAACTTTCGTATGCAAAATAATTTTATTATATTTTAAAAAACAACGTGGAAAAATTATGTTAGATACATTAAAAATTTACAACGAACTTAAGGAAAATCTCGATCCGGACGTTGCCTTAAAATTGGCTGAAACTTTTGGTCGCATTTACGGTGAATTGGCCAACACGGTAACCAAAACCGATTTTAACGAGTTAAAGGCCAGCTTACAAAAATTGACCGAGGCACAAAATCGTACCGAAAAACGTGTAGAAGAGCTGGCCGAAGCACAAAAGGTTACGGAAAAACGCCTTGACTCGTTAACCGTTAAAGTAGAAGAGTTGGCCGAAGCACAAAAACGTACTGAAAAACGTGTAGAAGAGCTGGCCGAAGCACAAAAGGTTACGGAAAAACGCCTTGACTCGTTAACCGTTAAAGTAGAAGAGTTGGCCGAAGCACAAAAACGTACCGAAAAACGCTTGGATCGTCTGGATAAACGCGTCGATAACCTGCAGAAAGAAGTAGGTGGAATCAGCAATACGCTGGGTTATTCGTTGGAAAACAGTTCCTATAAATCGTTAACGAAAATTTTGCCCGAACGATTTGGTATTCAGATCGAAAAACTGTATCGTCGAAATATTGTGTACGCCTCGGGTAAATTCGATGAAATTAATATTTACGGCGAAGGCAAAAAAGACGACCGTAAAATTTTTATCGTCGGCGAGAGTAAAGCGCAATTCGGGGTTAAAGATGTAACTCAATTTTTAAAACTGTTACAACGCGTAAAAAAACATTTACAAGCCGATGTTTTCGCACTTGCTCTGGCTCATCAGTTCCATCCCAAAGCCGAAAAAGCACTTAAAGAACGCGGCATTCCGTATTTCTGGTCTTATGAAGTAAGCAACCTTTGAGCAATCATCTTATCTGCCTGCGGTTCCTTTTGCAAAATCAAGACAAAAATTTCGCCTTATTTCCCCATTACTTCGAAATTTTGGCAAAGGCGCTATTGAGCAAAGCCTTTTCAAATGCATTGTTATCGGGAAAGACAAAACCAAAACTCTGTTGCCAAATGGAGGCTTTTTCCATGCACAAATAAAAAAACACCTTGTTCTTCCACGGAGAAAAACCCCGGTACAAATGACCAAACATATCGACTTTAACATGATCCGGATATGTCCATTTACCATGAGGATCAGGAACCAATTCCATTTGTAAAATTTTTGTTTTAAAGCCGCGCCGCCGAATTTGTTTTATTACGGGTTTAATCATAGTTACCGACCCCATGGAAATAAACAGCACCGTTTGCGGATCAAAGCGTTGCATAATTTCCTGTGCAATAGCCAAATAATCTTGCTGCCAGGTATCATAATAAATCATGGGATGAAAATGAAATCCTACTTTTACGCCTTTTTCGGCCACCCGCTGCGCAGCCTGTAATCGTTTTTCCAGACTAACGGTGTAATGCTCCTCATTTTCCACAATTACCTGCGGATTAAGGGACCAAGTGCATTGCACATTGGGCGGGATGTCGTGTTCCAAAAAATAACCGATATTGGCCGATTTTGTTTTGAATTCCAGCAAAACATTGGCATGGCGGCGGGCAAAATCCATAAGGGCATCCAGCATACCGTTACGATTACCCCAAACAAGGGAATCGGAAGATTGGCCGGTGGTGATATGTATTTTTTTTTGGGGATCGATTTCAATCGATTTCAACTTCGCTTGCAAATCGGCATCAAAAACAACGCGATCGCTGTAGAAAGTTTGAATGGTACAATAACTACAACCGAAGGCGCAGGTTTCCACGGCATCGATAGTGCGCAAATTACAACAAACCGTTTTTTCCGAAGCTACCGGGCACCAACCGAATATCTTTTTATCGCGATGCCCGTCAACCAACCGCGCTTGTGTTACCTTTTCGGGCACATCGCCACGAAAGTTCTTGTACGATTTCGGTTTCGCTTTTAAGCGAAAATAGCGCCGCAAAAGTTCGTTCCAAAATCGTTCTTTGGCATTACGTCCTTTGCCTTTTTGCGCATCAATCGGGTTTTTACCCAACCAAACATGCAAACCTCCCTCGCCCCACATCTCAAGATCACGGGCAATTTCTGCCAGTTGCCGAAATTCCTGAAATGTGAAAGAGAACTCGTTAAACAAGGCTGTTAACTTTTGCTGGTCGGCTTCGGGTAAAAAGGGAAATAATGTTTTTTCTTTAAATTGCTCCAACCGTTCGGAGCTATTTTTCCTTTTGTTCATCGCAAACTCGGTCCGTCCGTTTGTCTGATATTTTAAAAGAACGGAGCAAATTTACGGTAATTATTTTGAAAGGCAAATCAAATGCGCACTGCTTTCGTAATTAAAAAGGAGTTACCATCCGAACGGCTTTTACAAATTTCCGCTTTCGCTTTTCCTTTTCCCGGCAAAAAACGCGCGAATTATTCGGTAGTAATCCGCAGCCAGTTTGTAAATACGCGGACCCGGAATCAAAGTGTAATTACCGGTCAAAACGTAAATTTGTTTGTTTTTAACTGCCGGAATCGAAGCAAACGACTGCCAACTCTTTAAATTCAGCGCATCTTTATGCGCATTCCATAAGGCGCCAAAACGAAATTCGATAATCAGATCGGGTTGCTTGAGCAATACATTCTCCCGATTCACTTGCGCATATTTTGCCGGTAAGTCGGCAAAGGCATTTTTACCGCCGACCAATGTCCACACCGAATCGATAAACGTATGGGGCCCGACCACCGTCAAATGGGTTGTGGCACCAGGGTCACGACCAATAACCAACATGGCAAGCGGCCGAAACGTTTCCGTTTTTAAGGCACATTTTCGATAAAATTGCAAACTGTCCTTTATCGATCGGATAAGCGAATCGGCCCTTGCTTTGCAATTTAACAATTTTCCCAAAGAATCAATGGCAAAAAAGACATCGTTCAGCCGATCGTCCGGCAGAAGAACAAATTCGAAATGTTCGCTTCTAAGCTTTTGTGCTAAATCCCGGTGGCTGGGCAAACCGAGCAAAATATCCGGCTTCAACGACACAATGGTTTCGATATTGGGATTTACAAATCCTCCGATATGTGTTTTTTTTCGTGCCTGTGGCGGGTACTTGCAAAAATCCGTCACGCCTACCAGTTTATCCTGCTGCCCCAGAGCGTACACTATTTCTGTAATATTGGGCGATAAAGAAACAATACGCTGCAGCGAAGACGACGTCTTCTGGCAGGGCTGCGTTTGACAGCCCGCCAGAATTAACGTCAAAACAATTACGAAAAAGCGTAAAATCGATTTATTGGTAAACAAAGGTCACTGCTCCCGGAATAATACCTACGGTTGCCTGTTTTTGTAACTGGCCGTCCATGTTGTAAATCAACAACTCGCCTTTGCTCTGATAATCCTTAGCATCCAACACAAACAATTGCTGCGAAATAGGATCCGCTTCGAGCGAATAAAAAAATCCGCCGATGAACTTTTCGTTTAATATCGTATTGTCCTCCGTGGAAAAGCGCACCACCGAACCGTTCAATAAAAAGAACCCCAAATCGTTTCCCCCATAGGTAATTTCAGAAGGATGGCCGACGACATTAACGGAATCGACAACTTGCAGTTTTTCAGGATTAATAACATACACGCCGCCGTTTGTACCAGTATCGGTAGTATCGCCCCAGGCGGGCCAGCGGCCGGTACACAATACATAAATTTCACCGTCATCATCCGTCATTAAACTTGTCGGGTTATCGCCTACTCGAATACTTCCCACCACTTTGTCGGATGTTACGTCGATTACCGAAACGGTATTCCCCGAACCAAAACCGCTATTGGCAACATAGGCCTTGTTCTTGTACAGCAATATTTCTTCCGGATTGGCCCCTACATCGATTGTTTTGCCGGTTAAGCTTAACGTTTTTAAGTCAATAACCGCTACGTTATTAGCCATTAAATCGGTAACGTACGCCTTGTCGTCGTTCACAACTACCAAATTGCGCGGGCTGGGCGCACCGCTCATTTCAATGGTTTTGACGCTTTTCCAACTTTTCAAACCGATCACTTCGATTTTGTTCGAATTGTTCACCACAATAAATCCCAGCGTATCCCAAACGGTCATGCTATTAGGTACGTCACCCAAATCACGATGGTTGACGGTTTTAAAAATATCATTTTGTACGCTACCGTCTTTAAAACTGTAAAACGAAAGCGAACCGTTGCCTTTCATAAAATTACCTTCATTAATAATAAAGGCCCCAACCGATTCCGCTTTTTTCTCTTCCGAGGGCGAATTCGGATCCTTTTGACATCCCGCCAAAAGAACGACCATTAAAACCAAAGACAAAATAAAACGAAACATAAGATTCCTCCTACAATTTAATACGTTAACTGTTTTTATGATACTTTTTTAGCGATTCCCTTGTGTTTTGAACTCGAATGTGCAACCCAAACGTACATATCGTTGCGGCATGGGAAAACCCTTGATTACCTCGTAACGCTTGTTTGTCAAATTCTCGACACTTACTTCGGGTTGGAATTGCAGCATGCCCCAAAAAATTTTTGTGCGCAGCCACCAACGAGCCGTTGTAAAAGAGGGCAAAATGGCATTGGCTTCGTTGGAAAAATCGAGATAACGAAAGCCCGTTTTTTGCACTAAAATTCCGGTGCGCCATCGCCGCCATCCGGTTTGAGCGGCAAAACTCCATTGTTCCTGCGGTAAATACGGCAATTGATTATCCACGGTTCTGTCTCCTGGTATTTCGGGCGATTGTTTTGTTGCCCGACCAAAAGTGTAGCTAAAACGTATGTTATCCCTGTTGTTTACATGGCCCAACTGCACATCGATTTCAATTCCGCGGCTGCGGACCCGAGCAATGTTGCGCGGTGTCCAATACCCTGAGCTTTCGGGTAACCAGCGGATTTTATCCTTGACATCATTGCGGTAAAGGCTAATTTCGAACCGCCCTAGCCAACGAGCAACCGGCCACAACTGACGCAGACCTATCTCAAAATTGCGTGAATATTCGGGCTTAAGATTCTGGTTCCCGCCAGGCACCCAATACAAATCATTAAAACTAGGAAGACGATAATTTTGTCCGGCACTGGTATAAATTTGCATTCTGCGATAATTGTAACCCGCTCCGATTACCGGCATCACAACCGAAGCATGGCCACCGTAATGTTCCGTACGTATGCCACCGTTTAAATGAAAAGCCTGCGAGGTGCTTTCGTTTTCAAACGCAAGCCAATCGACAAGCAGATAAACCGCCTGGCGCTGACGTTGATGTTTACCTGCTTGGCTACTGTTCACGGCTTGGTTTGCCATTTCCACACCGCTCTTTAGTAAGAGCGTTTGGCGAGGGGAATAGTGGAAACGCACCTGCAGGCCCTGTTCTTTATTAAAGTGAATGCTGTGCAACGGCCGAAAATTAAGCATTAAGCCTGGGTCGTCATACGTCATCCATTCGTTCCGAGAATATATCTGAACATAAAAACCGGCCTCCTCTCCGCCGTGCTGCCAACGCAAATAGCCTAGCGTATTATCTGACGAAAGGCGTGCCGCATTGCTCGCTTCGCTTACGGGATTGGTAAAAGCGCGGGGAGCTCCGGCATGTCGTCTAAAATGGCTGACAAAAAACCTGAGCCGATTCGAACGATTTGGAGTAAATCGTATTTGGTAACTCAAATGATTCTGTACAAAATCACGATTGCGCAGGGGAACTTTCTTCCCCTGATAAACGGTTTGGTAACAATTCAGTCCATTGGCATGATAAAACGTAAACAATGTTCGCAAATGATATTTTAATATAGGTACATGAATTTGCGCATTTAACTGTTTGTTTTTCAGGGAAGAATAGGCAATACGCGCACGAGCCGACAAACGACGGGCCGGCCGTAGCGGATTCAAATTCAAACTTCCGCCGATGGCTCCGCTGCCCCCCAATAACACATTCGAGCCCCGATACAACTCGATGCCTGCCAAATCGTCTGCCGGAAACAGACTAAGATCTGCACTACCGAGTTGCAAATTATTGAGCGGTATCCCGTCAAACGAAACCTGCGTTTGCTCTGCGGACATGCTGCGCACGGCAATGGTTTTCAGAGCGGCCTCTGGACCGTAAGATTTGATAAAAACCCCGCTTTGTCCTTGCAGAACATCGGCAATACTACCGTCAAAAACGGGTTGCGTTTGAACATCCAAATAGGTTTGATGCGACGGAATATTCAAAGGACGCGAGGGTAACTTCGAACGAACCACCGTGATGAACGGGGTTTGATTTACAGGTGTTAAATAGACCACATTTACATTAGCTGCAGGACATTTCAGATTTTCGGCAAAATAGTCTGCAGCCTGAATGCGAACGTATTTTTGCTTCGGGCAATGCGAAGGCAAAACAATTGTTCCGGTGTTATCGGCGTACAAAGTGTCGTTTTGCACAACCGTAAAAGAAAACGGCACCGGTTGTCCCGTCCAAATATCCACCACTTTGATTCGTACGGATCGGCTTTCGACAACGGCCGGATTAAAAACACCTAATAAAATAGCAAAACTTATGATATGATAAAATCGCATCCGTTTGCACCGCTTCGTTAAAAATAAAAATCCGAGACCAAATTTTTCAGCAAACGGGAAGTAAAATAAAACGAAGGACCAAAAAGGGATTGTTTTAATGCAAGTAACACAAAAAAACAAGCACGGCAGCTTACTTACCACCCGCGTGGTATGCAACGTAAGCTTCCCTTTTCAGTCGGTCTCCTGACTTTGGGATCGTCCTACTAACCGGGCCTTCCCATCCCGCCTTGCGGAACAGTGGCATTATCCGGCTTTCGTCCCCCATCACAGTTGCGGGGCAGTGTCGGATTCTCACCGCGCTTCCCGTTACTGAAAGGGTTCTTTGCATTTATGAAAAGAACGCGTGGTTAATATAATCAGTTTCTTTGATCTTTACAACATTTTAAAGCAAACAGATTGCAATTAAGTGTGGTCCTTTTTTCCTTCTCATATCAATCAGTCGATAACCATCGAAAGTCCGATGCGGCCTCGTTCCAAATCAATCGAAACCACTTTTACATCAATTACATCGCCAACCGCCACAATTTCCAACGGATTTTTAACATACTTTTTGGCCATTTGGCTCACATGCACCAAACCATCCTGTTTTACACCGATATCCACAAAAGCGCCAAAATCGACCACATTGCGTACGGTACCTTTCAACACCATACCTTCGCGCAAATCTTCCATTTTAAGTACATCGCTTTTAAAAATCGGCTTGGGCATTTCGTCACGCGGATCGAGCCCTGGTTTCTCCAGATTTTCCAAAATATCATTAAAAGTCGGCTCGCCAATCCCCAACTCGTCAAGTAAAGCGGGTAAATCGATTTGTGCCTCTTCGATTTTTTTACGCAATAGTTTTCCGCCGCTGCGCACATCTTCAACGGCAAATTTGCGCAACAGCTTTTCGGTTGCTTCGTACGATTCGGGGTGAATCGAAGTATTGTCCAAAGGATTGTCCCCCTCGGGAATGCGCAAAAATCCGGCCGCTTGCTGGAAGGCGATTTCCCCGATGCCTTCCACCTGCTTCAATTCCTCGCGATTCCGAAACGGGCCGTGTTCATCCCGATGTTTGACGATATTGTTTGCCGTACGGCTGGTTAATCCCGAAACGTATTTAAGCAACGAAGCGGAAGCGGTATTCAGATTCACGCCCACCATATTGACCGCTGATTCCACCACCTGATGCAAAGCTTCGGCCAACCGTTTTTGGTTAACATCGTGCTGATAGAGCCCCACCCCAATGCTTTTGGGATCGATTTTGACCAATTCCGCCAGGGGGTCCAACAAACGACGGGCAATAGAAATATTTCCACGCATCGAAGCTTCCAAGTCGGGAAACTCCTGCTGTGCCACTTTGGATGCGGAGTAAACGGAAGCACCGGCTTCATTGACAATGACATATTCCACCTTGCGCTCGTCCTTCATTTCGTGAATGAGCTCGGCCACCATCATTTCGGTCTCACGGCTGGCCGTTCCGTTACCAATGGCAACCACATCCACATTATGCCGGTTGATTAAATCGCGCACAATACTTTTGGCTTCCAAATATCGGTTTTGCGGCGGATGAGGATAAATAGTCGTTCCTTCCAAATATTTGCCCGTTTCGTCTATCACAGCCACCTTGGAACCAGTGCGAAAACCGGGATCGATGCCCATAATAATTTTACCGCGCACCGGCGGTTGCAATAATAAATTCTTCAAATTTTTGGCAAAAACGCCGATGGCATGCTCGTCCGCTTTTTCGGTTAAGGCGGCGCGTACCTCGCGCTGAATGGACGGAAATATCAACCGTTGGTAACTGTCTTCAATGGCCCGTCGCAAAAAATCAATAAAAACCGATCTTTCGTTTCGGACGTACATATTTTCGATTAACGCAATCATTTGCGGTGTTTCCACCTCTACGCTTACTTTGAGAACCCCTTCGCTCTCACCGCGATTAATGGCCAATACCCGATGCGGAGGAATGGATTTGATCGGCTCGCTGTATTCGTAGTACATTTCGTAAGGCGTACGCCCTTCGCTGCGTTTTTCTTCGCTTTGCAAAAGCCCAGTTTGATAAGTTGTTTCGCGAATTGTCTTGCGCACATCGGCATCGTCGCTTACGATTTCAGCAACAATATCCATGGCGCCCTGCAACGCTTCTTCGATTGTACTCACTTTCTTTTCGTCGCTGACAAATTTTACCGCATATTCTTCCGGTGCTCCTTCGGTAATCTCCTGCTTCAAAATCATTTCGGCCAGAGGTTCCAAACCCTTTTCTTTGGCAATCGTGGCCCGCGTGCGTTTTTTGGGCTTGTAAGGCAGATACAAATCTTCCACTTCTTGTAGTTTAGTCGCCTTTAAAATTTTCTCTTTTAATTCCGGGGTCAGTTTGCCTTGCTCTTCGATGGAATGCAGAATGGTCTCTTTGCGCGCTTCAAGTGCACGTAGGTAATGAATCCGCTCCTCAATAGCCCGAATTTGATTTTCATCCAACGAGCCAGTTACTTCTTTTCGATACCGGGCAATAAACGGTACCGTATTGCCGCTGTCTAATAACTCAATGGTATTTTGCACCTGAAAGGCTTTCAGATTAAGCTCTTCGGCTACCAAACGAATAATCTCAACTTCTGTCATGCGTGTGCCTCTCTAATTGTTCGGTTAAAACGTCTTTGTCAAATTCAATGCCTTGCCATATTGCAGCAAGGAACAGCACAAAAAAAATCCGGCGTTCCCCAGTGCAAATTATTGATTGCCTAATTTAAAAAAATGTTCGATTCATGCAACGGAAATTTTATGCACAAATTTTGACAATCATTCAATATATTGATATTTTCGGAAAGAAGATTCGTGATAAAAAGTACATGGGATCAAACGGACGTATAAAAGCGCCGTTGTTTGCGTTTACCCGAGTAAAGCGATGGCAGCAAATCGGCCGAATGGCATTCGATGTAAACGTCAGCGGTAAGGAATCATCTATATGCAACCCGATCAAACGACGAAAAACAAGGCCGACAAGAAGGAGACATGTTATGAGAGATGTGGTAAAAATTTTCAAAGCCTTATCCGACCCCAATCGCGTACGTATTCTCAAAATGCTGGAGATCCGCCCCTTATGTGTTTGCGAAATCACAAAGGTGCTTAATTTGGCAACATCAACGGTTTCCAAACATTTGTCCATTTTACGGGATGTCGAGCTTATATTGGATCATAAGGAAGGAAAATGGGTCACTTATCGTCTGAATACCGAAAGCCCACCTCCCTATGTTGAAAAGCTAATGCCCATGGTGGCCCAATGGTTAGCCGACGAACCGCTAGTGCTAAAGGATCAGGAAAAAATACGTACGTTTTCCAAAAATCATATTTGCGAAATCTGAAAAACGGAAATTACGAAAAGAAGGTGTTTCCGTTTACTTGTTCGTCACTTTTTCAAAATTTGCGGGATGGCTTTTTTGTTCACCAAATAGGCCAAAACTTTCAGCTTTACATAATCACCATGGAATAAAAAATACCCATTAAATTTTCCCTGCCAAGCGTCGCGCCAGGAATCTTTTACCAAAAACCAATCGTTGCCATAATTGCGCCTGTATCCCAAAAACAGCATCAAATGATCATCCGTGGTCAACCCGCCTTTAAAGCGATATTCTCTGGCCTGCGCGTCAATGTACTTGCCCGGAATATCATAGGGCGGGATGAAGGAAACATCATATTTGCCAATGCGTCCCGGTTCGGAGATATCCGCATCGAAGGCTACGGGATATCCCTGTTTAAGGGCGTGCCGAATTCCGTTGTAAAAAACGCGGAACGGTACGTTAAAATAGCTGCTATCATGTGCCCAGTTATCCGGCACCCGCAATTCTGTAAAACGGTAATAGGGAGCGTATTCAAACGAGGTAACCAGCACATAGTCTTTCCATGGAAGACGAACAACCCTTTGCAAAAACGTACGGGGAGTGTAAACCGCTCCCTTGTAAACAAATGATTGCGGCGGAACCCCCATATAGCGGTATAATATTTCCCGTGTTTTTTGCAAGACCAAATCTTCATCCCAAATTTGTAAAGCCTTTACTTCCCGCTTTAGCGAATCGATAGCACGATAGAGTGCCCGTTGATTGTAATGCTTTCGGCCTTCGGGCAAGCCTGTGTAAGCTTTGTATGGAACAATGCCGTATTTTTGTACGATTTTCATTACATCCGGAAACAAGCCACCAGGTGCAACGCGCGATTTACCGTGGGTACGCACAAAACGTCGCATTTTTTCCACATAGGTATGATAAAAGGGAAACATCATGGAAAGGCGCAGGGAATCCAGCCCCATACGTTGCATTTCACTTTCCAAAAATGCGGTGGTAGCAAAAGCCCAACACGCCGAGGTCGTATCCTGATTCATAGGTGGCGTATGCCCAATAATGTGGAAACCGTTCAGTGACTTCGGCTCGTGAATATGCCGCAAAAATTGAGCAACATCCATCTTCTGAGCTTCGGCCGCAGCCAAGCCCAGCAAAATAACAAGAAAAGCAATCACAGATTTCATGGCAATTCCTCTTTGTTTAAGATGTCCGTTTAAAAGCAACTGTTACGGATTGCAGAAAATTCCGTTTTGCGTATATTCGAATTTTAAGGTGTTTTCTTTTTGTTTTTCCTTTTCTTTTTAGGCACTGCCTTAATTTTAAACTTTCGTGCCGATTTTTCCTTGCCATAAAAAACCGTTACGGAATATTCTCCGGGCGGCAAATACATTTTACCGTTGTCACGCGCTTTTAATTTTGCCGCTTTCTTTTTTTCTTTTAGGGCTTTTTGCAGATATTTTTTCAAACGTACAGAATCCACCGCAAAATCATAAAACAAATAATTTAACCCGCGCTCCCCCGTCTGTTGCCATCTTTTCAACAAAAAATTTTTTTTACCGCGCAGTTCTATTAGGGCGGTACCTTTGTTTTTGCAATAAAATACGATCTTTAGCGAATCGCCTTTATTAAACTGCCAAGCATAGTTGCGTTGCCCGGTAGAAGGACGTTCCTTGAAATTTTTCAGAGGAAACAAATAAATCAGTTTCGTCAAAAGATCGGGCGTAAGTTTTTCCACGGCATTCACATCCGCTATGTAAAGAGATCGGCCATGCGTGGCAATGATCAAATCGTGTTTGTCGGGTTGGATGACCAGATCGTGTACAGGAGCATCGGCCAGACCGTTGGCAAAAGCCATAAAATGGTTCCCGTTATCAAGCGATACGTACACCCCGTGATCGGTTCCCACATAAACAATACGTTCGTTCACAGGATCTTCTTTGATCACATTTATCGGTTCGGGCGGCAGGTTTTTCCCAATTCGCTGCCAATGCTTACCATAGTTTTCTGAGCGAAAAATCAAAGCCGCGAAATTGTCCCAGCGGTAGCCATTTAGCGCCACAAATACTCTTCCTTCTTTGTATTTTGAAGCCCACACCCGGCTAATCCAATAATTTTGCGGCAAACTGTCCGAAATACGCAGCCAGCTTACGCCTCCGTCTCGGGTTACCCAAACCAGACCGTCGTCGCTGCCGGCATAAATTAAACCGAAACGTAACGGAGACTCGTGAATGGTTGTCAGGGTTCCGTAAGGCACGTTTCCTTTTTTACCACCTTTGGTAAGGTCTCCCGAAATGGCCTGCCAATGCTTTCCCTTGTCCATGGAACGAAATACCTTTTGCGCTCCCATGTACAAAATATCCTGATTGTGCCGGCTGAGCCATATCGGCGTTTGCCAATTAAAGCGATAGGGCCGTTCGCCCAATTTGTGTTTGGGCGTAATGCGTACAGATTTTCCCGTCAGGCGGTTAACGCGATAATAGTTTCCGAATTGATAACCCGTGTAAACCGTTGTGTTGTCGCGTGTATCTACGGCTACTTGCATACCATCCCCGCCCATAATCGATTTGAAATCATAATGCCCGGTTTGCTGCCAGGCGCGGGATTCCCGATGGGTGGACGGGCCCACCCAAACACCGTTATCCTGCAATCCGCCGTAAACATTGTACGGTTTTGCCCGATCAACGGCCACGGTGTAAAATTGTCCAACCGGTGGATTATTGGCCTTGAACCATGTATTTCCCCGATCAAAACTGATGTTCAAGCCACCGTCGTTTCCCATTATCAGATGGTACGGATTTTTCGGATCGATCCACATGGCATGGTGATCCACATGCACGTTCTCCCGAACCAGCGAGACAAAGTGTTGACCGCCATCTCTCGAATACAAAACAGGTACGCCCAAAACATATATTTGGTTAGCATTATTGGGAGATATACGAATATTACCGAAATAATATCCGAACGAGTAGACTACCTTGTCCAGATAATTTTTGTGTGTTTTGTGCCAGGTTTTACCTGCATTATCAGAACGATAAACTTCCGCTCCGATAACCGGGGTTTCAAAAAGCCGGGAATTGGCATTTTCCAGGTATTCCACCAAGGTAATCGGTTTTATCGTACCTTGGCGCACCAGTCGAAACAAGGTATCGGCCGTGTATTCCATGGGAAAACCGTAATGATCCAGAAAAGCATTCAAGTCTGCGGGTTTGAGCTTAAGAAAATCCGCAACCGAAATCTTTCTTAAAAGCGCTTTGCTTACTTTCAACGTATCTTTTTTCGGCGGACGACGATCTTGATTATCCAAAAAGGCGTAAATGATATGCGGATTTCGTGCGTAAACCGCTAATCCGATGCGTCCTACTCCGGAATCAGCCGGGAAGCCGCTCTTGGGCACCGACAACCTCTGCCAGTGCTCTCCGCCATCGTTACTTTTAAAAATACCGGAACCTGGCCCGCTTCCCTTAAAATTCCAGGCACGTCGTGAACGTTCCCAAAGGGAAGCATACAAAATTTTCGGATTCTTCGGATTAATTACCAGATCGATGGCACCCGTATTTTCATTTACATAAAGCACCTTACGCCAGGTTTTTCCGCCGTCCGTCGTTTTGTACACTCCGCGCTCGGAATTGGGAGAATACAAATGACCCACGGCCGCCACCCACAGCGTGTTGGCATCATCGGGATCAAGCACAATGCGACCGATATGGTGCGTTTCGGCCAAACCGCAAAATTGCCAGCTTTTTCCGCCGTCGTCACTGCGATAGATTCCGGTCCCTGAATAGGAAGAGCGGCTGGAATTATTTTCGCCTGTACCCACCCAAATAATACCGCCATGCTTCCAATCCACGGCAATATCACCGATTGTCAAAACGGGCTGGCAATCGAAAATAGGAGTAAAGTCGATACCATTGGTGACGGTATGCCAAACGCCTCCGGAAGCATAGGCCACATAGAACTCGGCCGGATTGTCCGGATTCCCCTCGATATCAACCACACGTTCGCTTTGTACCGAGGGACCGATACTGCGGAAGGGTACATTTTTAACCAATGAGGTTTTCTTTAATTGGAGCCGCCGCTCAAAACCTTTTAAACGCTGTTCTGCCGATGTTGCCGGAACGGGATTGCTTTGAGAAAACGCAGCATTGCCAACAAACAAAGGGAGAATAAAAAGAATGGTAATAAAGCGCTTCATAGCTTGCCTTTCCGCAAAATGATACAAAGGAATATTACGACACAAACATTCATCGTTCAAAAATATTTCGGAATTTGGATTTTTCCGTCACAGAATTTTTGATTTGCGCATTTATATTTTAAATTGTACGGCGACAAAGGCCCAAAAAGCAAATAGCGTTCGCTTCAATCGCAAACCGGCTACCGAACATATTTGTCGCCTGAATTTTACGGATACAATAATGCTGCTTTGGGAAAAGGGGACAATTCGACTTAAAACAATATATTGCATGTGTAAGAGAGGAGGGGCTTAGCATGCAAAGCGTAAAATTTTTCGGAATGTTCATGGCAAGTTTGCTTTATGCCATGCAAATAATCGCAAGTGATGCCCGTTTGCAAAAACCGGTTACAGGCATTTCCAATCCAAGGAATCCCGTTCGTTCTTTTACGGCCATACAAGCGCAACATTCGTTTCCGGAAGCCACTGCAAGATTTTATTCCCAACCGTTTTTCCAACAACGCGGTTGGTCGCTTGTGGATCAAATCGATTTTGACATGTATCTGGAAGCAGGCCATCATTTTACGATCTATTACGATGCGGCCACTTCGGAATTGGATTCTATTGGCCCGCAATACGCTTACCCGTTAACCTCTGCTGCCGTTCAGGCCATTCACAAAGCTCCGGCCTGGCTACGCAACGATTTGACGTGGGTTTTTTCCAATTTGACGCAAGATTATCAGAATATCTGGGCCGGAGCGATTAATGATGCTCAAGATCCGTATATTGACGAAGTGGCTTTTTCGATTGCACATTCATCCTTTCAATATTTGACAGACAATTACGGAACTCCGGGGCTGTTTGAAGAAAATGCGGAAACGATTTACGATCACGATCAATATCTGGATTATGTGCACATTGTGGATTACGGCACCTCGGCCACCGATTCCAATTATTACAGTACCACACGCTACTACACCATTAGCAATGGCGACACGGTAGAACGTGAAGTGCCCAAAGATATTTATTATTGGTACATTGTCCATCCGAAAATTACGGATGAAATCCCTGCCTACATCGATCCGGATGCCGTAGAAGATAACTCCACGCACGATAACAACATTGCCGATCCGCCCACAGGCAAATTTTGGCGAGATTTTTTATTCAGCCACCACGACCAAAGCTACCCTTCTTTAAAAGATACGCTGCTGGGCTGTAAAATACTCTGGGACGGCAGTAAAACGCTGGATCAAGACAATAATTCCGCTATTGAAATCGTCACCAACTGGATTGATTCCAGTTTAGCTTTCGATTCCGATGACGAACGGCCGCACCAACCGGTTCGCATTTACCGCAAGCACAAGGGCCGATGCGGCGAATTTGCCGATATTTCGGCTGCGGCTGCTCGGGCAGCTTTAATTCCCTGTACCAGCATCTTTTCCTATTCTACAGATCACACGTGGAATGCCTTTTGGGATGATCGATGGGTGCAATGGGAACCCGTGAATCACTACGTGGATAATCCCATGGTTTACGAAAACGGTTGGGGAAAAGTGTTCGGCGTAGTATTTGAAATCCGCAGCGATGGTTACATTACTTCGGTAACCGATCAATATTCCGAAGGTACAGCCACAATTAACGTCCATGTTGCCGATGACAACAATAATCCGATTGACGGAGCCGAAGTGTATTTTTACATTAAAGATTTCGATTATCCTGTTCTGTGGAGCGATTTTTACGCGCTAACCGATAATTCGGGTAATTGCTCGGTTATTGTGGGAGACGGCCGGGATTACTATCTGAAAATTCACACGGATCTGGGCGATTATCCCGAAAGTTCCGGTTCTTACGTACAAGTTGCTACACCAACCATAGCCGGCGAAACATACAACGAATCGGTGCAAGTTTCGGGTAGCATGCCGGAATTAAACTGGACACAAGTGGATACTCCGACAGCAGAAACGACGCATTACAAGATGGTAATGAGCTTGAACACCCCCGAACAAATTCTTTTCGGCCCGGTTTGGATGGATGACGTTAATAATTCCAAAACGGGTAAAAATATTGACAACGGTCAGGTGGATGTTTTTATGACTGACGAAATGAATTACAATAAATATCTTAACAACGAATTGTTTGAGGCATTCGACTTTCTTGAAAACGTACAAAATTCGAATCAAACCTTTTTCGTTCCGCCAGAAGGTAATTGGTATTGGGTGGTTTCCAATAACCGTAATTTAAATGATCCCCAACACATTTCTGGAAACGTAATGCTCTATTCGGACAAGGCAAGCGGCATTGCCGATAAGGATTTTCTTCCCGTGACTTATACTTTGGAACAAAATCGGCCCAATCCCTTTAATCCCGAAACAATTATTCGCTATGCGCTGCCTGAAAACGGTATGGTAACTTTGATGGTATTTGACTTGAACGGCCGAACGATTAAAACATTGGTGCATGCTGAACAAACGGCGGGTATCTACAGCGTACGTTGGAACGGTAGCGATGAGCAGGGCAAAATTTTGGCCAGCGGTGTTTATTTTTATTGTTTAAAAGTAAAAAATAAGGTTTTAGTCAAAAAGCTGTTATTATTAAAATAGCACATCGGTTTTATAGTGCGTGATTTTCAGAGATAAACATTTGTTTGTAGGACACAAAGTAGAAAACCGATTCGAAATTTTCGGGCGCCTGATTGGCACAGAGCGAGATGAAAAAGGAAAAAAGAAAAAGGAAAAAGGAGAGGGGGAAAAGGCCGCCGGTGCCTCGATACATCTCCGCTGGCGCGGAACCACTCGGCAACCGGCTTCTTACCGCAGGGCCGCAAACGGCCACACACAAAGTGCCCCCCATTGAGGGGGGCCACAGGGGGTAAACAATGCCGCAAACCACCGAAATTGCTCATAGGTCGGCATTATTTCACACTGATAACCCTTACACCCTTAACCCTTAACTTAATGCAACCACCGAGCCACACCGAAGAAGCACCGAATACACCATTCAACAATTCAACCGATCAACAATTCAACTTTCCAACCAAGCACCAAACATGCTTACCCGAACAGATGCAGGCAATAATTTTTTTAAATTAAGGTCATTTTTCAATATATTTACTTTTTCGAATCGGTTTTATTTTTTAACGAACAAGAGGCATTCCCGGATATCAGGGCTTTAATTTAAAGGAGGAGCGCGCACATGCAGGCACGTGGCGAATGGAGTTCCAAAATCGGATTTATTTTGGCCGCTTCAGGTTCGGCTAT
>Ga0256914_1000945_pt1 | contig 27782 bp, 25 predicted proteins | sample HulkmetaG_FD_191571 | JGI IMG/M metagenome (GOLD analysis project Ga0256914, IMG submission 191571) | Hydrothermal chimney microbial communities from Main Endeavour vent field at the Juan de Fuca Ridge, Pacific Ocean - Hulk | ecosystem: Environmental > Aquatic > Marine > Hydrothermal vents ... | reverse complement strand
TTCTGAGGCGGTGATTTTTTTAGATAATCCAGATGCAGATAAATCTAAAAAGATTCCTAAACAAGCATTTTTACTTTTAGTGGTTGATAACAATTTAAAAATCCTTGGGCTTCTTCCGTACAAACCTGTTTATTTTGATTTAGGAGGTAAACTTAGATTTCGGGATTTTTTTAAATCATTTAAAGGAAAAGATGTGTATTCAATAATTAAAGGTACAGATGAGATTTATACAGATAGTAGTAACACTGCACTTATAGTAAAAAACAAAGTAAAGGAGGCAATGAGTCTTTTTTACATAGAGAAGTATGGAGGTGCGAAATTTGACGATGTTTTTGGGCATAATTTTGTCTTTCCGGAACGTGGCACAAAAGTTCCCGATATTACATTCACTGATGAGAATGGGAATAAGTATAAGTTGAGTGATTTCAAGAATTATAAAATTATCGCAATTGGTGGAAATCCCGATTGTGGTGGTTGTGTTTCCAGCATCGAAAGGCTTTCTTATGAGTTTAAAAAGTACGACATAAAGAATGTTAAATTTATTGTATTCTCTTTTAGTGATAAGAAAGATGATGCAACGAACTTAACAAAGTATTTACCCGGAAAGGCAATTGTAATATTGGATCCCGATAGGACAATCTCAAAGAAATTAAAGTTGAATATTTCTCCGTATATTGCTTTAATTGATAAAAATCTAACTCTCTTTTATAGAGGCCCGGGAGAACCTACAAGAGATACACTTTCCAACATAAAACAATTTTTAGGAGGAGATTAATATGAAAAGGATTTTAACATTAATATTGATAGGGTTGTTCTTATTCATATTTTTACCAACAAAGCCTATCCTTGCTGTTAGCAATCTTACTGTAAAAGTAAATCCGTCTCTGCGATATTCACTTGCAGAATATGATATAAGTTTTATCGCTGATGAGGATCTTATAGGTGGAAAAGATGATATATTTATTAAGTTTCCAGAAGGAACTCAATTACCTTGTTCGTGTCCTCATAATTGGCATTTAGATTTTTTCTCCATAAATGGATATAAACCTTCACGAGCTGGTAAAGTGTTAGATATACCCAATACAATGTATTTGTGTGTACCTGGTGGAATTACGATCAAGAAAGGTGACAAGGTTGAAGTAATAATTAAACCCCAGGCAAATATATGGAATCCATCCAAGCCCGGAAAGTACCAACTTATACTTTGGACTACAAAAGATAATAAAGCAAAATCCAATTTTTATGAAATTACTTCTACAACTTTAAAAAATGTGAAAGTTAGTGTTTCACCAGACACGGTTGGTTTAATTGCTTCTTATGAGATTAATTTCACTACAGGATCCAAAGGAAACCTTTCAAACGGACAAAACATATACATACAATTTCCTGAGGGAATTGAATTTCCAAAAGTAATTAATAGAAAGTATATTATGGTAAATGATACTATGCCAGAGTACATTGAAATTTCTGGAACTGTTATGAGAATAAAAATCTCGCATTCAATAAATAGTAATAGACCATCTCGTATTGTAATAAAGAGTGAGTTTGGAATTGTAAATCCAGAGACTCCCGGAGAGAAATCTTTGTTTATCTGGACGGATAACGAACCAGAAAAAATTGAGGCAAAATTTGAGATAAAGTCAAAATATGCTGTTTCAACACTTGTTTTTACAAATCCAGAAAATCCCAATGGCCAGAATGGATTCTTTATCACAAAACCTGTTATCACCTTAAAGGGTGAAACAAATACGAATAACACTGTTAAGACATATTATTCCATAGATAATGAAAATGATTTTACAGTTTACAAATCTCCCTTTGCAATTCCTGATGGAGTTCACACTCTCTATTATTATAGTGAGGCAGGAACAATAAAAGAGGATGTTAAGAGTAAGGTTTTTAAAGTGGATACGGTATCACCACAAATTGTGCTAAATTATCCAGACGAAAATCCATTCTACTCGGGTAAAAGTTTGATAAAGATATCTGGAAAAGTGAGCGAAAAAAGTGTTATTATAATTAATGAAAAAAAATATACTCCCGATGAAAAGTTAAATTTTGAAGCAAATGTTTCTCTTAAACCTGGTAGTAATTTAATAAAAATTATTTGTATCGATCCTGCAGGGAACAAAACAGAAAAGGAAGTAAAAGTCATTTTTGATACAACCGTTCCAGAATTAACAATTTACTCTCCATCAGATTGGGAAGAAGTAAAGTCAAATGTAATTAATATTACAGGTAAAGTCTCTCCTGTAAATTCTGAAGTTTACGTAAACGGTGAACAGGTAAAAGTTTCGAGTGGCGGAAGTTTTGACTATTCTTTAGTTCCAGGCAAAAAGGAAAAGGCTATCGTTGTACTTAAAATAATGGCTGTTTATCCACTTTCTAAAAAGAGCGTTGAAAAAATGATTACTGTTTTGTACAATCCTCAAACGGTTAAAATCGTGCTTTCAATAGGTAACAAAAAAGCAATTGTTAATGGTAAAGTTAAAGCAATGGATGTCGCTCCGTTTATAGATAAACATTCAGGTAGAACCTTAGTGCCTGTTAGATTTGTGGTGGAGTTTTTAGGTGGAAGTGTTTCGTGGGATCCCGAAACAAGAACAGTTACTGTAATTGCTAACGGTAAAACTGTGAAAATACCCGTTGGGGACAAAGTTGCTTACATTAATGGAAAGCAATATGAACTTGATCAACCTGCTATTATTTTACACAATAGAACTTTTGTTCCTTTAAGATTTGTTGCGGAAGCACTTGGTTTTAAGGTGATATGGAACGGAAAAGAAAGAACTATTACAATTTATTAATACTGTTTCTGTTTGTTTTTGGTGTATTTTTCTATTTTCCGAAAATAACTTCGGTAAAGGCAGTAAATAAGAAGATTCCTATTGTTTATTTTTCTACGCCCGGCTGTGAAGAGTGTGAAATAACCAGGAATTATCTTGATTCTTTAAAAGAGATTTATCCATATATAGAGATAAAGGAATTTTCTTTGTCTTCTGTGAAAAATAGAGAATTGCTTGCCCATTTTGATAAAGCCTACAATGTGCCACCAGATAAGAGAAATACTGCACCTGCTGTTTTTATCGGCAAAAAATACTTTGTTAGAGAAGAAGTCACCAGGAAATTAGAAAATGCTATTAAAAATTATGATTACTCAGAAACGTCCTTTCTGGAAAGTGTTTTAAATAGTGCAAAACCAGGTACAGGGAAGAATAATTTAGTTGAAGCATTTCAAAAATTTGGTGTTTTAACTGTTTTAGGAGCAGGGCTTATTGATGGTTATAATCCATGTGCTTTTACTGTTTTAATCTTTTTTATCTCTTTTCTACTTTTGAGGAAAAAGTCGAGAAGGGAAATTCTTGTTGTAGGAAGTTCTTTTATTGTTGGATTTGGAGTTTCGTATTTTCTGCTTGGTATTGGCCTATTCAATGTGATTTCTAAGTGGAAGTATTTTGACGAAATATCAAAATGGGTATATCTTGCAACTGCCATTATAACTTTTGTATTTGCACTGTTTACCATTTCTGATTATTTTAAGGCCAAGCAGGGGAGAGCGAAAGATATGACACTTCAACTTTCTGGAGTGGAGAAAAAAACAATTCACTCACTCCTTCGCAATCCTCGTGTTCAAGGAACGGCAATTTTTTCTTTCATTATTTCTTTCCCCGTTTCAATTGTTTCCTTTTCCTGCACCGGGCAAACGTACCTCCCAACGATTGTTTATATCTACAGCATTCCTTCGTTAAAGGCAAGGGCAACTTTGTACTTGCTGCTCTACAATATTATGTTTGTTTTACCGTTAATTATTATTGTTTATGTGGTGTACCGGGGTGCTTCTTCTCAGAAGATTACGGATTGGTTTAAACAAAATCTTGCGACTGTAAAACTGTGGACTGGTGTTGTTTTCTTTGCGTTATGTGGATACCTTACTTTTAAAACAATGCTCCTCTTTAATGTTATAAGAAAGTAGTTGTATTTGAATGAAATTGTTTTTTTAATATAATGAATCAAAAGCAGGGATTACGGAGGTTAAAATTATGAGACATATCAAAGTAGTAGCAAAAAGGCCGTTTTGGAATATTGATAAAAAGCACGATTGCAGGGAATGCCAAACTCCTTGCAAATCGGCTTGCAAAACGAGTGTAACGGTAGGGAATCAGGTTTGTGAGGTAAAGAAACCAATAAAACGCTGGATCTGGTAAGCCGTGGGGAATAAATTTTCAGAAGCCTCTGTTCATCCGTTTGAATTCAACGGTGAGTATTTTGTTTTAGATGTAAACACAGGCTCGTTAATGGAAGTTGACGAGCCTGTGTTTAGTTTTATTAAAGAAATAATACAATTAGACTCTTTTGAGCGGGCGAAATCTAACATCAAGGCCAAACTCAGCAATTGGGACGAGATAGTTTCAGAGGTAAAGATCCTTATTGATCAAGGTTTGTTATTTTCAAGTCCTCTTAACTATTTTGAATCAGAACTCATTTTAAAGTCTATATGTTTAAATGTTGCACATGCATGCAATTTTGCTTGTAAATACTGTTTCGCAAAGCAGGGAAATTATGGAGAGAAGAGCGGACTTATGAGTTTTGAAGTTGCAAAGCGTGCTATTGATTTTTTGTATGAAAACTCTAAGGGGAGAAAACATCTGGAGGTTGATTTTTTTGGTGGGGAACCACTTCTTGATTTTGACGTTGTGAAAAAGACAATTTATTATGCGAGGAAACAGTATGCGGATAAGGAATGGCGGTTTACTCTTACAACAAACGGCTCTCTTCTTACAGAAGAGATGGAGAAGTTTTTTTATGAAAATGATGTGAGTCTTGTATTGAGTCTTGATGGAGATAAAAAAATAAACGATATGTTTCGCGTGTTTCCTGATGGAAAAGGAACTTTTGATTACATACTGCCTAAAATAAAAATGGTTGCTGATCATCGTAAAGAAAGCGGCGGGTATTACGTGAGGGGTACATATACTAAAAAAACGATTCACATTTCAAAAACTGTAATGGATCTCCACTCTTTTGGGTTTAAATATATCTCTCTTGAACCTGTTGTTACAACTGACAAAGAGATCAACATTTCTGAAGAGGATCTCCCTCTGCTTAAAAGAGAATATGAAAAACTTGCAAAGGAGTATGTGGAATCACAAAAGCAAGGGGAATGGCATTTCTTTCACTTTAATGTAGATCTTGAAGCAGGTCCCTGTATTCAAAAAAGGATTCACGGATGTGGGGCAGGAGTTGAATATCTTGCAGTGTCACCATCTGGAGAAATTTACCCGTGTCATCAATTCGACGGAATTAAGGAAATGAAACTTGGAGATATCTGGAATGGAATTACTAATAAGCAGTTAACAGAACAATTCAGGAAAGCCAATTTTTTGTTCAACAAAAAAGAATGTGCTGATTGTTGGGCACGTTTTTATTGCTCAGGGGGTTGCCTTGCAAATAATTATAATATAACGGGTGATATTTTTAAACCGTACCGTATAGGGTGTGAAACTCAAAAGATGAGAATAGAAGCCGCCCTTTACGTTCAGGCAAAATTGAGAGAACTGGGAATAAAAATTGACACCACTACATCTGAAGAATTCAAAGACGCTGTAAAATAATTAGAGGAGGCAACTTTTTCCCGCCTCCTCCTTTTTTGTTTGTCCTACTTTACTGCTTCTTTTAGTTTCTTGCCAGGTTTGAAATAAGGGACTGTCTTTGCAGGGATTTTGATCTTTTTTCCAGTTCTGGGATTAACGCCTGTTCTTTTGGCTCTTTTTCTGGTTGCGAATGTTCCAAATCCGATCAATGTGACTTTGTCACCTTTCTTTAGTGCCTCCTCCGTTACTTCGAGAAATGCTGCAAGTGCTGCTTCTGCTTCTTTCTTTTTGAGCCCTGCTTTTTCAGCGATGGCTTTTACAAGTTCAGGTTTATTCATACCTGTTCGCCTCCTTTCTTTAAAAAGTGTTTATTTATCTCATTTATATAACTTTTCTGAATCTTGTCAATAGTTTTTGCAAAAAAAGTCCGCATTTTTAGTAAGATGTTTAATGATTTAAAAAATTTATGAAAACTGCTGATAAATACAGGGTTATTTAGATTTATTCTAATTAGATCCTACGGCGTATAGAGTGTGTTAACTTTATCGAATTGATTAAGGTTTCAAAATGATTCTTTCGCTTTTTAAGTGTTAATAAAAAATTTTTTGCATTTTAGAAAAAGAAGGGTATAATTCATTTAAAAAAGGGGTAAGAGGTGGATAAGAAATGATAACGAAAGTTGTAAAAAGAGATGGAAGTGTTGTTGCTTTTGATAAGAACAAAATCATAAATGCAATTTATAAGGCTGGCAGAGAAACGGGAGAGTTTGGGTTAGATACAGCTGAATTTATCTCAAATATTGTGATCACCGAACTTGAAAATGAACATGACGGCATACCGTTCAGCATTGAAGTCATTCAGAATAAGATTGAGCGAACCCTTATGCAAAAAGGTTTTTTCTCCACAGCGAAGGCTTTTATCCTTTACAGGGAGCATCGAAGGGAAATAAGAGAGATTAAGAATCATATTACTCCGGATCTTATAGAAGAATATTTAGGACAGGATACGTGGGAAGTTCATGAAAATGCAAATATTGATTATTCCATTCAGGGACTGAAAGCATTTGTTGCCGGGAAGGCAGAAAAATTATACTGGCTTAATAAAGTTTACCCCAGAAAAATAGCCAACCTTCACAAAGATGGTTGGGTGCATATTCATAACCTGAGTTTTCTTGGTGCATACTGTGTTGGGTGGGATCTTGAAGATCTCATAAAACGTGGTTTTGGTGGAGTGCCGGGCAAACCATATTCGAAACCTGCAAAACACCTTTCCTCAATACTTGGGCAGATGATGAATTTTTTGTTTACCTTACAAAATGAAGCAGCAGGTGCGGTAGCGTTTAGTTCTTTTGACACGTATCTTGCTCCGTTTGTGTATTTTGATAAGTTGAGTTATAAAGAGGTAAAACAACAAATCCAGGAATTTGTTTACAATATGAACCAGACAATGCGAACTGGAGGCCAGAGTCCTTTCTCGAACATTACACTTGACATTCATCCTCACCCGATGCTTAAAGATCGCCCGGTCTTAATAGGTGGAAAAGAAAACCCGGACGTTCTTTATCGTGATCTTCAGAAAGAGATGAATATGGTTAATAGAGCCTTCTGGGAAACAATGATTGAAGGAGATGGCCATGGAAGGCCTTTTACTTTCCCTATTCCTACAATTAACATAGATAAAGATTTTGATTGGAACGATCCTGAACTTGCACCTATGTGGGAGGCTACAAGGAAATATGGGATACCGTATTTTGCTAATTTTGTGAATTCAGATTTAAAGCCAGAAGATGCAAGGAGTATGTGCTGTAGGTTGCGTTTAGATGTTTCTGAACTTAAAAGTAAAGGTGGAGGGCTTTTTGGTGCAAATCCGCTAACTGGTTCTATTGGTGTTATAACTATCAATATGCCAAGAATAGGGTATCTTTCCAGAACAAAAGAGGAGTTTCTAAGCACTGTAGGTGAAATAATGGAAGCAGCGAAAGATGCTTTTGTCGTTAAAAGAAAAACGATTGAAAGTTTTACGGAAAAAGGATTGTATCCTTACTCTAAAATATACCTTGAGTCAGTGAAAAAAACATCGGGTCATTACTGGGATAATCATTTTTCCACGATAGGGCTTGTTGGAATGAACGAAGCGCTTATTAATCTTCTCGGTGTTGATATAGGAAGTGAAGAAGGTAAAGCATTTGCAAAAGATGTTCTTCTGTTTATGAGAAATAAATTGCAGGATTTCCAGAAGGAAACTGGCAATTTATTTAATCTTGAAGCTACGCCAAGCGAATCAACGGCTTATGAACTTGCATTGAAGGATAAGGAAAAGTATCCTGATATTATTGTTGCAAATGAAGAGGAGTTTGAAAAATACGATGCTGATCCCTTCTACACTAACTCTACGCAACTTCCCGTGAATTATACAGATGATCCGTTTGAGGCTGCTGAAAAGCAAAATGATTTGCAAAAACTATACACCGGAGGCACTGTACTACATTTCTTTCTTGGAGAATCATTGCATAATGGTGACGAGGCGAAAATTTTTGTGAAGAGGATAATTGAAAATTTTGAATTGCCATATATAACTCTCACTCCAACGTTTAGCATCTGTCCAAAGCATGGCTATATTCCAGGAGAGCATGAGTTCTGTCCATATTGTGATGAGGAACTTGCAAGAAGTTATGAAAAATATGAAGAAGGTAAAAATCATTCGCCAGGCGTGGAGATCAACATAGACTTATGAGATTAAGAGAATCCACATTACAGGTTAAACTTATTTCCCACACTCCGATGCCAGAGGTAGTTGTTGCAACTGCGATGAGGCAGAGCAGATTTAAAGGCGGAGTAAGTGAGTTATCACTTGATAGGAAAGAGATTGTTCGGTTAATTAATTTAGCTCTTAACCTTGGGCATTTTTCAGTTTTTGAACATATTTCATTTACTTTTGCAATTGAAGGAATTTCAAGGGCGTGCTCTCATCAGTTAGTAAGACATAGATTTTTTTCGTTTACTCAGCAAAGTCAGAGATATGTAAAAGAATTTGATTTTCCTTACATAGTTCCCGAAACTATAAAAAATAATAAAGAGGCATATAAGGAATTCAACCGAGTGATTTGGGAAATTGGTAGAGTATATAAAGAATTAGTAAACGTTGTTCCGTTTGAAGATGCGCGTTTCGTTTTGCCCAATGCAACAGAAACAAAAATTGTTGCTACCGCTAATGCAAGAGAATTAATGCACTTTTTTAAACTAAGATTGGACGAAGCGGCACAGTGGGAGATTAGAAATCTCGCAAAAAAGATGTTTGAACTTGTTAATGAGGTTGCGCCAGTGATATTTTCTGAAGATTCTTTGGAAAAATTTCAATAAGGAGGAGGTGATATTGTGAATTACAGGGAGGACGAAAATGGGAATCTTGTCTTAGAAAATGGGAAGATAATTCCGCGTGAAAAAAGACAAAAAGCAGAAGTATATAGTCGTGTTGTTGGATACCTTAGGCCAGTTTCCCAATGGAATAATGGGAAGAAGCAAGAATTTAAAAAACGAAAAACATTTAAAGAAGAGTGAATCTTTTAATTAAAGGCGGGCTTTTGCCCGCCTTTAAACTTACTCTTTCACAAATGAACCAATGAAGGGTGCAATAATTAGAATAAGCCCAAGAATTACACTTATTGCGATATGTGCCCCTCCATATTTTGTGATAGGTGATATAAAAGCAAAAAGAACGAACAATATTCCCATCAGCAGACTGATTGTGCTTCCAATTTTACTTTCTTTGAACAGTTTAAATCCGAAATAAATTGCTGCTATACCAACCACAAGATAAATAATAACATTAAATGCGGTATTTTTTATAAAGGCGTCAATTACCGCAAGCACACCTGCTGCTGCAATCACATATTTGTTCATAATATCACCTCCTTTATCTTTATAATTTTATAATATTTTATTTTTCTGTCAATACAAATAACAAAAAATTTTATCTATATACGGTTATCAGTACGATAATATATGGTAATAATAAAAAACTGTAATTTGATTTTTTTACAGTAACTAAGTAACTAATGAAGAGTGTCCTTATTGACTTTATGTAAGAAGGTGCTAAGATATTATCGTCTAAAATCCTTAAAAGGAGGCGAGAATATGCCTGGTTGGTGGTTGCTCGTTGTACTTTTGCTCGCCATTATCTTTATCGTTTATGCGACGGGCAAGTTGAAATTAAATGCATTCCTTGCATTGCTTCTTGCTGCTTACTTTACTGGATTGCTTGTAGGAATGCCAGGCGATAAGATCTTATCGGCTATTACGGGGGGATTTGGGAAAACTCTTGGGTATATAGGTATTGTGATCGCAGCGGGGACAATTATGGGAACTTATCTTGAAAAATCAGGTGGTGCCCTTTCTATGGCAGAAGCAGTTTTAAAATGGGTTGGTAAAAAAAGGGCAGCACTTGCAATGTCGATTACGGGGTTTTTTGTGTCAATTCCGGTATTCTGCGATTCAGGTTTCGTTATTCTTTCACCTTTAAACAATGCACTTGCTGCTGCGGTGGGTGAAAGTGCCGCTGTATTCGAGGTAGCGTTAAGTACAGGGCTTTATGCTACGCATTGTCTTGTTCCGCCAACTCCAGGTCCTATTGCTGCGGCTGGTATTTTAAATGCTGATCTTGGAACTGTAATAGGTCTTGGTCTAATTGCATCAATTCCAGCAATGCTTGCTGGATATTGGTATGCTGTTAAAGTGGCTAAAAAGTGGTATATTAAACCAAATGTTTCTGAGAGTTATGAGGATCTGAAGAAGAGATATGGAAATTTACCTGAATCGTGGCGTGCATTTACCCCTATTTTTATCCCGATTATCCTTATTCTTCTTAAATCTCTTGCTGATTTTCCCTCTCATATATTTGGCACGGGTAGTTTGAAAGCAGTTATAGATTTTATTGGTAATCCTAACACCGCTCTTATCATTGCTGTATTTCTTGCAATGTGGCTTCTTATTAAAAAGGAAGATGCAAAAAATATACCAGAATGGACTAACAAAGGACTTGCAAATGCAGCAATAATTATACTGATAACGGGTGCAGGTGGGGCATTTGGTTCTATTTTAAAGGCAAGTGGAATAGGTAAGTATCTTGGTTCTTCGCTTTCTCATGCCCATCTTGGTATCTTGCTCCCGTTTATTATTTCTGCTGCATTAAAAACTGCTCAGGGTTCTTCTACTGTTGCTCTTATTACTACTCCTGCACTTGTTGCACCAATTTTGCCCTCGCTTGGACTTTCCTCTCCAGTTGGACTTGCAATTACTGTTTTATCGATAGGCGCAGGATCTATGGTTGTTTCACATGTAAATGATAGTTATTTCTGGGTTGTTAATTTATTTTCTGGCAATAAAGATGTAACTCTTGGTTATAAGACTCAAACTGCTGCAACTTTTGTTGAAGGGATTGCAGCGGTTGCAACTGTTTTATTGCTTTCAGTTTTGTTTGTTCACTAATTCATCATGCGGACGTCCTTTTCAAAGGGCGTCCCTTTTTATTTTAAAACAGTGGGATTAGATTAAAACTTCTTAATCCCATTTCGTATTTTGAAGCACCTGATAATGGCAAATGATAATTTAGTCTTAAAAAAGAGGCACATTCTGCTAAATCCTCTTCGCTTCCTTCTTTTAATTCTAATTCAAGTTCATTGTAAGGAATCTTTCTTCTACCTTTTAAAAAATTGAGAAAGTCAAGTGATGCTTCTATAAGAGCGTTTCCTTTTATTAAGTAAAGAATATGCCGTTCATTATCCACAGTTAAAACTTCATTTAGTTTTTTTTCGTTTATAATTTCAAGAACTGAAGGAAAGTTTTCTTTTAAAAAATCAGGCGAGGTTACATCTTCACTGTCTTTTAATAGTTTGCTTTCCTCGGTTCTAATATAAATTCCATTTCTTTTCTTTCCGTTGCTTTTCAGCGTTGCCACTTTTTTACTGTCTTCCTCTCTGAGTCTGTACGCAAAGTTATGATAGAGCAACTGAAAATCATTTGTGTCGTAATAGTGGCTTATCAAATGAATTTTGCCAGCCTTTTTAACTGTCCATCCATTGATTTCTTGCATTCTTTCGAGGCGTTCGAGAGTTTTTTTTGATGCAGCGAGTTTAACTTCAATTTCTGTCCCCATATTACCTCCTTTTTATCTGCCTTATTTTTTATCTTTATTTATTTCTTTAAGGTATTGTGTTCTTTTATATGCTGCGTAAATTGCTTTTTCTATTACTGTTCTCAAACTTCCTTTTTCCAATTCGTAAAGTGCTTCTGCTGTTGTTCCGCCCGGTGAAGTTACCATATCCCTGAGTTCTGCTGTGTGTTTTGATGAGTTAATTGCGAATAGTACTGAGCCAAGAGCAGTTTGATAAACAAGTTCCTTTGCAACATGTCTCGAAAATCCAAGATGTACTCCTGCAGAAATCATGGCTTCAAGAAATAGGAATACGTAGGCAGGTCCTGTGGCACTCAACGCGGTTGCCATATCGATGTAATTTTCGTCTTTTACAAAAAGTTCTTTACCCATTGATCCAAGGATTTTCTTTATGTGATTTTTTTCTTCTTCTGATACTTCACTTGTGGTTGTCCATACGCTCATTCCTTGTCCTATCTGAGCAGGTGTATTTGGCATTACGCGGACAACCTTTTTGTGGAGAAGTTCCTTTTGAAGACTTTCAATGTCAACCCCTGCCATTATGGAAAGGACAATCTGATGATCTTTTATTGAATCTCTTATTTCAGTTGAAACTTTTGGAAAAACTTGTGGTTTTATAGAGAGCACAACAATATCGCCAAATTTTGCTGCTTCGGTATTACTTTGAGTCATTGCAATACCAAACTGTTTTTCTACTTCCTCAATACGTTTTTTTCTTGGTGCACTTCCCATGATCTCGTCTTTTTTGTAAATACTCTTTTCCAGTATGCTTTTGATCATTGCAGCAGCCATAGTGCCGGTGCCTATAAAAGAAATTTTCATTACTTTTTATACCCCCCGTCTTTATAGTTATCAAAGAAGTCTTTTAATTTTAATGAAATGAGTCCTAATTCTATTGCTCTGAATAAAGCAGCAAAGTCTATGAGATAAAATTCAAATGATCCTGTAAAATCTTCTCCTTTGATGATCTTTATTGTTTTTTCTTTTGTATCTTCCTGATCTCGCGCTATCATTTCTGCTTTTAACTTGTTCAATTTACTTACTATGCCTCTCTTTGTTTTTGTTGTTCTAAAATACTTTTCTTTGAGAAGCAGAATGTCTTCAAGCATAAATGATTGTTCCTTTGGCGGAATTGACTTCCACATTTTGTACTGTGTAGTAAAAAACGTTTCAGGATCTTCAGTTACAATTTCTGTCAGAAAATTTGTAAAATCTTTTCTAAAATTATCGGCAAGACTCTTTATAATTTCTAATGCAATGTGTATATTGTCGATTACTTGCATGCGAAAGAGAAATATGTTTTTGCCTTTTTTTACTTCGCATTTTACACTTCCTTGGTACATAAAATTTAATTGGTTGCAAAAGTTAATGATGAGTTTTTTGTCCTTTTCTCTCTTAATTTGCACGAATATGTTTACTGAATTTTTGAGAATGGCGATTACGCTTTTTTCCCCGATTGGAATATCATCAAATACCACAGATTCATCGCTTTTAGTCATTACATAACTGAGTTCTTCGTCTCTGAGTAGGGCTCGTATGCGTTTTACGTGTTCGCCGAAGTTCAATTGGCTTCACCTCCGTTTGTTTTAAATATTATACTTGTTTTAGTTACTTTCTACAAGTTGTCGGTGGTATTTGGATTTTTTGAATCAAATTTTTCATCCTTTATGTTTTCTTCATAGGTAAAATACTTAACAACCTTGAAATTAACGGGTCTTTTTGCGTTAGTGTTGACAACCTGTTTTCAAAATGCTAAAATATCTCAGGTAGAGGTGATAAATGAAAGAAATTATTGAATGTGTTCCTAATATCAGTGAAGGAAGGGATAAAGAAAAAATCGAAGAAATTATCCGCAATCTTCGAAACACCGGCGTAAAAATTCTTGATTACTCGTCAGATCCGGATCATAATCGATCTGTTATCACTTTTGTAGGGGATAAGGAAACGGTGAAGAATGGAGCATTGCAAGTGGCAAGAGATGCAGTAAGGCTTATTGATCTTCGAAAACATCATGGTACTCACCCAAGAATGGGGGCAGTAGATGTAATTCCCTTTATTCCTGTTCGTGGAGTAAAAATGGCAGATTGCGTAGAGATAAGCAAGGAAGTAGGCAAGCGTATAGCAGACGAGCTTAAAGTCCCTGTGTATTTGTATGCCGAATCTGCAACCACGCCAGAAAGAGTAAAACTTCCCAACATTAGAAAAGGAGAGTTTGAAGGGTTTTTTGAAAAAATCAAGGATCCAGAATGGAAACCTGATTTTGGAGAGCCGATGGTTCATCCAACAGCAGGAGTTACTGCTGTAGGTGCAAGAGAATTTCTCATTGCTTACAATATTAACCTCGATACAAAGGATGTGAAGATAGCAAAAAAAATAGCACGTTCAATAAGAGAGAGTTCTGGAGGATTGCGGTTTATTCAGGCTAAGGGTATGGAACTTAAAGATAAAGGATGTGTTCAGGTCTCCATGAATATTCTCAACTACAAAAAGGCTCCTCTTTACAGAGTTTTTGAAATTGTGAAGATGGAAGCAGAGAGATATGGAGTGAATGTTATTGAAAGTGAATTAATCGGTTTGATGCCAATGGAAGCGGCACTTAAAAGTTTAGCATTTTACTTACGCTTTTCAAAACTTTCACCTGAGAATATTCTGGAATCTAAAATATACGAGTAGGAGGTAAAAATGGAAAAACCTATTGCTGATATTGCAATTTTGAATGCCGGGCAACTTCTTACAATGAAACCTATGGAAAATACAGAAGAAGGAGAAGAAAACCCTCTTGGAGTTATTGAAGATGGAGCCGTTGCTATTAAAGACGGAAAAATCATTGCTGTTGGAAAAACAAATGATGTTATTAAAAAGATAGAGTTTGGAAAAAATACCGTACAGATTGATGCTAACAAAAAAGTTGTAATGCCTGGATTTGTTGATCCACATACCCACATAGTTTTTAAGGGCACAAGAGAAAGGGAGTTTGTTCTGCGTCATCAGGGTGTTCCATATATGAAGATTCTTAAAGAAGAAAATGCCGGTATCATTTCCACGGTGCGATGGACTCGCAAGGCGACTTTCGAAGAACTACTTGAAATTACAAGAAAGCGCATCCTGGAAATGGTAAACTGGGGTACTACTACTATTGAAATAAAGAGTGGGTATGGGTTAAATCTTGAAGAGGAAATCAAAATATTAAAAATTGCTAAATATTTTAAGGATCATTCCTCGCTCAATATTAAATCAACCCTGCTTGCAGCTCATATTATCCCTCCAGAATATCACATGAGAGATGAGAAGTACGTTGAATTGGTAGTGAACGATATTATTCCGATAATAGCAAAGAACAACCTTGCAGATTTTAATGATGTTTGGTGTGAAAAAGGAGCCTTTACGAAGGAACAAACACGAAAAATTTTAAAAGCAGGCATAAAATATGGACTAATCCCTAAAATCCATGCTGATGAAATGAGTGATGCAGGTGGTGCCAAAATTGCAGCAGAGGTAAAGGCTATTTCTGCTGATCATCTTGTATATGCAAATGAAGAAGGTTTGAGTAAGATGAAAGCAGCAAACGTGACTGCTGTATTGTTGCCAATAACTACTTTCTCGCTTGGTAAAGAAAAATTCGCTGATGGTAAGAAGATGTTAGAAATGGGACTTACTGTTGCGTTAGGAACGGATTACAACCCGGGAACTGCAATGTGTCCTTCAATGCCTCTTGTGATTTCTTTTGCTGTGGTAAGGCTGAAAATGGATGTTGTGAGTGCGCTTTATGGTGCTACTCTTAATGCAGCAAAGGCGATTGGTTTAGACAGAGAAGTGGGAAGTATAGAGGTTGGTAAAAGGGCTAATGTCAACGTTTTAGATATAAAGAACTATGAGGAAATCCCTTACAGAATTGCTGAGAATTTTGTTGAGAGAGTTATATCAAACGGACAAATCTTAAAATAAACGGAGGCTAAACTATGGAAGAACTTAAACGCACTCCATTATTTGAGGAGCATGTAAAACTTGGTGCCAAAATGGTACCATTTGGTGGTTGGGAAATGCCTTTGCAATACACGAGCATTATAGATGAGCATCTTAATGTTCGTAAAAATGTTGGTATTTTTGATGTGTCTCATATGGGAGAAATAGAACTCCGTGGCAAAGATGCTGTTAACTTTGCAGATTATCTTGTAACGAACTCAGTAAAAAAAATGAAGAATGGAAAGGTAAAATACACACCTATGTGTTATCCTGATGGTGGTGAGGTTGATGATCTTTTTGTTTATAAAATTAATGACGAATTTGTTCTGCTTGTTGTTAATGCGGGTAATTATGAAAAAGATCTTGAGTGGGTTTTAAAAAATAAAAACGGTTATAATGTTGAGATTTTAGGCAAAAGTTTTGACTATGGAGAAGTTGCGATTCAAGGTCCAAAGGCTGAAGACTTTTTGAAAGATTTTTTTGAAGGAGAGATTCCACTTGAATCTCTTGGATATTTCCGCTCCGAATATGGCAGGTTGTTTGGAAAAGATATTCTTATTTCACGTACTGGATATACAGGGGAAGATGGCTTTGAAATTTATTCAGCAAGCGGAGATATTGTACATATCTGGCGTGAAGCCCTTGAAAAAGGAAAGAAATATAATATAATGCCTGCTGGATTGGGTGCGCGCGATACATTAAGGTTTGAAGTTGCCTACTGGCTGTATGGTGATGAAATTGATGAAACGACCAATCCATTTGAAGCGGGGCAAGGATTTGCCGTTAAATTGAAAAAAGAAAAATTTATTGGTAAAGATGCTCTGGTTAAAATTAAAGAAGAAGGAATAAAACGGAAACTTGTAGGGTTATATGTGCCAAAGGGCGGAATACCAAGGCATGGTATGGAGATTTTTAGCGGTGCGGAAAAAATAGGTTACATTACATCTGGTAATTACTGTCCTTCGTTGGGAAAAATTTATGCTATGGGATATGTGAAAATAGATTTTGCAGGGGAAGGCACGATTGTTAAAGTAAAAATTCGAAATCGGGAAATTGAAGCAGAAGTTACAAAACTTCCTTTTCTTGAGCCACGAGCAGGTAAGAAAAATAAAAAATAACTTTTATAAGGAGGCGGTATGAAATTTTCCAAATTAATGCAGAGAGCTGGAACTGAAACAGCGTTCGCTGTGCTTGCAAAAGCGCGTGAAATGGAGAGACAGGGGAGGAGCATAGTTCACTTTGAGATTGGTGAACCGGATTTTAACACTCCTGAAAACATTAAACAAGCAGGTATTAAAGCAATACAGGATAATTTTACACATTATTCCCCAGCCCAGGGAATTTTAGAACTCCGCGAAGCGGTGGCGGAATACATTGGTAAGACAAGGAATATTCCTGTAGATCCAGCAGAAGTTGTAATAACTCCTGGTGGAAAAGATGTTATTCTATTTACCACTACAGCACTGCTTGATGAAGGTGATGAGGCAATTTACCCAAATCCAGGGTATCCCATTTATGAGTCGGCAATAAAAATTGCAGGCGCAACTCCTGTACCGATGCCATTACTTGAGGAAAACGATTTTGCTTTTGATAGAGAGCAATTCAAGAAACTTATTACACCTAAAACGAAACTTATAATAATAAACAGTCCAGGTAATCCTACGGGTGGCATTTTATCTAAAGATGACCTGCAGTTTATTGCGGATATTGCTATAAAGAACGACATTATGATTCTTTCTGATGAAATATATTCCAGAATTATCTATGAGGGAGAATTCAACAGCATTGCTTCGCTTCCGGGTATGAAAGAGAGAACGATTATTCTCGACGGATTCTCAAAGACGTATGCTATGACTGGATGGAGGCTTGGATATGCAGTAACTACAAAGGAGATAGCCAGGCAGTTTACAAAACTTGCAACAAATTCTTTTTCATGTGTTACTACGTTTGTGCAAATTGCAGGAGTTGAAGCATTAAGAGGGCCTCAAGATGATGTGGAAATGATGAGAAAAAGATATGAAGAACGAAGAAACCTTATTATTAATGGTTTAAATGAAATTCCAGGTTTCAGTGTTAAAATGCCAAAAGGAGCGTTCTATGCATTTGCCAACATTAAAGGCACAGGTATGTCATCGAAGGAAATTTCGGATTACCTTTTAGAGGAGGCAGGTGTTGCGACACTTCCCGGCACTTCGTTTGGAAAGTACGGGGAAGGGTTTATTAGATTCTCCTATGCAACTTCTCTTGAAAATATAAAAGAGGGGTTAAAAAGGGTAGAGGAAGCAGTTTCTAAAATTAAAAAGTAACTTAGTTTGTCCCCCAACTGGGGGATAAACTTTTTCTTCACATTTCTTTCACATTTAATTTGTATAGTATGGTGGGTAAAATAAAAAATTACCCCCTCACACATCAAAATATCACAGAATACAAGGGCGTGCGTTTCCTCCTCCTTTTTCGTACGCCCTTCACTCTTTTAAGTTTAAATACATTTTATAAATCCACCATCTATAGGAAGTGCTGCACCTGTTATATAAGATGCTTTCTCAGATACAAGAAATGCAACTGTGGAGGCAAATTCTTCGACTGATCCCATTCTACCTGCGGGGATATTTCTTATGATATTTTCAACGGCTTTTTGAAAAGTGGTTTTATTTTTTTTAGCGATGTTTTCGATGAGTGATTTTACCCTTTCTGTCATTGTATACCCAGGAAGAATTGCATTTGCTGTAATGTTAAAAGGAGCAAGCACAGAAGAAATGCTTTTTATGAAAGTTATGACTCCAGCCCTTGAAACGTTGGAAAGTATAAGGTTGTCCAGTGGTTGTTTTACACTTATTGATGTAGAGGCGACTATTCTACCCCATTTATTTTTCATCATATAAGGGGTAGTTAAGTATACAGCGTTTATTGTGCTCATAAGATTGAGTTTTATTGCATCTTCAAACTGTTCAGGTTTAACATCAAAAAAGTTTCCTGCAGGTGGTCCTCCAGCGTTTGTAAAAAGAATGTGGATTGTTCCATATTTTTCTATTATCTCATTTACGGCTCTTTCTAAGTCACTCTTTTTAGTTACGTCTCCTTTGATTGTAAGGATTTCTTTTCCAGTTTCTGATTTTATATCTTGCATTGCTTTTTTCAAATTGTCAGAATTCCTTGACATAATTGCAACTTTCACTCCTTCCTTTGAGAGCCTCATTGCAACTCCTTTTCCTAATCCTTTACTACCTGCCATTACGAATGCAACTTTTCCTTTTATACCTAAATCCATTTTTTCACCTCCGTTTACATTATATTTATTTACAAACCATAAATAAATTGTATAATAAAATATGAAGATTAGTAATTTGAGCGGAACAATTGTTAATGTAATTACTGTGTTGGTAGGAAGTGGTTTGGGCCTTCTATTGGGCGAGAAACTTCCCGAACGGTTTAAAAATACTGTAATTCAGGCAATAGGAATTTTTACGTTCCTCATTGGAACTTCAATGATGCTGAAAGCAGACAATTTCATCATTGTTTTTTTGGCTCTTATTGTTGGCGGTATCACAGGTGAGGCACTGAGACTTGAAGAAGGTTTGAATACTCTAACTGAGAGACTGAGAAAAAAGGTTTCGCCAAATTCTCCCCATTTTACAGAGGGTTTTATCACTGCAACTTTAATTTTTTGTGTTGGTGCAATGACTGTTGTGGGCTCTATTCAGGAAGGGCTTACCGGTGATGCAACTTTGCTTTATACAAAATCTGTAATGGATGGAATTACTTCACTCACACTTGCGTCAGGGCTTGGTATTGGAGTAATGTTTTCCGCAGTTTCTGTTTTTTTAATTCAAGGAGGACTTACCCTTCTTGGTAGTAGTCTTTCCTTTCTAATGGGGGCTTCTTACATTAACAACCTGACATCTACGGGAGGGCTATTAATCATAGGTTTAGGTTTTGAAATACTTGGTATCAAGAAAATAAAAGTTGTGAATCTTTTACCTGCGTTGATTTATGCTCCTTTATTTGTCTACATTGTTTCGCTATTTAAATAGATAACTCTAAAAATTGTTTGTAAAGAGAAATACCATATGTGAAAAATTTTTTATTGCAGTTTATATAGGTTTTATTTGATAGTCGTTGAGTTTCCTGAAAATTGGTTTTTGCTTGTTTTCATAATTGGAGTAAAATAAAAACACGAAGTGAAAATTATGATTAAAAATAAAGAATTGTTAATAAAAGGAAGATTTGCTCAAGAACGTGCAGATATTCTGGCTGCTCTTCAGAATGCGCTTTTAAGAGTTGACTCTTACTCCTGCGTTAGGCGTTTTATTAAGACTGTAGATAGTTTTGTTAAAATTGGTGACGAGAAATTTAACCTTGATAATATCAGTAATGTATATCTCATTGCTTTTGGAAAGGCTGCGATAAGAATGACAGAAGCCGTACTTGAAACTATTCGGATTGATGAAGGTGTTGTTGTGAGCAATGAACCTTGTGCAAATTTTCCGGGCAACATTAGATACTTTTCGGGTGGGCATCCTATCCCTAATGAAAACAGTGTGCTGGCAGGAACTGATGTTTTAAACCTTGCAAGCAAAACAAAGGATAATGATCTTACGCTTATCCTTGTTTCAGGTGGAGGATCTGCCTTACTGGAGAAACCACTTGTTCCTTTAAGGGATCTTCAAAAAGTAACTGCTTTGTTAATGAAAGTTGGGGCAGACATTTTTGAACTAAATACTGTTAGAAAACATCTTTCTGAAATAAAAGGTGGAAAATTACTTTCAAAGTTAAAGGGAAATGTAGTTTCTTTAATAATTTCAGATGTTATAGGAGATTCCCTTGATACTATTGCATCAGGACCAACTTATTTTGATAACTCGACTTTTGCTGACGCAATTCAAGTATTGAAGAAATACGATATTCTTGATAAAGTTCCGAAAAGTGTTGTTGATGTTTTAAAAGAAGGCAGTAAGGGAAAAATTCCGGAAACACTTAAAGAAGACTCTTATATGCTAAAGAAATGCCATAATTTTCTTGTTGCAACGAATTTTGATGCGTGTAAGTCTGCTGAGAATCTCTTACGGCAAAAGGGCTATTCTGTTTTATATCTTGGATCCGGGATTCAAGGCGAATCACGTGAAGTTGCAAAAGTGTTTGGGGGAATTATTTCAGAATTATCGCGTGGGAGATTAGATATAAGAAAACCTGTTGCTATAATTTTTGGCGGAGAAACAACCGTTACAGTAAAGGGAAATGGTGTTGGAGGGCGGAACGAGGAGTTTGTTCTTGCTATGCTACCATTTTTAGAGAAATCAGGCGGTGCAATTTGTTCTTTAGGAACTGATGGAATAGATGGGTTGAGTGATGCAGCAGGTGCAATAGCTGATTCAAATACATTGAAAGATTCTCAAAGGTTTGGGCTTGATTGGAAAGAATACCTTAGAGAAAATAACTCTTATATGTTTTTTAAGAAAATTGGTGGCCTTGTATTCACAGGAAAAACAGGCACAAACGTTGCAGATATAGTAATTTACTTATCAACAGATAAATAAATTTTAGCCCTTGTTTTTTACTGCATTTTTTCGTAAAATGAACACTATGAAAATAGTAGAAGATATTCATATCCATACGCGTGTCTCAAAGGATTCCAGGCAGGATCCAGGAGAATACGTAGAAGAGGCGATAAATAGGAACATTCAGTATCTCGGTTTTAGCGATCATCTTGATCTTGATCCTTTAGACAAAGATTACGGTTATTACAAGTACGAGGATGCGCGTGCCGATTTTGATTTTTTAAAAGCAGTGTATGGGCAGAAGATCAATCTGCTCTTTGGAGTGGAAGTTACTTTTCAAACCGGGCTGGAAAGAAGCATTCTTGAACACACAGAAAACAAGGGATATGATTATATGATAGGTTCTGTTCATAGACTTGATGGTTTTACTATAGCGGGAACAAGTGGCATTCCTTATTTTGAGGGTAAAGATGAAAAAACTGCTTATATTCCCTATTTTGAAGAAATGAAAAGAATGGTTGATTTTTCTTATTTTCCTGTAATTGGACATTTTGATGTTATTAAGAGGTTTGGTGTTAATTTTTATGGTAAATTTGATGCGTTTAAATATGAGGGAATAATAAGGGAAATTTTCAAAGTTTTAGTAAAGCAAGGTAGTGTTATTGAGTTAAACAGTTCTGGATTCAGGCAACCACCGCGCGAACCTTATCCTTCATTGGATATTCTTGAAATGTATGCAGATGAAGGTGGATCCGAGATAGTGATTGGTTCAGATGCTCATACACTTAAACAGTTTGGAGATGGACTTGAAAAATCATTGCTGTATGCAAAGAGGGTTTTTGATTTTAGCATTGTTGTTTTTATAGAAGGAAAAAAAATAACACTTGGCAAAATCAGTGAATTTGAAAATACGTATTGACAGAATATAATAGGTGTATAAAATAATTTCTTAACTACACGTATAAGGAGGTAGTAGAATGTTAAAAGACGAAAAAATTAATGAAGAAGTGTTGGAACGCACTATACAAAGGGCGAGGGAGCGCAATATTATTATCCCTACGTATGAGCAAATGAGAGATCCTACAAAGATACCCGAAAAGATAAAAGAGGAGTTAAAGCACATTGGTTTATGGGATCTCCACCCAAGGAATCTTTTTAGAATTACCTGGAAAAACGAGCCAGTTAAATTTGGAGGCGGTTTTGACGGTGTTAATTACCTTGAACTTCCTCCAGAATTTACCGGAGTTAAAGCAAGAATTTTTGTACTTCTTGGCAAATACTTCCCTACGGGTTCACACAAGGTGGGAGCAACTTTTGGCCCACTCGTTGAAAAACTTACAAGAGGCGCCTTCGATCCCACTCGACAGAAAGCGCTTTGGCCTTCAACAGGTAATTATTGCAGGGGCGGTGCTTATGATTCTGCACTTCTTGCCTGTCAGGCTATAGCAGTTTTACCTGAAGGTATGTCGAAAGAGCGTTTTGAGTGGCTTAAGAGTATTGGAGCAGAAGTTTACCCTACACCTGGTGTGGAAAGTAATGTTAAAGAAGTTTTTGATAAGACAAAAGAACTCAAAAGGGAAAGGCCTGATGAAATTGTGGTTCTTAACCAGTTTGAGGAGTTTGGAAATCCTATTTGGCACTATGCAGTAACTGGCCCTGCTATGGAAGAGGTTTTTAACCAGGAGAAGAAAGAAGGGCAGAGGTTAACTGCTTTATTCCTAACACAAGGTTCTGCTGGTACGCTTGGAAGTGGTAATTATCTCAGGAAGAAATTCCCTACGATAAAGATAGGTGCAGGTGAAGCGCTTCAGTGTCCCACTCTTCTTTACAATGGTTATGGTGGGCATAGGATTGAGGGTATTGGTGATAAGCATGTGCCCTGGATTTTTGATGTGAAAAATATTGACATGGTGGTTGATATTGATGATGAGGCTTGCATGCATCTTATCAGGCTATTCAATGAACCTGCAGGTAGAAAGGTTTTAAAAGATGCAGGTGTTGATCCTGAATTTGTTGATAAACTTGACCTATTCGGCATTTCATCTGCTGCTAACATTATTGGTGCTATAAAAATGGCAAAATACTATGAGATGACTGATAAGGATGTTATATTTACTGTTGCTACTGATTCAATGGAACTTTATCAGTCAAGACTTCAGGAATTGAGAGATATGTATGGTGAATACACGGAAGTTGATGCTGCAAAGGATTTCGATAGATATATGATGGGCATTACAACTGATTGGATGCTTGAATTGAGATACTATGACAAGAAGAGAATGCATAACTTGAAATACTTCACCTGGATTGAGCAGCAAGGAAAAGAACTTGAAGAACTCAACGCACAGTGGTATGATGACAACTACTGGAGTGAAAAATTTGAATCCTTTAAAGAATGGGATGAACGTATAAAGGAATTCAACGAGAGAGTTGGACTAATTAAAAAGTATCTTTAAAAAATAGGGGGCATTGCCCCCTATTTTTTCTTTTTTAATTTTTCTAAAAATTTTTCAATTTTCACTTTTGTTTCATTTGAAATACAATGCTCTATCAGGCATGCTTCTTTATAAGCTTTTTCCTTTGATACTTTGAGCACATCGTTCAGAAATATAAAAATTAATTTGTGCTTTTCCCATGTTGATTTTCCTATTTTTTCACCTTTTGGTTTGAGGATTATTCCTCTGTAGGGAAGATGCTCTATGTATCCATATAATGCAAGTTTTTTGAGTGCTCCTGTTACCGATGGAGGTTTTACCGAAAGGAAATTTGCGATGTCTTTTACTCTGACTTTGTCTTTTTCCTTTGAAAGTAAATAGATTGCTTCGAGGTAGTCTTCTATACTTTTTGTTTCTTTCATGGCATAAACAGTTTTAGTATTTGATTTAAAATCCCACCCAAAACAATTGCACCTACAAATTCTCCTATTGTTACTGCTGTTGCGCGTTTCCATCCAAATTCTCTTTTAAGTGCAGCAATTGTTGCAACGCAGGGGATGTAAATCATCGTAACGAACCCAAAGATAAAAATCTGCCTTGGAGTAAGTACTTTTGCAAAATTTGTTGTATGATACAGTGTGGAAAGCATCACAAGTGTGAGTTCTTTTCTTAATATTCCAAATATGAATGTGATCCCTGCAAGTGGAGGCAGACCTAAAAAGTTTGTCATAACTGGTTTTAAAAAATCAGCAGCAGGTTTTATCCAGTTAAATATGGAAAAGATTTCCATCACTACATTTGCTATAATTATTATTGGGAAAGCAAAGTAAACGAATTCTTTTAATCTTATCCATGTTTGCTTTAAAATTATTTTCATTACCGGTTTTCTGTATCTTGGCATTTCCATTATAAGTCCCGATGGTGTGCCTTTCATAAATTTATTTAAAATTCTGCCAACTATGAGTATGAGGATAAAATCCAGTATGTAAATCAAGAGGGCATAAACAGGTCCTAAAAATGCAGCGACAAGTCCTAAAATAATTACAGTTCTTGCAGAGCATGGAACAAGTGTTGCCAGTATAGCTGCAATAAATCTATCTCTGTCGCGTTCCATGATTCGTGTGCCAAGAACGGCGGGCACATTACATCCAAAACCTTCTATGAGTGGCATAAATGCTTTTCCATGTAGTCCAAGTTTATGCATGAGGTTGTCTGTTAAAAATGCTATTCTTGCAAGATATCCGCTATCTTCAAGGAACGCAAGGATTAGGTAAAATGGGGCAATGTATGGTAATACTATTCCTATTCCAGCAATAACTCCTTCCATTACTCCGTCCCATAGGATTTTATTCCAGAAAGGAGAAAGAGGCATTTTCATAAATATGGGTTTAAATGATTCAAGCCAGGTACTTAGTAAATCTGAAAAGAAACTTCCAAATTCGAATACTGCATAAAAGATTCCTATTGTGACAAGAATAAAAAATACGTATCCCCATATTTTGTTCAATGCAATATTATCAAACCAGTCTCCTATGCTTTTTCTAAAAGTGCTTTTTCTTCGAATAACGCTTTCTGCAATTCTTGAAGCAATTGCATACCTTTCAGAAATGATTACTGTTTCTGCTTCTTCTCCATGTATCTCTTTAAGTTCTTGACGGAATTTTTCTGCTTTTTCAAGAATTTCTTTGTCTGTAATTTCCTTTTTTATTAGCGGATCGTTTTCCAGAAGTTTTATTGCAACGAATCTTGGAGGATAAACAGTTTTTGTTTTTTTAGTGATTAGTTTTGCAAGTTCACTAATTCTGGATTCTACCTCTTTACCATATCTTAGGTTTGAAATCTTCTTTTTTCCTTCGAGTAATGCAGTTTTGACTGTTTCAAAAAGTTCGGTAAGTCCTTTGTTGTGAACTGCAACGGTTTTTACCACAGGAACTCCGAGTAGCTCCGAAAGTTTCTTTTCGTTTATTTCGAGTCCTTTATTTTCAAGAATATCATATTGGTTAAGTGCTATTACGAGTGGGGTTTCAAGTTCAATGAGTTGCAGTGTGAAAAAAAGATTCCTTTCCAAATTAACGGCATCTACAACGTTTATCACGAGATCCGGTTTTTCTTTTGCTATGAATTCTCTTGACACGATTTCCTCTTCAGAATATGTAGAGAGCGAATAAATTCCTGGAAGATCAACAACTCTTATTCTGATTCCCTCTTGCTCTATGAAACCTTCTGCTTTTTCAACTGTTTTTCCTGGCCAATTTCCAATTATTTGATTTCCGCCAGTAAGTTGATTAAAGATAACACTTTTTCCAACGTTTGCATTACCTGCAAGAGCTACAACGAACTCTTTTTTATCTTTCATAGAAGTGCTTTCCAAGTCGTTTTACTATAATTTTTGCGGCTATTCCTCTACCAATTGCAAGATGCGTTCCCATAACGGAAATTTCTACTGGTCCCATTGCTGAGTTTCTTATCACTTTGACTATTTGACCCGGGATCAGTCCCATTTCTTGTAGCCTTCTCATGAAACCATAGCCTCCTGCAAGATTTACAACTTCGGCTTTTTCGCCTTCAGGTATGTCCAATAAAGTAACAGCATCTCTAATCATCTCTACCTTCCTTTCATTATTTCTTAAAATTAGGCTTGCCTAACTTTAAGAATTATAAACCGTACGTAATATTTGTCAATAGTTTGTATGCTATTTTTTCATATTAATAAAATTTGATTTGGGCATGTAAAGGTATTTGCTTACCATTTTATCATTGTTTTGTGTAAATGTAATATAAATGTTATAATTATAAAAACAAAATCAGGAGGGAAGTATGAGAAAAAAATTACTTTCAGTGGCGATCGTATCACTTATCGCAATTTTTATCTTTACAGGCTGTGGTGGAGGCTCAGGAACAAATCAAGGTGGGGGATCTAATAGTAAACCTACAAAGGCTACACTTACAGTAGTTGTGAATGATGATTCGGGAAATGCCTTAAATGGCGCAAAAGTGACAGTGGATACTAACAAGAGTAAACTTACTGGTTCAGATGGAAAAGTTGTCTTTAATTTAATGGAACCGGGAGATTACACAATAGGAGTAAGTAAAGACGGTTATCAAACTGACTATGAAGATGTTACACTTGAAGCTGGTGATGTTAAAACAGTTACTTTTGAGTTGAGAAAAGTTGAGTCAAGTTCTTCGGTAGACGAGGTAAAATCGGTATCAAATTTGAAGAGTTTCAAAGAAGTTTTGGAATTTAAATCAAATGATAAAACCGAAGATGGCGGGAAAATCCTTGTTGTTCAGGATAATTATGGAAAAGAACAGCACATAGTGATCTATGGAAAGGACAATAAAGTTCAATTCGAGGTTTATGTAGTAGGAGATAAAGCAAAAATTAGAAGTGGTTCAGATAAGTGGATGGAGATGCCAGAGAGTTCTGCCAAGGCACTTACCACTTCTACACTTGGTTTTGCTGAAGGAATTATGCACAATGCAATTCGTTACTTTAACGATTCTATAAAAACCGGGAGTTCTGAGTATTCTGTTAAAAAGGTAGGCTCTGAAACTGTAAATGGTTATCCAACATACAAGTATCATATTCTGGCAAAGGATGCAGCAAACAAAACAACAATTTCAGGAGATATCTGGATAATCTCAAGAGGTCCTTATAAAGATTACACAACAAAGATGTCTTTGGTTGTGGAAGAAGATGGACGTAAAGATTTATTTAATGCAAGCCTTACAGATATTGGAAAGGATATGCATATAACTCTTCCTTAAACTTCTGAATAAATATAAAATACGCTATTTAAATTTAAAGCCCGCATTTATGCGGGCTTTAAATTATCTTTGCTATATTTTGATTTTTTCGGAGGATATTCTTTTTGCTTTTTATTTGCAGGATTTTATTTTGAAAGCGAGTTTGTTTTACGTTTTTAAAAATTTGAAATGTTGCAAAATTTATAACAGAATGTATAATATTTAACAGAAAGAAAGATTTGTGTTCTATTTATGGGGGTTGTGGATTTTGTGGAAAGTTTTTTCTTCTGTTTGTTTTTTATGCAGTCGCTATTGACAAAGTTTAAGGTAGTGTTATAATTAACTAAAAATTATAATGATTATAAAATAAGAAAGGGGTT
>Ga0256914_1000944_pt1 | contig 27793 bp, 25 predicted proteins | sample HulkmetaG_FD_191571 | JGI IMG/M metagenome (GOLD analysis project Ga0256914, IMG submission 191571) | Hydrothermal chimney microbial communities from Main Endeavour vent field at the Juan de Fuca Ridge, Pacific Ocean - Hulk | ecosystem: Environmental > Aquatic > Marine > Hydrothermal vents ... | reverse complement strand
ACGACGGGCATTCGGTCGGGATCGGCGCTATCCCATTACCTCTGGTTTTGGCAGAGTGCTCGAGGATTCATAACCGCCAGGGTGGTCGTTATACTCTCAAGGGCAAGTCTATCTTGGCGCCATTTTCAGGAGGAGCAGATGAGCCGTTTTACCCGTGCACTGGTTGTATCTCCTTTGGCGGATGGCAAGACATGGGTGCTGGTTGAACCTTTCGCCTACGATGTGGGTGAGCTGGGAAGTGGTGATACCATTGAGGTGAGTCGGGGCTTCAAAACCGATTTTGCGTCCATCCCTCGCCTGTTCTGGATCATGTTGCCTAAATGGGGGAAATATGGCAATGCCGCTGTGATCCATGACTGGCTTTATTTTACCCAGGAACGTACTCGGGAAGAGGCGGATCGGATATTGCTGGAAGGGATGGGAGTGCTGGACGTCCCTCGCTGGCAGCAGTTGCCCATCTTCTATGCTGTCCGCTATTTTGGCTGGTTTGCCTGGATTCGGAATCAGTGGGATCGGGAGGCAGGTTACAGTCGAATCATGGAGGAGGCGGAGCTCAAGTCCACCATGCGTTCAGGACGCCCTGGCTTCATTCGCCAAGGGTTCCATCACTGGCGTATTCTCAGAGAGAAAATGCGCAGCAATCAGCGTTGAGAAAACAGAATGTTTGAGGCGATACCTAGTCCTTGGTTGGTTCCTTTCGATGGTTCTTTCAGATACCAGGATGCACCGACATTGCCACCAGAAGGGACATCAATGAAAGGGCTGAAGCGTCGGTTAAAGAAAAGGGTCCGCGAACTTGCAGAGTTGCAGCGGGTACTTTATGCCCATGATCGTTACTCGCTTTTACTGATTTTCCAGGCAATGGATGCTGCGGGGAAGGATGGTACTATTCGTGCCATACTGAGCGGCGTCAATCCCGCAGGATGTGAGGTCTATTCCTTTAAGCAACCCAGCGCGGAAGAGCTGGATCATGATTTCCTTTGGCGTACCTCGTTGCGTCTCCCCCAACGGGGACGGATCGGCGTTTTCAACCGTAGCTATTACGAAGAGGTACTGGTGGTACGGGTGCACCCCGAATATTTGGAGCGCCAGAAACTTCCCAAGGAGGTGATTGCCGATAAAACCATCTGGGAAGAACGGTTTCGCTCCATTCGGGAGCATGAGGCCCACCTGGTTCGTAATGGCATGGTGATTCTGAAATTCTGGCTCAATGTGTCAAAGGAAGAGCAACGGCGCCGCTTCCTGGCTCGTCTCGATGAGCCGGAAAAACACTGGAAATTTTCCGCCAATGACGTGAGGGAACGAGGCTACTGGGACAGTTATATGGAGGCCTACCAGCAGGCCTTGGTGGAGACTTCCCGTCCCTGGGCACCTTGGTATGCCATCCCTGCAGATGATAAGCGTTATATGCGGTTGGCGGTGGCAGAGATTGTGGTGGAAACACTGCAGTCGCTGGATATCGGTTATCCCGCTGTGGAGATAGATAAAAAGGCGCAATTTGCGCAAATGCGAGCCCTTCTGGAAGCGGAATAGGGGGATCAATCGGAGGAGGGCGATAAAAACTCTGCCAGTTCCTCCTCGAATCCGAACTGGCGCATATCTTCAATACGCTGAGGATAGAGGATCCCATTCAGGTGATCCAGCTCATGCTGAAAAACCCGGGCGTGAAATCCCTCTTCTACTCCTTCAATGCGTTGCCCTTTCGGGTCAAGTCCGGAATAGCGAATCCGGCAGTAGCGGGGTACAAGGCCACGCAGCCCGGGCAGGCTAAGGCATCCTTCCCATCCGGACTCCATTTTACTGTCCAGTGGCTCGAATTCTGGATTGAGTAGAACGGTCATCGGGACTGGCGGAACATCGGGATAACGCTCGCTCTCATCCAGGCCAAAAAGGATTATCCGCCGGCTTACTCCAATCTGCGGTGCTGCGAGCCCTACGCCGTTCGCCGCGTGCATGATCTTGGCCATTTCATCCAGCAGGGCGTAGAGTGCCGGTGAATCAAATTCCGTCACCGGCGCGGCAGTCTCTAGAAGCAGCGGATGTCCCATTCGCAGGATGGGGCGGGTTGTCATCCCGGTATACCTGTATCAGAAAAGGGGTATGGCGAACTACTGTCCCCCAGGTGTTTGATAGGCCTCGCTCTCTCGCCCTTCCACCACGGGTTTCAGGTAGATCTCCACTCGCCGGTTCATGGCCCTCCCTTCGGCCGTGGCGTTACTCGCCCGGGGTTCTGATTCGCCCCGACCTTCGGTGCGAACCCGATTCGATGCAACACCGTGTTCCACTAGATAGGTCTTGACCGCTTCGGCCCGGCGCTCTGAGAGCCGCTGGTTATAGCTGTTACTGCCGGTACTATCGGTGTGGCCTATGATGTGGACGATAGTGTTGTGGTACTTGGCGAGTACGTTGGCCAATTTATTGAGGGTGCCGTAAAACCCGGGCTTGATGGTGGCTCGATCCACGTCAAAGGAGACCTCGCTGCTTAGGTTGACTTTGAGGATGTCTCCTTTCAGCCGCTCCAGTTCGATAGCATTTTGGCGCTTTTCTTCGGCTAGTTGTTCCTCTAGTTCCCGCTGTTGCTTGTCCATGTAGTTGCCCACAGCACCGCCCGCAATGGCCCCGACCGCTGCACCCAGAAAGCGACCTTTTTTCCCATCTATCTGGTGGCCGAGTACGGCGCCGGTAATAGCGCCAATGGCGGCACCGGTCTTGGCACGCCGGTTGGGATCGTCGGTGGCGCAGCCGGTGAGAGCCACCATCAGACAGAGGGCTGTGATAACAGGAATGGATCTCATATATTGGTTTCCTTCTTGTTCAATGGCATGTTGCGAACTTCACTATTTTGTGCCAAAAAGAAAAGAATGGCTGTTAACCGGTTCGCATCGTCATGATGTCAGTCCGACAGGAGGGGGTGAAGCCCAGCTGCCGTTCGCTCACATCCTTTGTAGACTCTTATCAGCGGAAATGGTTTTCCCGTCACTGTTTCAATTTCTTGTAGCGAATACGGTGAGGCTGGGCAGCCTTCTCTCCCAACCGGCGTTGGCGGTCTTTCTCGTAATCGGCATAGTTTCCCTCGAACCACTCCACATGACTGTTACCTTCAAAGGCCAGGATGTGTGTGGCTATGCGATCCAGAAACCAGCGATCGTGTGAGATCACTACGGCGCAGCCAGGGAACTCCAATAGAGCCTCTTCCAGTGCCCGCAGGGTTTCCACGTCCAGATCGTTTGTAGGCTCATCCAACAGCAGAACGTTACCGCCGCTGCGCAGTAGTTTGGCCAGATGAACACGGTTACGTTCGCCGCCAGAGAGCAGCCCGACCTTCTTCTGCTGATCAGTGCCTTTGAAGTTGAAGCGACTTACATAGGCTCGGGAGTTGATCTCATAGTTGCCCACCTGGATGATCTCCTGACCATCCGAGATCTCTTCCCACACAGTGTTCTCACCATCCAGTGAGTCGCGGCTCTGGTCCACATAGGCCAGCTTGACGGTTTCCCCGATACGGATGATGCCGCTATCCGGCCTCTCGTCCCCGGTGAGCATGCGGAACAGGGTGGATTTGCCCGCTCCATTGGGTCCAATGATGCCCACAATTCCTCCCGGTGGCAGGTTGAAGCTGAGGTTGTCGATCAGCAACCGATCGCCAAAGCCCTTGGTGAGTCCTTCCACCTCGATTACCTTGTCGCCCAGTCTTGGGCCGGGGGGTATGTAGAGCTCCCGGGTCTCGTTGCGTTTCTGGTAGTCAGAGGAGGCGAGCTCCTCGAAGCGCGCCAGACGAGCTTTACTCTTTGCATGTCTTCCTTTGGCGCCGCTGCGCACCCACTCCAGCTCCTCCTTCATGGCGCGGATACGAGCGTTCTCCTGCTTCTCTTCCATCTCCAGGCGACGCTCTTTCTGCTCCAGCCAGGAGGAGTAGTTTCCCTCCCAAGGGATGCCTCGCCCACGGTCCAGCTCCAGGATCCAGCCGGCCACGTTGTCCAGGAAATAGCGATCATGCGTTACCGCCACCACAGTACCCGGAAAGTCGTGCAGGAAGCGTTCCAGCCAGGCCACCGATTCGGCATCCAGATGATTGGTTGGCTCGTCCAGCAGTAGCATGTCCGGCCGTGAGAGCAACAGTTTGCAGAGTGCCACGCGGCGCCGCTCTCCTCCGGAGAGCTTGGTAACGTCTGCGTCCCAAGCAGGGAGGCGAAGGGCATCAGCAGCTACTTCGAGGGTGTGTTCAAGGTTGTGTCCATCGGCGGCCTGAACGATGTTCTCCAGTTCTGCCTGACGGGCGGCCAACGCATCGAAATCGGCATCCGGTTCGGCGTAGGCGGCATAAACCTTTTCCAGCTCTTCCAACGCCTGTTTCACTTCCGCTACTCCTTCCTCAACGTTGCCGCGCACATCCTTTTCGGGATTCAGCTCTGGCTCCTGTGGAAGATATCCGATGCGGATCCCTGGTTGTGGCCGGGCCTCACCATCAAACTCCTTGTCCACCCCCGCCATGATGCGTAGCACGGTAGATTTACCTGCTCCGTTGAGGCCGAGTACGCCAATCTTGGCACCTGGAAAGAAAGAGAGGGAGATATCCTTGATGATCTCCCGTTTGGGCGGCACTATTTTGCTCACCCGGTTCATCGTATAGATATATTGCGCCATGGATTCCTGAATCGGTTTAACTACCCTTGTGAAAGGGGCACATTATCTCGTATCTGCGGATTAAACGCACGTTCAGAGGGCTTTGGCAATGAACAGTGAGGTAAGTGGGGATGTCCATATCGGAAAGCGCCTATGGCGATACGGTTTTCCTGAAGGACATCCCTTTGGTCCATGGAGACCGAGGGATTTTTGCGAAGCCATGGCCGTAAAAGGGCCTTTGATGAGCGGGTAACTCTCTGCCAATCTGAAATCGCGATGTAAGAGGTGGTCGAGCATCTCCATAACCCTAAGTACGTGGAACGTGCAAAGCAGATCTCACAACGGGGAGCCGGTTATCTAGATGCCGGAGATATGCCTGCATTCCCGGGAGTGTTCGAAGCCGCGTCGGCTGTGGCTGGTTCGGTGGAAAATACGGTACGGAAAATTATTAAGGGAGGATGTCGTCGGGCTTATGTGCCTATCGCCGGGCTGCACATGCCTATGGGGATCGTTTGTGTATTCAACGGCTGTGGAGTGGCGACAGAATTGCTGCGCCGGGAGGACGCTATTGCCTATGTGGATATCGGCGCCCAGCATGGTGATGGAGTATTCTACCCCCGTGTGGCCGAACCCGACTCATTTTTTCCAATATCTATGAAGACGGACGCTACCTGTTTCCTGGTACGGGATCTGCTGGTGAAACAGGTAAGGGAAGTGCGAAAGGGCGTAAGCTGAATATCCCGCTGCCTTCCGGGTCTGACGATGCCACCTTTCTCGAAGTCTGGCCAAGGGGGTTGCAATCCTCGCAATAGGCTGAGCCAGAGTTTGTTTTGCTACGGTGTGGCGCAGATGGTCTGTTGGGTGACCCGTTGACCCACCTTCGTTACAGCGATGTTTCCCAAAAGCGGCCTGGACGACGGTAATAAAGTCGTTCCTTGAATAGCGATTCCATCGTTGGTTAAAGGCTTTCGTAGAGGGTCTTGAAATAAAGCTCCTCCATCGTTGGTTGTTGCTCTGTGAGCGGGGCTTTCCCCGGGCTAGGGATGTTTTCGCCATGCCATTTATTAGCTGGCGCTAAAGTAGCAAGCTGTCGTGCAGCGGAATTTGGATGATCTGAAAGACTGGTACTTGTTGTTTCAATTTTTACAAGACGTTGGTCCGTTCCTTTGACCAGTTTGTCCCATAGCAACCAGGGTATTTCGTAGTAATGTTTTCCTGAAACGTCGACAAGGCTTCCTGCGTCGAATAATAAGGCGATGTTGGTGTAATTATCCTGGCTGTAACGGATATGCCTGTTGAAGACCGGGGGGAGATGATCACTCGTTACGTAGATGATACTGGCGGGATCAATGGCCCGCAGTTTGGCGAGATAGCTTCCCAGAGCTTTTGTCCGGTAATAGAACTGATTTGCTATCCGATGGATTTTTTCATCATCCAGGTTAGGGTTGATGATATCGGGTCGAACTGCTTTATTCCTGTCATACGGCATATGGCCATACATGCCCAATACATAATTAAAAATCGGTTCGGCATCATTTTCTATCAATCCCTTGACTCTGTTCAGATTGAAATTGAGCAGATCCCCGTCAAATATCCTGCGGTCACCCGACCGCTTGACTGCCGTTTTGCCCAAATAGACCACGTCACTTAATCCCAGGCTTTTGTATGCCTGCTTGGAATTGAAGTATCCAAATCCTGTGGCAATGGTGCCCAAAGTCTTGTAGCCGTTCTCTTTCAATCTGTTGACGAATCCATGGACCTCGCTCCCGTTCATGACATTGAATTCAACACTCTCCACCTTGGCATAGGCTTTAATTCCGCTCAGCAGCTCAAACTCCGGCTGCGCGGTGTTTCCTCCATAGACAGGGGAGTGAACCAGAGAAAATTGGCCATCCGCCAGTAGGGTTCGGAGCTCTTCCGCCAAGGGAGAACGATTGAACCGGATCCCCTCGATCATTCTCGGGTCAAGGAAACTTTCGAGTACGATAAGGTGGATGTTGGCCTTTCTGACGGGCTTTCCTGGATAGAGAGAATTGCCAACATCAACAGTACTCGAAGCATAGCTCAAAAGTTTTTTTCTGTTCTCTTTTTCACGCCAAAAATAGTAGAAAAAACTGCTCAATCTACCATTGTGTCGAATGGTTGCCCTTTGGGATTCTGGTATGTAATTGAACCATGCCATAAAAAAATTCTGATAGAAATCGGTTGAAAGCAGGAACGTGAGGATGACCACGGCCAATGCCTTGCAGGCCAGAGTCTTGGTAAATGCCTTTTTGGAATAGTGCTTGCTGGCTTGATGAATCAGCAGCAGTATGGAAAAGAATAGGGTTAGCAGTGTGAAAAGGATTCCTATGCCCAAGAATGGAGAAAACAGAAACACTTCCCACAAGGTATTGAGATCGGATGGGCGCGGTGCTCTTCCCAAATTGTTGTAAAAGGTGTCGAAGCCGAGGTAGGTGATAACAACAGGAAAAGCCGGTAACAGATATTTGTAACTCCACTTTGTCAGCTGGCTAAAATAGAGCAGGGTCAGACCAGTTAGTAAAAGGGGGATTTCTAGCCGGAAAATCCCCGGTTTTGCATAGCCGATATCGACCCACAAAGGTGAGATATTGATATACCCTAATACGATAAGGCTCGTTACTGCCAGATAAGAGAGATAATCCTTCAATAGATGCATGAAACCACCATCTTTAATGACATTCCGGCAGATTCCGCAAAGGAAACCGTTATGCTCTGGTTGACCGGTCTTTCTGTGTAATGATCCACAAGAGCCTGAGAGGACTTAAAAAATCCGTTTAGCTCCAAACTCCCTATTTTGAAAATGACGCTGTTTTAGTAAAAATGGATAGATATGGTCTTTGGGGAGGGAGTGAATCCGGTTCACGTGCTGGTTCGTTTTCGTATCGAACCATTTAACAGCCTGTTAATCCCTTGATTTTATTGTCTGGAAATAGTTTCCGTTGAAGACAGCTTCTTGTTGTTGTCCCATAGACCATACCTCTTCTTTTATAGCATATCCAGCGACTGGAAGCACCTAAACCAGGGGGGCATGGCCTAGAATAAAGGAGTTGACATACTAGCTGATATGAGCAAGATGCTGCCATTAGGAATGGTTTATGAGAAAGGTTTGGCAGGTGACCGGGGCTGATGCCCGAGAAACGAAATTATGGGAAAGCAGCTCACGCTGTATATCGAAGCGCGCTTGTTTGATAGCATCAAGCCCCGGGATCTTCCATAAGCCATATGGGCTTCACCGGGACGTTACCTAAAATTGGCGCTGGCCCTATTTTAGGGCATCAGCGCCGTTACTGGTTGGGCGCGCCATGATAGGCACGCCTTTATATAACCATTTGCTCTAGTCTATGCTTAGATTAGCTTGCTTATGCTTTCTGCTGCACGTTTGACGTCCAGAAAGATTAGTCCCAGTTTCGCCTGGGGTTTGGCAAGCACCGTGATGACAGCGTCGGGACCGGCATAGGTCATCAGGATGTAGCCCTTGTCCCCTTTGATCAGGGTTTGCTCTAGGGTTCCCCTGGCCAGCTCTTGGGATGTTCGATCTCCTAGAGAGAGCATGGCGGCGCTCATGGCACCCATTCGGTCTTCGTCGAGCTCGGCTGGCAGCACGCTGGCCATCATCAATCCATCGGTGGATATGACAGCCGAGGCCTCAATGTCGGCTGAAGTGCCATTGAGCTCCTTGAGTATCGAACTGAGCATTTCTTCACGCATGGGCTTATACTCCTGGTGGAATTGAGATAATTATATGTCGCATCTTGAACCCCGGTACTCAGCACCGCCGGGGGTACTTTCCCCTTTGCTGGGGGGTTGTCATTGTTTCGGGATAATTGGTTCTGTATTAAGAATGCTAGTTAAGCATCTTAATCGGCGCTTATTTGCTTATCTTTAACATTATATACCAACCTGCGGCGTCATCGTTGCTTGATTAACGGATATCGGGACTAGTTTGCAGCGTATCTTATGCTCAATGCCCAGATTAGCCGGATGAAAGCCGGCTGATTCAAGCGGGGCATTCCTCCCACTACCAACACGAAGCGCTGGGAACCAACATACATTGGCCAGAATCCCACTTCGCTGTTACCGGCTGCATCCACTACCGCCCACGCGTTAGAGCGCAAACCCAGGTTATTCTTCAGCAAACCTGCATGGCGCTCATGCAGAGTAGCCAAATCGGCGCTCAGCGCGGAAAGTTCTTCCGCCGTCTCGTGAGGAAACCCTTGGGCGGACAGGTAAAAGCCCTGTTCATCGGCAAGCAGAACCTTCCTGTTGCCTGATAGTGGAGCCAGCAAATCAGGAAGGATATCTTCCAGCCGGCCTTCGGGCGGGGCCAATGGAGTATCGCTGCCTTCAATCCAACCTAGAGCCTGGATGTGGCTGAGAAGCTCCATGGCACTGTCGTCGTCATTGATTCCTGACCAGCTGCGTATTCCCTCTACACTCAGAAGAGGACTGTTATCCTTTTGCAGCAGGTTTCTCAGCAAGCGGCGAGGGGCCTCGTCCTCTGGTCTGGCAACGGCGTAATATGCACCTGCCGGGCTGGGAAGAACATAAATGTTTTCTTGTAACTGATAGCGAGTCATGCAGGAACCTTCAAGTCTGGAGCCAAGGAAAACAGTAACGCTTCAACGAGCACCACTACATCACGCCGCTCGCGAGCATCGATTTCGAAGATGGGAACCTTCAGTCCCGTTCTTTTCATTTGCTCGTGATACTGATCGATTCTCGGGGTGGCACAGCGGTCGGTTTGGGTGATACCGATTGCCAGATGTGTGGAATCGATGAACTCCTTGAACGAGTTCAAGAAAAAATGCATATCCTGGAAAGGGTCGGTACGGGTGTTGTCCAGCAGCAAAATAAGGCCAATCCCGCCCTGCGTGAGGATTTGCCACATGAAGTCGAAACGTTCCTGTCCCGGTGTTCCATAGAGATGGAGCCGTTCCCCCCCTTCCAATTGCATGGTGCCATAGTCCATGGCAACCGTCGTGGTTTCCTTGATGTTCTGGGTCATGTCGGTTGCAACCGCATCGGTGGTGACGGGAGGGGTATCACTGATGGAACGGATAGCGGTGGTTTTTCCCGCACCAACGGGTCCTGTAAATATGAGCTTGTAGTTATTGTTCATATCTTTAGATAGGTTTGTTGTCGGTTACCGGCCTCGTCCGCGAAGGCGAGCGAGTATCTTGCTGAGAAATCCTTTGTGCTCTTGCGTCTGAGAGGAAGGTGTGCGTGGAATCTTCTCTCCCGTGTTTCTTTCACACTGCTCAATCAAATCAAGGGCCCGGGCAGCGCTATAGAACGAAAAGATGTATTTCGGTGCGATGTCAAGTAGCGTTGCTGTTTCCATGAGTGAAACTGGTTGCTTTGTCCATAGAGCAGAGATACGTAGGCCATGTCGGATGGGCATTAGCCGGCTCAGGTTGGGCCAGTGGCGCAGAGAGACCGGCGCGCGCAGGTCGGTTCCAGCGGGAATACGACCCCGAGCAGTGCGCACTGCCAGTTTCCAGAGAAATGCCTCAAGAGGTTGTACAGAGCCGTCGTGTTCTGAGGGCATTTCATTTTCCTCCAGCAGGCGAACGGTGACATCTTCTGAATGAACCGGCATCACCGCCAGGGCGTAGAGATGGGCATGGCTCTGTTCCACCCATATTTCCCGTGTCTCTGACAGGATAATTATTGGTCGCCAAGGCCCCTCCAGTAAAACATTTCTATTTCGTTCCCGGGCAAGCCGATAGGCTTTCTCAATATACCCCTGTAAATGATTCGTCGGATCATAGAGAAATGCGGCTTTTTCCTTTCTCTTGTCCTGAAGCTCGCTTGGTGGTGTATCAGGGGAGAGCTTGGTTGCCTGTTCTCCAACCAGTACGTCTGGGAACAGCGGGATGATTTCGCCGGATCGGGAGGGTGGTGCCGGAGTATCGACGTTCTGCGTCACCTTTTGTGTTTTGGCTTCGGTTTGTGAGAAGGTTGGGGCAGATACCGAAGAAACCCGCTGTGGCAAGACTGTTGCTTCCTCGGTAGCTTGGTTGGCCTGTGATATCACATTTTCCCGAATCCCTTCCAGTACCGCTTTGAGTTCTCCTGGTTGCAACGGCTTTTTTAGGAAAAAGGCGTTTTCATGGTCTATTTCCAGTAGGGAAATCAGAATAGTGGGCCGATCAGGATATTTGTCGAGATGTATCTTCCGGTGTTGTTCGGCATCAATGGAATCCATGTCGATAATTGTGGCGTCTGCATCGGCATCGTCTACGAGGAGATAACTGTCTCGACAGATATTGTGGAAAAAGAGGTCCAGGGCGTCACGCGCCCTTTGATCCATGCCAATGGTACTAATCCGTAGGACCGAAGGAGGTTGTACTGTACTATTCGGCATGCTTTTCCCCCAAACCGGCTAGATGCAAGAAATTTCGTATTCCCCGAGTAGAGCGGGCCATTGATAACCTAACAGGAGTGTCTACCCCACCATTGTCTGTAAAACGCATCGTCATAATGGTCTATGCAGAGAAGTACTGGGCCAACTTTTTCCACTCATCCGAGACAGGGGTTTCCAGATTGCGAAGCTTGTCTTGCATGGCGGAGAACCCTTCCTGATCATTGGAGGCACGGTAGATTGTGAGCAGGTTATGCTGTAAATCCTTTCGTGAGGGATCCGCGAGTACTGCCTTTTCCAAGATCTCTTTGGCCTTGTCTATCTGGCTGTATTCCAAGTACTCAATGGCTTCATCAAGTGGATCACGCTGCCTCCCTTCGTCATCATGGATACGGACAACCAGTTGCCGAATCCCTGTCAATCCTTTGCTTAGCACAGAATTGGGTGATGGCGGCATGGGGTCTGCGGCGGAGATGCCCGTGTCGAGACGTAGGGCCAGAGCCTGGAACTGTTCATCGGTCAGCAATGGTTTGGCCCGCAGGAGCATTCGCCTCCGGATCAGCAACCCTTTTTCTCCCAACGTGATAAACAGATCAAGAAGGGCTCCATAGGTTCCCTCCGCATCACGCTTCGCCAGGCAGAGATTCAGCCTCTGGATTTGAGTAATCAGATTGATCGGACTCCGGGCAACACCGCGGGCGAGGAAATCGGCCGCCTTTTCACCCCATTTTTCTCCATCGATCTGGAGCGAACGGCACTCTGAAAGGTGGAAAGCGGGCTCCAGCAGGTCCGAAGCGGATGCCTGTGCTTGCCGGGATTGTTTGCCGGACGGAGTAATGCCTGTTTTCTTCATGAAAAATACCAGTTGAAACGCAATCTTCGATGAGTTGGCCACCCCTGTTATTTACTGATTCGGCATGCGCCTCCTACGGTAAGTGCCGGTTGAACAAGGGAGCTCAACAGGATGTCTGTCCCGTTGGATTTCCCATGAAGGACACCCGATTACCGAATGCGGAATGACTACTCCGTTTATTTATCGGCATTTTGCCCAGAATCATTACTTCTTCTCGGGGAATAGAGCAGATCCATGACAATAGGTTGTGGCTGCAAATACCGTGTTATCTCTCGAACCTGCGTTGCATCGATTGTTTTAATATCTTGATGCAGCAGGCTGTCCCTCTTCATACTATACAATCGGTTAAGACCTTTTATTATTCTAGAGTTTTGGATTCGGACCACATCTCAAGTTTAGCTGGGGAGCAACACGGGGGCAACCCCGGGTGCTTACCTTTGTTTTCAAGGTCATTCTCTGCGGCCTAGAAGGGCACGGCGAGGAACCACTTCACACTATCGGCCAGCCGTTGGGTATGGTTGTCACTTGTTTGATACCGGTTTCGAATTTCCCTGAAGGCTGTCAGGGACGTGTGCCCTGTACCGGACGCTCCCCGGCCACGATTCTTTTCTGTAGTAGCTGATTGTGCCGCAGGAGCAGGATATCGACCGTTTCACCTGGGCGGATACTGGCGATGTGATCCCGCATGGCACGGATGTCATTCACAGGTTGATCGGCGATGCGAATCACGAAATCCCCAGGCCGTAACCCCGCCGCCGCGGCCGGACTGTTGCGAAACACGCTCGTGATGATGGCCCCTTGCATCTGCTTGATTCCAAAGGCCCTGGCAATGGCTGGATTGATGGCCCTGACTTCGATTCCTAGCCAGCCCCGAATGACGTAGCCATGCTCGAGAATTTGTTCCATTACCCCTTTGGCAATGCTGACGGGGATGGCGAAGCCAATACCCTGGGAGCCACCGGAGCGGGAGAAGATAGCGGTGTTGATTCCCACCAGCTGGCCGGTGGCGTTGATTAGTGCGCCTCCTGAGTTGCCAGGGTTGATGGCAGCATCGGTTTGAATGAAGTTCTCGAAGGTGTTAAGCCCAAGCTGGCTGCGTCCCGTGGCACTGACGATACCCATGGTGACCGTCTGACCCACTCCAAAGGGGTTTCCAATGGCAAGAACCACGTCGCCAATATGCAACGGCTGGTTTTCGCTCAGTGTGATGCTGGGGAGATTTTCAAGGGAGATCTTGAGCACGGCCAAATCGGTTTCTGGATCAGTGCCGACGATGGTGGCAGAAGTACCGCGTCCATCCCGCAGTGCCACCTGGATAGCGTCTGCATCCCGGATGACGTGGTTGTTGGTGAGGATATACCCCTCATCGTTGATAATGACGCCGGAACCCAGGCTGGTCTCGAGACGCTGACGTGGGACTCCCAAACGCTTGCCGAACAGTTGCCGGAACAGAGGATCGTTCAGATAAGGGTGTGGTTTCTCGGTGACCCGTTTCTGGCTGTAGATGTTGACCACGGCGGGGGCAGCTGCTTCTACTGCCCGGCTATAACTTACGGGCCCCGTGAACTCGGTGGGAGAGGAGAGGGAAGGGGCCTCCTGGTCGGTTGCTGGGAGTTGTGGTCGAAGCCACAGTAGTACAGATCCTGCGACCAGTCCCACCAGCGCTGCTTGCAGGGAAAAAAGGAGTAATTTCCTGAGTTGTATCATCTATTCGGTTTTTCAGGTATGGCTTGCCCAATGAAATCCGTGAAACGACTGGAATCCCGCGGTTATCGACTGGGTATCTGCTGGAGCGTATCGATGCCGCCAGGCGATCTTCGGGTTAGTATACTGCAACAGGAAATCTAGAGAGGGGAAACGGCAATGGCAACGAGGGAAGAGCTCGCGGGCTATCTGGACGAGCTGCTGGATGTGAGTGCATTTCAGGATGCCTGTCCTAACGGGTTACAAGTGGAGGGATGCGAAGAGATTCGGCGTCTGGTGACCGGCGTGACGGCCAATCTGGCCTTGATCGAGCAGGCAGTGGAGTGGGAAGCTGATGCTATCCTGGTGCATCATGGATATTTTTGGAAAGGTGAGGGATCTGTCATCACCGGCATGAAACAGCGCCGGCTGAAACGGTTGTTGGCTGCGAATGTCAATCTGCTTGCCTATCACCTTCCCTTGGATGCCCATCCTGTCTACGGTAACAATGCGCAGCTGGCCAAACTGCTGGAGTTTCAGTTGGAAGGAGGATTTGCAGGGGCTCCTCCAGTTGGTATGTGGGGGCGACTTCCAAAATCCCTGGGAGCAAAGCAGTTTCTGGGAGTGCTCGAAAGCCGTCTTGGGAGGCGTCCATTCTCCATACTGGCAGGGCCCGCAGAGATCCATACCGTCGCCTGGTGCAGTGGAGCTGCTCAATCTTATCTCATGGAAGCAGTGCAAATAGGGGTAGATGCATTTGTTACCGGAGAGGTATCCGAACCGACGGTTCATGTGGCCCGGGAATGTGGTATCCACTTCTTTGCAGCTGGCCATCATGCCACCGAGCGCTACGGCGTCAGAGCCGTGGGCGAGCATCTAGCGGACCGTTTCAAACTGGAACATCGTTTTATCGACATTGACAGCCCAGTTTGATAACGGTATATTTCCGCTTTTGCATGTGGTGCCCTGGTTGGTGTGCAGGGTGGCGACATGTGTCTGAACCGAGAATGAGGATGTTGCCATGAAGCCGGATATTCATCCCGCTTATCAAGAGATTACCGTAACCTGTAGCTGTGGGGAGTCCTTTAAAACCCGTTCCACGCTGGATCACGATTTGCATATCGATGTCTGCTCCAAGTGTCACCCTTTCTTCACCGGCAAGCAGAAGATTGTCGATACTGCCGGGCGGGTGGACAAGTTCCGTCAGAAATATGGCATGAAGTAGTTGATACTACGGTGAACTGCAGAGAAGGGGCGCCTTTGGCGCCTTTTTTCATGGCTGTTCATGAAAGACAGGATCTTCACCTTCTCCACTGACGCCATTGCATCTCTCTTCCAGCAGTGCTTTTACCTTGTGGCTAGATGCGCGGTGCATGGGTTTTCCGTCCACCGGGCTGGTGGGTGCCTGACGGATGCCGCTGGCAGGAAAAACGACCAACTCGATGTCGGTGTTTTCTCTGATGAATCGATACCCAGGAAATGAGCGTTCACTTCCGTTGAGTCGCAGGTGGTATTCATCGGTACGGAATGGAATCCCGTTCTCCATCAGGGTAAAAGCGATCTCTTCCGGAGTGTCTGCAAACAGATGCAGGGTAACGGCATCGTAGGTCCCGGCACTGCCTGTGAGTACCGGGCCTACCAGGCGGGGATTGTATGCGGATAGGAGTTGCATCGCCTGCAACGCGGTTTCTCGCAAATAATGCAAATGGGCCGCTTGCTGTCTGGCCTTGAATAACCGTTGGTATTCTATTCGCGCACTTTCAATCTCTTCGTTACGCGGTAGATTGCGGGTGTCTGCCACTCCCAGCTGGGCGGCTGCTTTCTGCTTGGCGATATAATAGTCACGGATCCCGTGCTCGCTCATCAGGCGGGCCGCTACCTGGGCAATGCGGATCCGCATTCGTTGGTTTTTGCTTTCTCCGGACCGGGACATTTATGATTTCCTAACCTTAGAATAGCTCAGAGATCCCTTTGGAGTTCTCTTCACTGCTTTCCCAGTAAGTTTCTGGTTTGGCTTCCGGAACATGATCGGCCCGGAAGGTTTCGAAAATGCTCTTTGGAGTGTCTGCACTGGCCAATAATCCGCTTTCTGGGTCGATGCGAACAGTAACCAGTCCTGGTGGTTGTTTCAGAGGAGTTTCAGGGATCCCTTCCAGAGCGACCCGCATGAAGTCCATCCAGATGGGGAGTGCTGCCTTGCCTCCCGTTTCACCGTTGCCCATCGGACGCGGTTTGTCGAACCCTGTCCAGACAGTGGTGACAACAGCATGATTGAAGCCGGAGAACCACGCGTCGAATTGGTCGTTGGTTGTTCCCGTTTTGCCTGCCAAGTCGTTGCGCTTCAGCGCCATTGCTCGGCGACCAGTGCCGAAACGGATCACGTCACGCATCATGGAGGTCATAAGATAGCTGTTCTGAGGGGTGATGACTCGCGGGGCGGCAAGGAGAGATCCGGCCGGCTCATCTGTCTTTTCAGAGGATGTTTGCTCGCAAACGGAACAGGCTTGCATCGGGTTGGCCTCCCAGATTACTTCCCCCCGATTATTTTCGATCCGCTGGATGTAATAGGGAGAGATCAGGAAGCCTCCGTTGGCAAAAACAGCATAAGCGGTTGCCAACTCCAGTGGCGTGACGCTGCCGCTGCCCAGAGCCAGCGAAAGGTCACGGGGAAGCTGTTCGGAGCGAAATCCGAAACGCATGGCGTATTTTGTGGCATATCCTACGCCGATGGCGCGTAGCAGACGAATGGAGACCAGGTTCCGGGACTTGGTTAATGCCACTCGGAGTCGGGTAGGCCCATAGAAGCGGCCGCTGTAATTTTGTGGCTTCCAGGTCTCATCGAGGTTTTCGTCATCCATCACCACTGGTGCATCGTTGATGATGCTTGCTGCGGTGTAGCCTTTCTCCAGTGCGGCGGAATAAATGAATGGCTTGAAGGCAGAGCCTGGCTGGCGCTTGGCCTGGGTGGCACGGTTGAATTTGCTCTTAAAGAAATCGAAGCCTCCGTTCAAAGCCAGAATCGCCCCATCCTTCGGGTTGAGGGAGACCAGCGCGCCTTCCGTTCTGGGTAGTGCGGCAAGCTCCCATCCCTCTTGGCCGGAAAAACGAAGCCGGATTACGTCACCCCGGGCCACAATATCGGTAAGGCTACGGGGGGGGTGCTGTTCCCCCCCTTCGGTCCTTTTCAATGCCCAGCGGTATCCGGAAGGAGGAACCCGGATGAGCTGCTCATCCGCGAGCAATGCGATGATGCCCTGGTCGTCCGTGCCGATTACCAGGGCTGGTAGCAAACCTCCCAGAGCTGGGGTTTTCTGAAGCAATGCAATCCCTTCTGCCAGGGTTGGAGGTGGTGGGATGTCGTCCTCTCCACGGACCCTTGTCCACTGGAGCAATTCGTGAGGAGGCAGGTCGATATGATTTTCTGCTCCTGGATAGCCGTGACGATGCAGATAACCGATTAGACCATTTCGTACGGCTTGGTTTGCAGCGTTCTGGAGACGGCTGATAATGGTGGTATAGACCTTGTAACCCGCAGTGTAAGCCTCGTTCCCGTAACGCTTGACCATCTCCCGGCGAACCATTTCTCCCACATAGGGGGCCTCTACTTCGGAAAGTGTCTTGTGCCGGCGGGCATTGTCTTTCTCATTCAGCGCCTGCTGATATGTTTCGGTGTCGATGATGCCCAGCTCATGCATCCGCTGTAATGCGTAATTGCGGCGTTGCAGGGCCCGTTTGGGATTGACGATAGGATTGTAGATGGAGGGGGCCTTCGGCAATCCTGCGATCATTGCCATCTGGGCAATGCTCAACTCTTCAAGCGGCTTGCCATAGTAGGCTTCAGCGGCAGCGCCCACTCCGTAAGCCCGGTTTCCAAAATAGATCTTGTTAAGGTAGAGCTCCAGAATCTCCTGTTTGCTGAGTTCCTTCTCAATCTTTAGCGCCAGCAGGATCTCATTGAGCTTGCGCAAGTAGGTTTTTTCCCTGCTCAGAAAGAAATTGCGTGCCACTTGCATGGTGATGGTGCTGCCCCCTTGGCTTTTTTCCCCGGTGCGCAACAGGGTGAAGGCGGCCCTCAGAATGCCTTTGAGGTCAACACCAGAGTGCTCAAAAAAACGATCATCCTCGGCTGCCAGTACTGCCCGAACCATCATCGGCGGGATCTGGTCATAGCGCAGCATGATCCGGCGCTGTTCCCCGTACTCCGCAATGAGCTGTCCATCGCTGCTATAGACCCGCAAAGGGGTTTGAAGCTCGACCTCCTTCAAGGCATCGATAGAGGGTAGGTTGGGAACCAGGTAGAAGCGAATGCCCGCAACGACTCCCACTCCTCCTAACAGGGCAAGCAGTAGCAGGATTGCGCTGACAAAGGCAATTTTTCGTTGGAACAGCATGAGTTCAGGGTAGTTGAATCAGCAAGATGGAAGGGCGTTAGTATAAAGGCTTCCGTGATTTCACGGAATATGTCCCTGTTTTCTGTCATCCAGACCTGTTTGCTCGCAAGGCCTCTGGGATCCTTGAAACCACATGTAATCCGGGGCTTGGGGCGATTTCCCCATTGGAAGGGAAACCGTCGTGCCGGGCCATTTCTTCCTTTGATTCTCTGTCTTCCGATATGGATATCCGTTGCCTGAAATAGGATTGCATTGTCCTCTTTGGCTCTCAAATTACTACAGAGTTGTGAAAAATAGCGGGAGCTGCCTCTTTTTCCGGAGCCGTCTGCCCGGACCCGGTAAAGAAAAAAAACCGGTCTGCCGATAACCAATATCAAATGTCTGGGGGATGCGGAGATGCGTCTTCCCATTGGAACTTGGCAAATTAAGGGGTTCTGTAATGTTGTCACGGCTTTGGCGGGGCAGACAGAAAAAGGTTCTGGGGCTGGATATCGGGGCGTCTGCAGTACGGCTGGTAGAGCTTTCTCTCAATGGTGACCGTTATCGGCTGGAGCGTTTCGCGGTGGAAAAGATGCCGATAAATGCCATGTTGGAGAATGATATCAAGGATATCAATGCCGTTGCCTCCACAGTCCAGAGGGCATTTATTCGCTCCGGAAGCAAGGTGGGAGAGTGTGCGGTGGCTGTCAGCAGCTCCCAGGTCATTATCAAGACGGTCACCATGCCTGCTGGTCTTAGCGAAAGTGAGCTGGAAGAGCAGATCAAAGCGGAGGCCTCTCAATACATCCCCTATCCCATGGAAGAGGTCAATCTCGATTTTTCCGTTGGAGAACCTGCAGGCGAAGGGGATGTGGTCGAGGTCTTGCTGGTGGCATCGCGTAGCGAGAACGTCGATGTCCGGATTGCCGTTCTGGAGCAGGCGGGGTTGAGCGCAGCAGTCATGGATGTGGAAACCTTCGCCCTGGAAAATGCATTCCCTCTGGTTAGCGCACAAATAACCGATTCTGCCCCGGTACACACCGTGGCATTGATCAATGTCGGAGATGCCACCACCACCTTGGTCGTCCTTCGGGATGGCAAAGGGATCTATAGCCGCGAACAGATGTTCGGCGACCTTCAGCTGACCGAAGCAATCCAGCAGCACTATGGTTTGAGCTATGAACAAGCGGAGCAGGCGCGACAGAACAACGATCTGCCTCAAGATTTCGAAACAGAGGTTTTGCCAACCTTCCGTCGGGCGGTGGCACAACAGGCCTCCCGTTTGCTGCAGTTTTTCTTCTCTGCCAGCGGGGTGAGTCACGTGGACCGGATCCTCTTGTCCGGTGAATGTGCAAAGATTCCTGATGTTGCTGAAACGGTCACGGAGACGACCGGGATTCCAGCCACGGTTGCCAATCCGTTTGCCAGCATGGTGTATTCACCAGCCGTGCCATTGACGGATCTGCAAAAAGAGTCACCAGCGATGATGATCGCCAGTGGCCTTGCCTTGAGGAGTTTCGACGAATGAAGCAGATAAACCTATTGCCATGGCGAGAGGCCAGACGCAAGGTACAGCAGCGCCGGTTTGCACTGTTTGCCGCTGGCTGGACCGTCTCCGCTGCTGCAGTCGTATTGGGTGGATATCTCTATGTGGGGGATTTGATTGAGGCCCAACAGGCCAGAAATGCCTTCTTGAAAAAGGAGATTGCCCAGCTCGACCAGAGTATTGCCAGCATCAAGGAACTGAAAAGAGAGAAGCAGCGACTGATGGCACGGATGGAGATTATTGGTGAACTGCAGAGCAGTCGTACGGCGGTTGTGCACATGCTGGACGAATTAGCCAGGGTAGTGCCTGGTGGTGTCTATTTTACGGCGCTGAAACAGCGCGGAACGGTGCTGGAAATCGAGGGTGTGGCCCAATCAAATGCCAACGTTTCCGACCTCATGCGCTACTTGGATGGCGCCGAGTGGATGGGAAATCCGCGCCTAGAGGTTATCGAGAGCAAGGACAAACGAGCCAACGCCCGAAACAGCCGGTTTGTTTTGAGGGTAGAGCACATCACCGCTCACGAAAAGAATGAGATTGAGGCAAGCTGATGAGTATCTCTGATTTGGCAAACGCAGATCTGGATTTTCGTAACGTTTGCGGGTGGCCTCGGCATCTGCAACTGGCGTTGAGTTCTACGCTTGGGGTGGTGGTGCTGGTGATCGGATATTTCCTGGTCATCAGTGGACAGCTTCAGCAGCTGGATACGGTTCGTATGCAAGAACAGGAACTGAAAGAGGAGTTGGAACAAAAGCAGCTTCTGGCATCCAATTATGATGCATATCTGGAGCAGAACAAAGTGATGCGGGACATGCTGAACAGCATGTTGCAGCAACTTCCCGGAAAGACAGAAATTGCCAAGTTGCTGGTGGACATATCCCAGGCTGGGATAGGCAACGGGCTGGAGTTCCAGCTTTTCAAGCCGCAACAGGAGAAGATGAAGGAGTTCTATGCCGAACTTCCTATCCAGATTCAGGTGACAGGTACCTACCACCAGTTTGGAAATTTCATCAGTGATGTCGCCTCTCTGTCCCGGATTGTTACTCTGCATAACATTTCAATCCGCAAACTCGACAGGAATGATTCAGGGAAGCTGGTTATGGATTTGGTGGCAAGAACCTACCGGTATCTCAGTGAAGAAGAGCAGGCGGAGTTAAAGAAAGCGAAGAAGGGAAGGAAAAAATGAACAGCCGTAACCATTCTGAATCGCTGGTCCTGCGTATCACCCTGATGTTGCTGGTTGGCGGTTTGCTGACCGGGTGTGCTAACGACAGTGTTGATGATCTGGTGAACTACGTTGCGGAGATCAGGGAGACCCGAAAGGGAAAGGTAGAGCCTCTCCCGCCGCTGGTGAAGGAAGAGGGGTTCCGTTATCAGGCAAGCGATCAGCGGGATCCATTTATGTCATTGAGTGGCATGCAGCGTCTGGCAGAGCGCCGCAAGAACAGCGGTGTTCATCCAGATGTGAAACGTAAACGGGAGCCACTGGAGTCATTTCAACTGGATACGCTGCGCATGGTAGGAAGTCTGCAAAAGTCGGGGCAATTATTGGCTTTGGTGCAGTCTCCAGATGGCGTTATTCACCCGGTGAAAAAGAACAATTATCTGGGGCATAACCACGGCCGGGTGGTCAAGCTGTCGCGGGACAAGATTGAATTGGTGGAAATCATACCGGACGGTATGGGCGGGTGGATGGAGCGCCCGGCTCAAATCAGTCTGAAGGATTAAGGGTGGGGAAGACTATGAAACAGCTAACAGGAACAGAACAGATGATAGAACAAGAAAAGGTGATAGCTGGTTGGCCGAGGCAGCTTCGTTTGCTGATGGCCACCACTGTCATGCTGACTTCGGTGATCTGGAGCTCGCTCTCTCACGGCAATGTGCTGAAAGATGTACAAGTCACCGAAGCAAATGGTGCAGATACTGCTCTGGTTCTGATAATGGATGAGGTGGCGTCAAGGCCTGTGAGCTTCACCACTGCCAATCCTCCACGGATCATCATGGATCTGAGTCAAACCTCCAATGGACTGAAACGATACAAGCCGTTCATGGCTACGGGGCCGATCAAGAATCTTCAGGTAGTAGAGGCAAAAGGGCGGACTCGGCTTATTTTTGAGCTTTCTCGAATGCTTCCCTATGAGGTGAGCACGGAGGGGAACCGAATCCATCTGGCGCTGAACAAGGTACCGGCGGCATCTCCGACTGCTACCGATGCGGGTTTCCAGATTGGTAGTGATGCCGAAGGGTCTCCGATTGTTACCAATGTTGATTTCCGAAGGGGTGAAAAGGGTGAGGGCATCGTTGAGATCTCGTTTTCAAACGAGGGTGTAGTAGCAGATGTCCGCAAGGTCGGTGACCGTATTATTGCCGATTTCAGAGGCGTAAAGCTTCCAGCCCATCTGGAACAACGGTTTGATGTCACCGATTTTGCTACACCGGTTACCGCCGTGGACGGGTATGCAAAAGAGGGAGGCGCCGAGTTGGTCGTCACCGCTGTTGGTCCATTCGAATACAAGATATATCAGTCTGGCAGGAAGATGAGTATTCGTGTTGCGGAACTAAAAAAGGATGCAAAGAAAAAAGCAGAGAAGTCGACCAAGCGATATACCGGAGAACGCCTGTCACTGGATTTCCAGGATATCGAGGTGCGAGCAGCGCTGAAGATTATTGCTGAATTTACCAATCAGAATATTGTTGCCAGCGATAGTGTTACCGGAAATATCACGCTCCATCTGAAGAACGTTCCCTGGGATGAAGCACTGGATATCATCCTTACCACCAAAGGACTGGACATGCGTCGTCGTGGCAATGTGATTCTGGTGGCTCCTGCAGAAGAGATTGCGGCACGAGAGAAATTCGACATGGAGACACAGAAAAAACAGGAGGAACTGGCGCCGTTAGTGAGTGAATCGATCCAGGTGAACTATGCCAAGGCGGCAGATATCGCTGCACTATTCCGGAAAAAGGAGGATGGTCGGGGGTCCATCGCTATTGATGAGCGTACCAACCGGATCCTGATTACAGATACCTATGAAAATGTGCAGAAGATGCGTGCACAAGTAGCTGAATTGGATGTGCCGGTGCGGCAAGTGATGATCGAGTCCCGTATCGTGATTGCCAACAACGACTTTAGTCGTAATCTGGGCGCCCGTTTTGGTATCACCGCAGTAGGAAAGAATGGTAGTAATGGAATTATTGGGAGTACCGGTTCTGCTGCTGGCACTGATGCCATGGTGGGGAGCGCCCTGGAAAACATTCAGGGGGGAGGGGATGCGCTTCCAGTAAACATGCCGGCACTCGGTGACCGGTACAATGTCAACCTGCCGGTAATCAATCCCGCCGGACAGTTCGCATTGGCCTTGCTGGGCAAGGACTATCTGCTCGATCTAGAGCTTTCTGCGCTGCAGATGGAAGGGCGCGGCGAGGTGCTCTCCAATCCACGCGTGATTACCTCAAATCGCAGTGAGGCATTGATTGAGCAAGGTGTGGAGATCCCTTATCAACAGGCCACTTCCAGCGGAGCCACATCTGTCTCCTTCAAGAAGGCTGTGTTGAGCCTGAAAGTAGTCCCGCAGATTACACCCGATGATCGCATCATCATGGATCTGAATGTAACCAAGGATAGTGTGGGGCAAGTGTTCAACGGAGTACCGAGTATCAACTCTCGCGAGGTGAAGACCCAGGTATTGGTCAGGGATGGAGATACGGTGGTGTTGGGTGGTATCTACGAGCAGACCCGCAGCAAACAGGTGGATAGTGTTCCGCTACTTGGTGATCTGCCGGTTATCGGGGCGCTGTTCCGGCAGACCCGCAAGGTGGATGACAAAGCGGAGCTGCTAATCTTCATCACACCCAAGATCATCCGGGAAAACATGGAGGTGAGATAGTTTCATGGGTGCTTTAAAGGATTATCTGATTGACGGCTTTCGTGGCAAGAGGCAGTGCGCCTGCCTAGGCCCGGTTGGATACATTGGGGGAGTTTGAAAAATGGGTTTGCGACAGAAGATGACTTTGAGAAATGTGCTGGCTGGGATGGTGGTACTGATGATGCTGGCCGCCTGTGGTGATGAAGCAGGCTTTGGCGCGGGAGGTACTACATCCGGGACCGGAAGTGAAACCGGGGCTACGGAGGGAACGGATGGAAGCCAAACGGAGACCATCTCTATCAGCTTGCAACTGGTCTCGGCGGATACTGGGCAGCCAACACAAACCATCACCTCGGCCAAGCCGGGGCGGGTCATTGCTACGGTGTCTGGAATCACTTCTGCACAGGTGGTGACCTTTACTACCACTGCAGGTGAAATCCCGGTGCCCACTGCGATAACCAACAGTAGCAATCAGGCGGTGGTGGATATTTTGGCCGGGAGCAGTCTCGGGGCAGGAATCATCACTGCAACCGTTTCGGATTCGGTCTCAGCGTCAATGGCTTTCGCTGTTGGAGCGACCAATCTTCGCATGGGTAGTGGTTCGCCCTTCCAGGAAGGGGTAGCAGAGGTTGGCGCATCGCAGATATCGGCAGGGGGCACGACGGTGGTTTCTGTCACAGTGGTGGATGAGAACGGCAATCCTTTTCCTGAGCCGGTGGATGTCAACTTCTCTTCTTCCTGCAGCAGTCAGGCAACCCCAACTGCGACACTCAGTTCTCCGGTCACTACGGTGAATGGTGTGGCCACCAGCACCTACCTGGCCCAGGGGTGTGTCGGAGATGATGCCATCAATGTCACTGCCAATGCGGGGGGAGTCAATCTGTCTGCAACGGCGACCGTAAATGTGCTGCCAGCCGACGTGGGCAGCATTGAAGTAGTGTCGGCAACACCAGACAAGATTGCCATTCGTGGTGCCGGCGGGATCGGGGGTGCGGAGAGTTCCACTGTGGTATTCCGGGTGCGAGATATCAACGGAAACCCGGTGAACGGTCAACTGGTGGACTTCTCCCTGAACACGGAGGTGGGTGGCATCACCTTGACACCTGCCCAGGCCACCACCAATACTGAAGGATTGGTGCAGACTGTGGTTAATTCGGGTACGGTGGCAACTACGGTTCGCGTGACAGCCAGTGTCAATGGCAGTGATCCACTGATTCTTACCCAATCCAGTCAGCTGGTGATTTCTACCGGCATCCCTGATCAAAACAGTTTCAGCCTCTCCGCAGAGACACTCAATCCGGAGGCGTGGAACACCGATGGGGTACAGGTGAAAGTAACTGCCCGCCTGGCGGATCATTTCAATAATCCAGTCCCCGATGGAACGGCGGTGAGTTTTTTCACCGAGGGCGGATCCATCGAGCCCTCCTGTACCACGGTAGCGGGTGAGTGTTCTGTCATGTGGACTAGCCAGGAACCTCGTCCTGCAGGCCAGACCTTGGGAGGTAGTCGTCTGCCAGAAGTGACTAATACCATGGGTCAGCCTTATGGGGGGCGTGTCACCATCCTGGCTACCGCCATTGGTGAAGAGTCGTTCCCGGATCTGAATGGTAACGGTCGCTTCGATGCATCGGAGATGGCGGCCTTTCTTGGGACCGATGTAACAGGCCGGCCCTACGATCTGGCGGAGGCATTCAACGATTACAATGAGGACGGTATCTATAATCCAGCGGTGGCTGGTGGAGACAGCGCAGGAGAGCTGGAGGAGTTCGTCGATTTCAACGGCAACGCGGCTTTCGACGGCAAAGACAGCTTGTACAACGGAGTATTGTGCTCCATCCCTGCCCATGCCGGCTGTTCATCGACTCAGAAATCCACCAACGTACGAGCGCAGCTGGTGCTGGTTATGTCAGGAAGCGCGGCATATCTTGCCCTCAACAATCCTGCATCGGGCACGCTAACGCTCAATGGGGAGTCCACCGGAGAGGTTAGTGTCACCATAGCAGACCTTCATGGCCAGCCGATGCCGAAGGGAACCACGGTCAAGTTTACAGCAACGGTAGGTTCCATCGTTGGTCCCAGCTCGTTTACCTGGCCGAACGACAATCATAACGGGGGAAGTCAGTTTACCGTGGTGGTTAAAGGGGTGAACACCAATGGGGACACCAAGAACGGTTCCCTCATCGTCGAGGTGACGACACCGGGCGGTATTGCCTCGGTATTTACACCGGTGGCAATTACCATACTGTAGTCGGCAATCGACCTGCGCTACCGTCAGGTCGATTGCCATTCCTTTTCCGCGGGCGCCAATGAAAAAGGCGCCCGTTGTTTTTTGTGGCCTCCTTGATCTGAACATGCTTGGTTATAATGCCAGCTATGGATAGAACAGACAGGATATTCCTTGTTGGTCCCATGGGAGTTGGCAAGACCACGATCGGACGCCGGTTGGCGGCAGCGCTATCAAAGACCTTTGTGGACAGCGATCACGAGATTGAGAAGCGAACCGGGGTTGATATACCACTCATCTTTGAGCTGGAAGGGGAAGCGGGATTTCGCCACAGGGAGCGCAAAATGATTGATGAGCTGACCCGACGTCCTGCCATTGTGCTGGCAACTGGGGGAGGAGCGGTCCTCGATCCTCGAAACCGGAGTCACTTGCGCGAACGGGGCCTTGTTGTCTATCTTCATGCCTCCCTTGATCATCTCCTTCGGCGAACCGCAAGGGACAAGAAACGTCCCCTGCTGCAAACGGAGAATCCTCGTGCCCGTTTGCGTCAGATTCTCGAACAGCGTGAGCCATTGTATAAGGAAATTGCCGATTTTGAAGTATCCACTGGCGGTCGTAATGTTCGCAAGGTGGTGCGAGAGATTCTTTCTCTCTACCGGGCCAGGTTCCCGCAGCACTGATGACATGTTATTTGGCTTTCCTGGCTCCCCTTTGTTGAATTCTGTCTCGTAGTTTTTTAGCCACAATCCCGCTCGGGAAACCGAAATCCTGAAATTTCCCCCTTAAGTCCCGGTTGCTTCCGCCGAAGTAGATGAGGTTTTTGGATGTTTTTGCGCAAGATTTTTCTTTGGTGATTCTAACTGGCTTGGTGAACGAGGATCTTCAATGACAAAGACAAAGACAATTCTTTCGCTGGCGGTATGCAAGGCGCTGGCATTTTCCATGGCGGCGCAGGCTGACAGCATGACCCTGTATGGAACCGCTGCGTTGGCCGTGGAAACCCTGGATAATGGCAGTACCACCACCACCGAGGTGAGTAACAACCACTCGGCCTTCGGTATCAAGGGAAGCCGGGGGCTTGGTAATGGATTGAGCGCCGTCTATCTGTTCGACATGTTCGTGGGCCTCGATGCCGGGGGCGGGGCGGGTGACGACAGTCTGCTCGGCGGTGGCCGTGATGGCTGGGTCGGCTTGTCTGGTGAGTCCTGGGGCATCGTTGCGTTGGGTTTCCAGGGACGTCCATGGAAGACCTCCAGCAACCATCTGGACCTGTTCGGGAACACCATCGCCGATTACAGTGCCATCATGGGTAATACGCCGAACGGATACTTCGACGGGGGGATCGGCAACAGCCTCATCTGGTTCGGTCCCAACCTCGACGGGTTGAGCTGGCACCTCCAATATGGTGCCGATGAAAAAGATGACGGCAGTAACGACTGGGGCGCACAGGTGAATTATAGCCGCGGCCCTCTTTACGTCACTTTGTCCCATGATGTCGATGGTCAGGGTGGAAGCGCCGACGACCTCACTGCCACCAAGCTGGCCGCCAGTTACCAGGTGACGCCGGCCACCACCGTGATCGGCATGGCAGAGGCCCTCTCCGGCGACGATGCCGATACCCGTAATGCCTATTATCTCGGTGCTTCCCACCGTGTCGCCAACACCACGTTCAAGCTCGCCTATGCCAAGGCCGATGATAGCGATGCGGGTGCTGATACAGGGGCGAGTTATTATGCACTGGGGGTATCACAGCGGCTTGCATCCGATGTGGAGCTCTATGCATTCTACGCCGCGGTGGACAATAGCGCCAATGCCTCCTACGGTTTCGTGTCGGCGCCGCACACCTCCTCCAATGGCAATACGGCCGTTGCTACCGGAGATGACAGCAGTGTGTTCGCCGTCGGTGTGCGCTACGATTTCTCCTGGGAGAAGTAATCGTCAACTCTCATCAGGAAGTGGGCGCTCTGTTCCCGCCGATTCCTTATCTAATGGAATCGGCGGGAACAGTTGCGTCATCTCCCGTATCTGTCGGTGGCGAAGGGTTTGAATCCGTATCCCCTCGTGTTCCCGGCTTCCGCTACCCTGGCGTTTTTCTCAATACCGGAAAACGGGGTGCCAATGCTGTAACGGTTGGCTGCAAAGGGGCGGAAACCCTTGCCCTCCATTCCCACAGCCGGTGTGGGTTGAGCGGCACTTGTGACCGGTTGAGAAGCGGCCGCTGCTGAATAGCGATCGGTTGC
>Ga0256914_1000943_pt1 | contig 27829 bp, 28 predicted proteins | sample HulkmetaG_FD_191571 | JGI IMG/M metagenome (GOLD analysis project Ga0256914, IMG submission 191571) | Hydrothermal chimney microbial communities from Main Endeavour vent field at the Juan de Fuca Ridge, Pacific Ocean - Hulk | ecosystem: Environmental > Aquatic > Marine > Hydrothermal vents ... | reverse complement strand
CACTACCCACTACCCACATCCCACACCCCATCCCCTTCGTCATCCCAGACGAGCGGCGTAAGCCGCGAGATCTGGGATCCAGACCGGGTCACTGGCCCGTGATGAGGCCTCTGCGAATTGACGGCACTACAGGCCACGGGCCATAGATAGTTTCCAAGGCTGGCTATCAACCCGTGATGGCGACTCCGGGAATTGGCGGCACACAAACTACGCACTACCTCCTGCCGCTTCCCAATCGAGTCACCAACCCGGCACGACGCCCCTGCAAGCCGCAGGCCGCTCTTTCACTCCATACCGCGCGCCGCGTTACCCGTTTTAACTACGCTCCGCGTATCTGATTTTCGATGTACTCGGCGACCTGCGGGGAAATTCCCAACGCCTTTCGCAGCTCGTCCAGATAGCGGTTTTCGGCGGCGGTGTCCACCTCGACAGCCAGAAGGCTGGCTGCATAGACCTGGGTCGCCAGCTCCGGGTTGCCCCGGGCCGCCTCGACCATCGGGCCCATCTCGAGGGGGCCGGCCATCTCGCGGAAAACAAAGTCGCGAACCTCCTTGTCAGCGCCCATCTTGTCGAGCTGACCAACTATCCGCTCGGCTTCCTCGGGGTCAATCCGGCCGTCGGCCTTGGCGGCGTTAATCATGGCCATCAAGATTACCTGAGCGGCGCTCTCCAGCTCCTCCTCTTCCTCCGGGGTCTCGGGAGCCCGCAGGCCAACGGGAACCCGCTGCGGCTGCTGGCCGCCTTTGGTAAGCGCCCCCATTGCCAGGCTTCCCAGCAGCGCCATCAGCCCGCCGCCAACGTCGCGGCTGCTGGCCGCCTTGCCGCCACCAAGCAGCTGCCCGGCAAGAGCCTCGAGCGCCCCCATGTTCAAACCGCCAGAACCGCCGCTCTTACCACCGCCCATCAGCTGGCCCAGCATCCCCGCGAGCCCGCCGGAAGACGAGCGGCCGCCGGTGAGCTGCCCCAGCATCCCCGCCAGGCCGCCAGAGCTGCTCTTGCCGCCGCCCATCAGCTGCTCCAGCATCTGCTCCATGCCACCACCCTGCGAACCGCTCAGGGTGCGCTTCAGCTTCTCGCCGGCCGTTCCGGAAAGCTGGCTTTCCAGTAGAGAACCCAGAACATCGGTGAAACCTGCCATATTCAATCCTTTCTGCACAACGCAACGTCTATACGCTAGATGATACCAGTTTCACTTAAAAGCGCCGTAAAAGGCGCCCCACCCTCGCAAACGCTGGCAACTTTGCGGGTCACGACGTCCCAGAAAGCGGGCTCACGCCCCACCCTCGCAAACACGGGCAACTTACTCTCCCCATAACGGTCGGGCCACCCGCAGCGAAAGCGGTCGGGGCCGCGCTCACCACATCCCCGCCCGTTCCATCGCGTCGTGGAACCAGGCCGGCGCACCCGCGGGCCAGCGGCGCGCTGCGAACTCGCGGGCGAAGTCGTCGTATGCGCCGGCGGCTATGGCGGCGCGGGCTTCTTCCATGAGTCTGTGCAGAAAGCGCAGGTTGTGCAACGAGAGCAGGCGCAGGCCCAGCATCTCCCCGGCCCGCACCAGGTGGTTGACGTAGGCCCGCGAGTGGTTGCGGCAGGCGTAGCAGTCACAGCTCCCGTCTATGGGGGCCGGGTCGTCCTTGTAGCGGGCGGCGCTCAGGTTGAGCCGGCCCTCGTCTACCAGCGCGTAGCCGAAGCGGCCCGTGCGGGTGGGGTAGACGCAGTCGAACATGTCCACGCCCAGGGCAACGCCGGCCACCAGGTCCTCGGGATGGCCGACGCCCATCAAGTAACGCGGGCGATCTTCCGGAAGCAGGTCGGTAGAAAGATCGACTGCAGGAATCATCTTTTCCTTGGGTTCCCCTACCGCCAGGCCGCCGATGGCGTAACCGGGGAGGTCGAAGCTGGCGGTCTCCAGGGTGCTCAGCCGGCGCAGCTCCAGGTCCACGCCCCCCTGGGCTATGCCAAAAAGAGCCTGGTCGTCGCGGGTTTTGGCGGCGAGGGAGCGCTCCAGCCAGCGCAGGGTGCGCTCGAGCGAACCCTTGAGATACTCACGCTGCGCCGGATACGGCGGGCACTCATCGAAAGCCATGATAATGTCGGCGCCGAGTTTTTCCTGGACGCCGATGCTCAGCTCCGGTGTCAGCAAGATGCGGTCGCCGTTGAGGTGGTTAGAAAAGGCCACCCCTTCCTCGCTGATAACCCGCCGGTGTCCGAGGCTCATCACCTGAAACCCGCCCGAGTCGGTCAGCCACGGCCGCCGCCAGCCGGTAAAACCGTGGAGCCCGCCCAGATCCGCCACCCGCTCCGGTCCGGGGCGAAGCAGCAGGTGGTATGTATTGCCAAGGACTATCTGGCTGCCTATCTCTGCAAGTTCGCGGTTGGAAAGGCCCTTGACGGTCGCCTGGGTGCCAACCGGCATGAAAAGGGGGGTAGGCACGGACCCGTGGGGGGTCTCGAGCCTACCCGTCCTAGCCTTGTTTTGCCGCGCCTCTACGCTGAATTCAAACGTCACCTGGCATCAGGAGCAACCTTGGGGTAGATGAGCTGCTCCTTAAGCAGGATACCAGGGCTTCCCTGAGTGGCAATCAAGTTGTCGGGCAGCGTGTACTCGTCCGCTCCATAGATGTCGATCTGGTATCCCAGATCTTCCAGCGAGGCGGCGGTCAGCCGGCTGAGCGGCTGGGTGTCGCCACTGAGCCAGCCGGTCATCAGCTCGTTTTTTAGCCTGGTCTCAAGCCAGTGTCCGCACTTGGTGCCGGCGCCGCCGCTATTCTCCACCGGCGGGTTGCCCGTCTGCAGGAACGTGTTTTGCCATTCCTGGCTGGCCGAGTTGCCGATAAAGTAAATGTCGCTGGCGTCCATGCAGCTATCCACGCCGTCTTCCCAGTCGAGCAGGCCGAAATACTCCCAGATGGTGCCGATCCCCAGGACGTGACCCATCTCGTGGAGGATTACCGACTTGAGCTTCCCCTGATCCTCCAGATTGTCCAGATCATCCGAGTCGAAAGAAACCCGCCCCACATACGGCAGGCCGCTGTCGCTGCGCAGGTAGCAGGGGCCACCGGAGCCGAGCACCCCGCCCTCTCCGTCCATGTATTTCACGCTCACGAAAATGGTCAGGTCGTCTATATCCAGCACTTCGGTATTCTCATTTCCGCAAGCGCCTTCTTCCAGTCTGTAATCGTTTACGTCGCTCAGGTCGCCGACGATCACCTCTGACCAGCGCCGGGCCGCCCACTCGAAAGCCTCCCGCTGCGACTCGCTCAAATCGGTTTCGAAGCGCAGGGTTATATCGTAATTGGACACGGCGCTAATCGAAACCGAAGCGGTGGTGGTGTTCACGCCGTCGCTGACCGTTAAGGTGGCGTCGTAACTACCTACCTTACGGTACTCGTGAGCGAGCAGAGCGCCGCCGCAGTCTACACTCTGCTGCGAGTCGTCGCCAAAGTCCAGCGTGCAGCTCAGCGGGTCGCCTTCGGCGTCGGAAACGCTCCAGGCCAGATTCGCGCTGAAGGGTGCCTGACCACTATTGAGTTCCGCGCCGGTCTGGTCCACCGCCTGGAAATAGGCGATGAGCGGCGCGTCGTTAACGGCGTTCACGGTAACTCTAACAGTGGCCGTATCGCTACGCCCCTGACCGTCCTTGATTGTGTACTTGAACTGATCGGCGCCGTTAAAGTTGGCGTTTGGCGTGTAACGGATGGCCTTGGTGCTCAGGACCTCGGTGCTGCCGTGCTCGGCGGGGGTGGTCACGGTAACCGTGACCGAGTTAAGGTCGCTGGCGCTGTCGTTATCGAGAACCTGGATGTTGATGGGCGTATCTTCGCTGGTGGTTACCGCGTCATCGGCGGCTTTGGGGGCCTCTGTCGTTTGACCACCACAGGCGGCAAGCCCGAGTAGGGCTGCGGACAAAAGGAGTTTTAAACCGGTGCTTACTCGTGTCTTCATAGCAATATCAAGATAACATACGTGGTACGTATATTGAATACTTCTAGCACATTCTTATAATTGTTATATGTATTTATCAGTTGCCGACGCCCAGGTTGCGGGGAACTACCCTTATCGTTAGCGGTGGCTCGCTCGCCTTCGGCGCCCGGTAGTCGCGCTTGCTGGTGTGGCGGATCATGCGCAGGGCAACGTCGACCGACTTATCTGGATTAACAGTGAAAAGACTATAAGCCGGGGAATCGGTCTCTGGCTGAACATACTCGACGAGCAGGCGCCCCTTGACGCCCGCGTAAATGGAGTCACCGTTGGGCGGGGCAATTGTGGAGGGGTCGGTAACGTTGGTCAGGACGCGGCGGAACTCCATGATTACCCAGGTATCGTCGTTCTGAGAGTCCGGGAAGAGCGCCTCGGCGCTGGTGGGAGATACGGCGCTGAGATAGTCGGAGCGCCTGAACGCGTAGTAGGCGAAGAAGCGGAAGCAGAAGTCGGGATTGCTGGTGTCGCACCTTTCGGTATACCCCGGTTTCTTGGGAGGCAACACAAGGGCCAGCATGGGGTCGGAGCCCACCACCCAGGTATTGCTACCCGCCAGGTGATTGCGGGTGGTCGCCCCGTTGTTGATGCGTATTGACGTTCCGGGCGGGAAAACCTCCCACGCTAGTTTTACGCGGCTGGCGATTATCTGCTCGGCCAGCTGGGCTTCGTGCAAGAGCGTGTTGCGGTCGTTGATTCTGCCGGTCGCGTCGAGAGTAGTGCTGAAGATGCGAATAAAGGCGAGGCTGATAATGCCCAGGATGAGCAGCGAGGTTAGCACCTCTATCAAGGAAAACCCGCCTGTTCCCGCTCTGCCGACCCGCTTCATGGTTGTGGCCTCGCTACGTCCATTACTATCTCCGCCGGCGCGCCACCGTTGGCGTTCGCCGTAACCTTTAAGCGCTTGAGCGGCACCGAATCGGCCGCGGAGGTGCAGTCGCGCAGGGGATAGTACCCAGACACCGGGTCGCCGCTGGCGTTGAGGTCCTGAACTTCGACGGCCACTCCGTCCGGTATATCCGTGGCGGCGTTCAAGCAAGAACGGGCAAAATTGTCCGGGTCCCGCCAGTCGCGCATCACCTTCTCGACGACCTGCTGAGCGAGGGTCGTGCTGTCCAGCATTTCCTGGTTGCGCTTGGTCATTCTGAACAGGCCGCCCAGCGGTCCGACCAGCGAGCCTATCAGCACGCCGAGGATGATGGTGGCTATCAACACCTCTATCAGGCTGAACCCCGTGCTTCGCTTCATGGCCTGATCACCTTGCCCGTCACGCCGACCACGCGCACCTCGGTGGTCGAACCTTTCTCGTTTGCCAGCACGATCTTCAGCGCTCCTACCGCTGAGCCGTTGACGCTTACCTCTCCGTATGGGGCAGTATAGGTAACCTCGGAGCCGTCGGCGAGGCCACTGAACTTGATCCCTCGCGGCAGGCTGTATTGTTTAAGATTCGCGCCGAGAGAAAGCTGATATGAGGTGTCGCTAAGCTTCTTCCAGCTGGCCGCGACGTTCTTGGTCTGGGCGTAGCTGCGGGCCCTGATCAGGTCGTTCGCCACCTGGGTGGCGGCGGCCTCGAGGCGGCTTCGCTCCATCATGCCCCGCAGCGAAGCGTACCCAACGCCAGCAACTATTCCCATGATGACCAGCACGATTAAGATCTCGATCAGCGTAAAGCCTCTATACGGACGCGGCCGCATTTTAGTTCCCTTCCACCGGCGTCCAGAAGCCGCTGCCACCGCCGCTGCCCTCAAAGGTGGCGCTGCCCTTCCACCTGCCCCTGCCAAAGGTCGGGAAGTAGGGAGGCGTTAGCCCGTTATCGCGCAGGCGCCTGTCGTATGTGAACTTGCGGCCGTATCCGCTCTTGACGGTCAGGTCGGGGTTGAGGCGGCCGAAGCGACCGTACCAGTTCTGGATGATGCCACCGGTCAGATGTAAATCGCCCATTACCGGCCCGCTCTTCCAGCGCCGGTAGTAGACGCTGCGCTTACCGGCCATGAGGACGGCGTCTATGTACATATTGGGGGGAGCGTAGCGGGAAATTTGAATGTCCGAGGTATCGGCGTAGACGCCCAGAATGTTCTTTGCTTCAAGGTTGTTGCAGACCGCCGGCGTTACCGAACCGTCGGCGTTGCGCTCGGGCGGAGATTCGCAGGGGCGCTCTTCGTAAGTGATGTCGCGAGCGATGCCGATGCGGTGGCCGGCAACGGTAATTTGCGAAAAGCTGGCTATTGAAGGTTCTATGCAGTAATGCTTGCCCTTCCAGGTCGTGTGCGTGTACTGGCAGTCGGATTCCCTGGCCACCTGTTTGCGGGGGTTGTTCGTATGCCAGGGGCGGCTGCCGCTGGGAAGGCCCTCATTGCCCGCCGAACGCAACGTGTAATAGCCCGAGTAGATGACGCCGTTGAAGTGTTCGCGGTAGAGGACCCAGGTGCCGTTGTCCAGTTTTTCCATGCGTCCGTTTTTGTCGACGCGGTAGCTGTGGACCTCCCAGGTGCCGTGTTTGATCTCGCGCGGCGGGTTGTACGCGACCCAGTGGTAGCCCCTCGGACAGCTGTGCGACTGCGCCGAGAAGTGGCTGCCCTGCTCGAGCGAGTCGAGCGCCGCGGCAGCCCAGTGCGCTGCGGAGGCCGGACTGGTGGCCGCGGCTACGAACTGCAAGATGACGCCGGGCTCGAGGCGGACGTCGGGGCCCCCTCCGCCGCCCCCTCCACCGCCGCCACCGCCGCCGCCACCGCCGCCGCCGTTCCTGACGCAGTGGCCGTACTTGTATTCGATACTGGTCAGCCGCTTGCCCCAAACCTGTATGTACTGATACTTCTTACCCCCGTCGGTTCCGGTGCTCAAGACGATATCGCTGACGTTGTAATCGCCAATGTCATTCCAGCGATCTTCTATATACAGACCGCTGTCCTGGGCGGCTCGCTTCTGGGCGTCACCAACCTTGGGAAGGGGAATGTAGTCGTCATCCCAAACGGGATCTTTCGTGTAGATCGGGTCGGCATACGGCGGGTGGTTATTGGGCGGGGCCGGCGTTCTGACCGCCCTGCTACGCGCGCTGTCCCAGTAGTAGAAGGCGGGAGTTCTGCTCAGGCAGTTCTCCCTGTTGCGGTCTTCACGTGTGCAACCGGCGCTGGTCACCTCGTCGCCGAACCAGGGTCTGTCTATGAAGTTGAAATGTTCATTGGTGTGCACCGGCCCGTCAAAAAGAGTGCCGTTGTAAAAGAAGACGCGGCTTGCACTTCTGCTCTTGCCGCTACGCTGGTAGTTGGTGAACGACATGTAGTGTGAAAAGCTGGGGGGCTGGAGGGTTATCTCAAGCTTTCCGGTGAATTCCTGACGAATCTTTCGCGCCGCCAGCTCGCTACCCCCCTTTGCAATCCTGCCGGTAGAAGTGGCTACCGCCTTGAAAATCAGGTGGACCGAGTTGTCTTCGTAGGCCCAGGCCTCCATGGGCACGAAGCCGTAGCTGACGGAGTAACTGCTCTTCTCGGAACCGGTCTTGATCACCTTATCGACTGTTTTCAAGCCTATGCGCTGGCTCCAGAACTTATGGGCCTGGTATTTGTGGCCGGTATCGGGGTCAATCGGGTAGGCGTCGGGGTCTACGTAGTCTTCGAGAAGTTTATAGGGCTCGTTACCGCCGCTCCACGAAACACGGTCGAGCTCGGCGGCGCAAATTCTGTGCCGGGTGCTGTCCGGCGGCTGCATGCCCACTCCCTGACCGCAGAACTTCTGCACGTACGGGGCAATTGTGCCGGCCCAGTCGGTAGTGCTGGGCATGGTCAGGGCGTCGTCCTGCTGGAGGACGCCGGCAATTTCCTGCCCCATGCTCGGGATGCTGGCCGCCGCCAGGGATAGGCCCGACTCGGCGGCGTACTGCGCCTCGAGCGCCACCTTCTGGTCGGTAGTCACCCTCTTGCTTGAAACCGAGAGGGAACTGCTGATGGTGATGATGGCAATGAAGAGTACCAGCGCCACCAGCAGGGTGATAATCAATGCCACGCCCTTCTTCTGCCCCATAGAAACCTCCAGCCCGGCCGGCTCTTCTCTCAGTGAGAAGCAAAAAAGAAATGGGCCTTTCGACTTTAGTCTACGTGAGAAAACACTTTGAGTTATACCCCCAATATGGGGGGTATTAATTTAGACATTTGTGTGACGGTCACAATTATCTTTCGCTTATACTGGCATTCATGCCGCAGTATTTTTACGTTGCTCTGGGAGGCGCTCTGGGCGCGGTCGGGCGCTACCTCGTTTCCGGCTGGGTTCAGAATCTGAGCGGCTCCTTCTTCCCCTGGGGAACGGTTTCCGTAAACGCCCTGGGCAGCTTCTTGCTCGGCTTCGTGCTCCAGGCCGGCATCTCCGGCGGTCTCGGCGCCGAGTACCGGCTGCTGCTGGCGGTCGGCTTTCTGGGCGCCTTCACCACCTTCTCTACATTCGCCTACGAGGCCCTGGAGCTGCTGCGCCTCGGGCAGGGTTGGCAGATGCTGGAGTATATTGGAATCAACCTTGTTGGCGGGTTGCTTCTGGTAGCGCTGGGCATGGCCGGTTACACCGCCCTGCGCGGCCTGTGAAAGGGGGTTGGCTATGACGTTATCGGGCACTTCCTTGCTGGCGCGGATTTTCCTGGGAGAGGGCGACAAGATAAGCGGCCGGCCGGCCTACGTGGCCATCGTCGAGGAGGCCCGCCGGCGCGGTATTCGCGGCGCGACCGTGCTGCGGGGCATCATGGGCTATGGCGCCGGCAGCCGTATCCACACCGCGGCCGTCTTGCGGCTCTCCGAGGATCTGCCGATTGTCGTCGAGCTGGTTGACGAGGAGGCCCGCATCCGCGGCTTCCTGCCCTGGCTCGAGGAGGTTCTCGGCGGCGGCCTGGTGACTCTGGAGAAAGTGGAGGTAATCCGCTACGAGTCCGGCCGCTGAGCTCTGAAAGCGGCGGAGGCTTGTGGTATAAACATACATAATTTCAGGAGGTGGTTACGTATGCGTATCAAGAAAATAACCTGGCTTATCTTTGCCCTGGCCGCCCTGGCCATGGCCATCACCCCCGACGACCTGGTTGTCTACTGGATAGGCAAGACCCCGGCGCCGGCGCCGCAGGTAAAGACCGTCGACGAGGGCCTCGCCTTCCAGGCCAGGTTCGTAGCCGGCCTGGAGCCGATCGTCGGCCAGCCGGTCGGCTACAAGGTGGGCCTGACCAGCAAGGCGGTCCAGGAGAAGTTTGGCGTGGATCACCCGCTCCGCGGCGTGCTGCTGGAGGGGATGCTGCTCGAAAGCGGCGCTACGGTTCCGGCCAGGTTCGGCGCGGTTCCCATCGTCGAGGCCGATCTGCTCGTCCGCGTCAAGGACGCCGGCATCAACGAGGCCAGGACCCCGGAAGAGGTGGTCAAGCACATCGACCAGGTAATCCCCTTCATCGAGCTGCCCGACCTGGTGCTCAAGAAGGGCGAGCCGCTCAACGGGGCGACCATCACCGCCATCAACGTCGGCGCCCGCCTTGGCGTGCTGGGTGAGCCGATCGCCGTGGAACCGACGCGCGACTTTGCGCAGGCGCTGGCGGAGATGCAGGTTTTCGTTTCGATGGACAACAAGCTGGTCATGAAGGTGCCCGGCAGCGCCATTCTCGGCAACCCGCTCAACGCCGTCGTCTGGCTGGCCGAAGACCTGGCCAGGCACGGTCAGGCTCTCAAGCCCGGCGACATCATCAGCCTGGGCAGCTTCGGCAAGCCCTTCCGTCCGCACTCCGGTTCGACCTTCTGGGTCGGCTACTCGTTCGGTAACTGGGGCGGCGAGGCCAGGGTCTCCTTCAAGTAAGCGGCCCGTAACGGGTGGCGGCGGGGCTTCCCGCCGCCTTTTGTTTTTCGTTTAACCGCGGGCTGGTAGCATGTAATCGTGATCGACCCCCAGCTACAAAGCTACGCCGACGAGGCGCGCGCCCTGCTGGCCGAGGGTCTGGCCCTGCTCGGGCGGGCCGGCGCCGAGACCGCCCGGCTGCAGCAGGCCGTTCGCGACCTGGAAGGCCCCTTTCTGCTGGTGGTGGCCGGCGAGTTCAACAGCGGCAAGTCGAGCCTGCTCAACGCCCTGCTGGGCAAGGAGCTGCTGCGCGAGGGGGTTACCCCGACTACCGACAAGATTCAGCTGATCGCCTACGGCGAGGAGGCCGGCAGCAAGGTGCTGGAGCCGGGGCTGATAGCCCTCTACCTTCCCCACCCGCTGCTTAAGAACGTGCGCCTGGTCGACACTCCGGGGACCAACGCGGTAATGGAACACCACCAGTTGCTAACCGAGCGCTTCCTGCCGCGGGCCGACCTGATTCTCTTCACCACCAGCGCCGACCGGCCCTTTACGGCCAGCGAGCGCGACTTTCTCGAGCTGATCCGCAGCTGGGGCAAGAAGCTGGTTCTGGTGGTCAACAAGCTCGACCTGCTCAGCGAGAGCGAGGCGGGGGAAGTGCTCGACTTCGTCCGCCAGCAAGCGAACCGCACCCTGGGGCTGGAACCGCCGGTCTTCGGCGTCTCGGCGCGGCTGGCCCGCGCCGGCGGGAACGGGGGCGTGCGCGAACTGGAAGCCTACATCGAGCGGGTTCTCCACGAAGAAGCGGCCCGCATCAAGCTGGGCTCGCCGCTGGGCGTACAGCTGCGCCTGCTCGAGCAAACCCGCGCCGACCTGAGCGAGCGCCTGGAGAAGCTGGGCCGCGACCGCGAGACCTGCGAGCGGCTCGAGGCCCTCCTCAAGCGCCACCAGCGGCGCGTCCGCGAGGAGTTCGCCGGGCAAACCGCCCAGATCGAGGCGGTCATCGGCCAGGTTCGCCGTCGCGCCGCCGCCTGGCTCGACGACACCCTGAGGCTGGGCCGCATCTTCGACCTGCTCAACGCCAGCAAGATTCAAAAATCCTTCGAGGAGCAGGTAATCGGCCAGGCCCACCGCGAGCTGGAGAGACAGATTCAGGGCAGCCTGGCCTGGCTGGCCCGCTCCGAGCGCGACCTGCTGGCCAGCGCGCTCGACCTGCTCAGCACCGCCGGCAACGTCCGCGCCGCCGGCGAAAGCGAGCCGGGGCTTTCCGACGAGGTGCTGGAGGCGCTGGCCAGGTACGACCCCGAGGTGGAGGCCCGCGACCTGCAGAACATGCTCAGCCGGGCGCTGCAGCACACCGCCCTGGCGGAACTGGGCGCGGTCGGCCTGGGGGCCGGCCTGGCGGTCGCCCTGCACGGTCTGGCTGCCGACGTCACCGGCGTGACCGCCGGCCTGGTGGCCGCGGTCCTGGGTCTTTCAATCCTGCCCCGCCGCAAGAAGGCCGCCCAGCGGCGGATAGACGCCGGCCTGGACGAGTTGCAAAGGGAGTTGCAAAGCGGGTTGCAGGCTACCCTCGAGGGCGAGCTCGAGCGGGCCGCCGGCCGCTTCCGCGCGCTCTACCGCGACCACTGCGAGTCGCTGCAAGAAGAGTCGCAGCAACTCGGCGAACTGCAAGAGCGCCTGGACGACCTGGCCAGCCGCACCGCCGCCCTGCGCGAAGAGCTGAACGCCTGAGCCGGCCAGGACGTTCCCCCCAATGCCACGGAAACTCACCCGTTATCATGAAAACGTTATGGCCGACAACACCCGCGCCTGGATGGAAGAGCTGATCGCCGAGATGGAGGAACGCCGCAAGCAGGTGCAGCAGGGCGGCGGCCCCGAGCGAATCGAAAAACAGCACAAGCAGGGCAAGCTGACCGCCCGCGAGCGTGTCGAGAAGCTGCTCGACCCCGGAACCTTCGTCGAGCTGGGCACCTTCGTCGAACACATCGAGACCGAGATGATGAAGGGAGTCAAGGCCCCCGGCGAGGGGGTGGTCACCGGCTACGGCGAGATAGACGGCCGCACCGTCTTCGTCTTCAGTCAGGACTTCACGGTTCTCGGCGGCTCGCTCGGCAAGATGCACGGCCGCAAGATAGCCCAAACGATGGACATGGCGGCCCGGGTGGGCGCGCCCATCATCGGCCTCAACGACTCGGCCGGCGCCCGCATCCAGGAAGGCGTCGACAGCCTCTCCGGATACGGCGAGGTCTTTTACCGGAACTCGATATATTCGGGCGTCGTTCCCCAGATCAGCGCCATCCTCGGACCCTGCGCCGGCGGCGCGGTCTACAGCCCGGCCATCACCGACTTCGTGCTGATGAGCCAGCGCAGCAGCTACATGTTCATCACCGGCCCCGAGGTCATTAAAACGGTCACCCGCGAAGAGGTCAGCTTCGACGAGCTGGGCGGGTCCGAGGTCCACTCGGCCAGGAGCGGCGTCGCCCACCTGGTCGGCAAGGACGACGAAGAGGTGCTGGCGCTGATCCGCAAGCTGCTCGGCTACCTGCCTTCCAGCGCCCGCGAGAAGCCGCCGCTGCGGGAAACCAGCGACCCGCCCGACCGCACCGCCCCCGAGCTGCTCGACATGGTCAACCCCGACCCGCGGCGCCCCTACAACATGCACCAGGTAATCAGGAGCCTGGTCGACGAAGGCGAGTTCCTGGAGATTCACCCGGCCTTCGCCCGCAACATCATCGTCGGCCTGGCCCGTTTCGGCGGCCAGCCGGTGGGAATCGTCGCCAACAACCCGCGTTTCCTGGCCGGCGCGCTCGACATCGACGCCGCCGACAAGGCCGCCCGCTTCATCCGCACCATGGACGCCTTCAACATCCCCATAGTCACCTTCGTCGACGTTACCGGCTTCCTCCCCGGCGTGGCCCAGGAGCACGGCGGCATCATCCGTCACGGCGCCAAGCTGCTCTACGCTTACGCCGAGGCGACCGTGCCCAAGATCACCCTGATTACCCGCAAGGCCTACGGCGGGGCCTACCTGGCCATGAACTCCCGCGACATGGGGGCCGACGTGGTGCTCGCCTGGCCGACCGCGGCGGTAGCGGTAATGGGCGCCGAGGGAGCGGCCAACATCGTCTACCGGCGCGAGATTCAGGAGTCGCCCAACCCCGAGGCCACCCGCGCCGAGAAGATAAAGCTGTACAAAGAAACCTTCGACAACCCCTGGATAGCCGCCGGCCGTGGCTACATAGACGACGTCATCAGCCCCGAGCACACCCGCGCTCACCTGATCAGGCACCTGCGGATGCTGGCCGGCAAACGCGAAGAGAGGCCGTGGAAGAAGCACGGCAACATTCCGCTTTAAGAGGCGGCTCCTGGCCGGCCCGGTGGGTGTTCGCGGCTGCAACAAGCAGGCGCGGCCGTCGCGTCGTGCTTTACTACGTGTACGCCGGTAACTATCCAGTATTTATGTCTCTATCGTCTGGGGGCGGATATTGTGTACGATTGCCTGGTTTGAGCCGGGAGGTAAAATCATGAAACTGCGACATTTCGGGTTGCCGCTCACCATGCTGGCCCTCGTTATTGCCGGATGCAGCGCGCCAGTGGACGGGGGCGACGCCGGCGATGGCGGTTCGGGCGTCGCCACGGCCGCCTGGACGGTGAATCAGTTCGGCTCGACGGCCGGCGACATGGTTTTTGGCCTGGCGCCGGCGGGCGACGGGGGCGTGTTCGCCGTCGGACTGACCGAAAGCGCCCTGCTACCGAATACCGCCTCACTCGGCGGATATGACGCCTTTTTGCTGCGCACAGACGCCAGTGGCAGCATCGTCTGGGCCGAGCAGCTAGGGACGCCTTACAACGACTTTGGAAAGGCCGTCGCCGTTGACGCAAACGGTTATCTCTTCCTGGGCGGCTACACAAACGGCGACCTGGACGACAATACCGTCATGTACGTAGGCACCAACGGCTTCGTCGCGAAGTTCGAGCCCGACGGCCAGGAGGTATGGCACGCCGAGCTATCCTCGCCTGGCAGCGACGAGTTCGACGACGAGGTGCTCGCGGTAGCCGCCGACCCCGCGGACGGGGTTTACGCCGCAGGCAGCACCTACGGCGACCTGTTCGGCGCAAATCAGGGCGGCAGGGACGCCTTCGTGGTCAATTACCGCCTGGACGCCAGCACGAACAGCTACGTTCTGAACTGGAGCAAGCATCTGGGCAGCCTTGGCGACGAACAGCTCGTCGCCGCCATCACCGCCCCTGACGGCGGAGTGATCGTGGCGGGCGGCACCACCGCCGATCTCGGCGGGGACAGCCTGGGCGGCTATGACGCGGTGGTCATGCGTTACGACCCGGCCGGCAATCTGCTGTGGAGTAAGCACGTGGGCACCATGTATGACGACCTGGCCACGGCCCTGGCCCCGGCTCCCGACGGCGGGTTCTACCTGGCGGGCATGTCCATGGGCGAGCTGGCGCAGGGAGAGCAACGGGGGTCCAAAGATGCCTTCGTGGCCCGCTTCGATGAAGCGGGGAACGAGATCTGGATACACCAGCTCGGCACCGGCGCGGACGAGTACGCGCTGGCCCTGGCGCCAGACGGCCAGGGAGGCGTTTACGTGGCGGGCTCGACCGCAGGCAGCATGGTTGAAGACGCCCATGCCGGCCTGACAGATGCCTTTGCCGCACGCTACGACGCCGACGGCAGCCTCCTGTGGCTGGGCCAGAAAGGAACGGAAGATAACGACCAGGCCAACGCCGTCGTCGCCAGCGGCGTTGCCGGCCGGGCGTTCGTGGGCGGCAGCGCGCGGGGCGACCTGGCCGGGGTCGGTTCGCAGATAGGCGAATACGACGCCTTCATCGCCCTGGTAGGGCCCTGAACCGCGGCTGGACGGGGGTGGTTTCCAGCGGGGTAGTATCTTTTCATGAGCGATGACCCGGCAAGAGCCCTCGAACGCCTTTACCGGGAGTTGCTGGAATGCCGCCGCTGCCCCAGGCTGGTTGCCTGGCGGGAGAAGGTCGGTCGGCAAAAGCGGCGGGCCTTCCAGAACGAAACCTACTGGGCCCGGCCGGTACCTGGCTTCGGCGACCCGGCAGCCCGGCTGCTAATCTTCGGCCTCGCCCCCGGAGCCCACGGCTCCAACCGCACCGGCCGGATGTTCACCGGCGACGCCTCGGGCAACTTTCTCTACCCGGCCCTCTGGCGCGCCGGTCTGGCCAGCCAGCCGCAGGCGAGCGGCCGCGACGACGGGCTGGAGCTACACGGCGTCTACATAACCGCCGCCGTCCGTTGCGCGCCGCCGGCCAACAAGCCGACGCGCCAGGAGTTCGCCGCCTGCAGCTACTGGACTGAGCGCGAGCTGGCGCTCCTGCCCGGGCTGCGGGTCTACCTGGCGCTGGGGCGTCTGGCCCACGACGCCCTGCTCGAGCGCTACCGGCTGGCCAAAACGCGCCACCCCTTCGGCCACGGCCGCTCCTACCGGCTGCCCGACGGCCGCGTCCTGCTAGACAGCTACCACGTCAGCCGCCAGAACACCCAGACCGGCAGGCTGACCGAAGAGATGTTCGCGGCGGTGCTCGAGCGCGCCAAGGAACTGGCGGGGCTCGGCTGATGGCCCTGGTAACCCGCAAGAGGCTGGAAAGGCTGCTGCGCGGCGTCTTTCCGGCGCTCTGCCGCCCCGACGACCGCTGGGCCCTGGCCCGCCTCGAGCCCGAGGAGGCCCCGCTCTACCTGGCGATGGACGTGCGCGACCGCGAACACAACGTCCTGGTGGCCAGGAAGCTGCTGGAGCGCTGGCCTGACGCCCCCGACTACGCAATCCGGGCCGCCCTCCTCCACGACGCCGGCAAGGCGGTGCGCCCCTACCGCCTCTGGGAGAGGGTCTTCACCGCGCTCTTCGAGTCGCGCGCCCCCGCGCTGCCGCCCTACCCGCTCAAAACCGGCCTGGCCGGCGCCTGGCAGGTGCGCCTCCACCACCCCCGCTACGCCGCCGACCGGCTCACCGACCCGCGGGTGGCGGAGCTGGTAGCCGAGCACCACGACCCCCGCAGCGAGTGGGGGCGGCGTCTGCACGAGGTGGACGAAGACTACTAGCTCACCGGGCCACCCTGAAGGCCGCCTCCGCCCACTTCCCGCCGTTCACCCACAACTCCACGGCGTAGCGCCCCGGCTCTGCGGGAGCAGGCAGCGAGAGCGCCCAGGTCAGCTCGTCCTGACGTTCCAGCGGGTAGACCCGCCCGCCGATGCGCAGCTCGGCCTTCCCGACCAGCTTGAGGAGTCTGGCGGTAACGCTCACCCTCTCGCCCGGGCCGACGAAGGCCGGCCGCACCTCGAGCGCCGCCAGCGGCCCCGGGCGAACCAGCAGCATCGCTTCCTGGACGGCCTGGCCGGCCGGGCCGCGGGCGACCACCCGGTAGAAGAAGGCCCCGGAGGCGTCGTCGGGAACGCGCAGATAGCCCTTGTAAACTCCCCCTCCAACCGGCTCCAGCTCGAACCGGCCGGCGGCGCTCTCGACGAAGACGCCGCTCGGTTCCATCCCGCCGATCGTTACCCGCAAAGGCAGCTCCGCTCCCGGCGGGGCGCTGGCGCGACCGAGCTCGGCGTAAATTGTGGCGTCGGCCAGGCTGAAGGTTTGCACCCGGCGCAGCTCCCTGGGCAACGCCGGCAGGCCGACGAAGGGCAGCGGCCCCGGCTCCAGCTCCATCTCCAAAGGCGGGCCCGGCCGCGCCAGCCGTGGCAGGTCGGCGGCGTCCAGCTCTAACCGGTAGGCGCCCGGCGGCAGGTAGCTGATTGCAAAGCGGCCGCGGGCGTCGCTGCGGGCCTGCGCCGAGAACCCGTCCGGGCCCAGCAGGCGTACCCCCACGCCGGCCAGGTACCGCTCTCCCTCGTCGCGGACGCCGTTTTCGTTGGCGTCGAGCCAGACGAGGCCGGTAACGCCGGCGACCGGCACCAGGCCCAGGTCCAGCCGCCGGTCGCTGTTGGCCGTGAAGGTCAGCTCCACCTCCTCCGGCAGCCCGAAGCGTCCCTCCGGGTCCTGTACGCTCAGCTCGCATCCACCGGGCTGGTGCTCCAGGCTGTATGCCCCCGCGGAGTCGCTAAGGGTGCGCGCCCCGCCGCAGGCCAGGTAGGCTCCGGCCACGGCGGGCTCGCCCGCGTCACGGACGCCGTTTTCGTTGGCGTCGGCGTAAACCTGCCCCCAGACGCGGCCCGTCCTGCGGCCGCCGAAGGTTTGCACCAGCGCCTCCGGCGTCTGGAAACCGCCTTCGACGCGCAGCGAGCCGGAAAGCCACCACCTGAACATGGCGGCGTCGCCTCGAAGACCGCTTTCCAGCGCCCACCTGCCGGCTTCGTAGCTTATCTTCAGCTCGCCCGAGCCCTGCTGCCGGTTCAGCGAATAGTCGTATCCGCCGCTCACCTCCCAGTTCTTCCAGGTGTGGTTGATTCTGAGGCCCAGCACGTCTTCCGACGCCCGCGAGTAAGATGCCGTCAGCCCGGTCCCCTCCTGCCGCAGAGTGGCCGCGAGCGAGTAGGTCAGCCCCCGGTCCGGGCCCCAGCCGAGGCTGGCGCCGGTTTCCCACGTAGGGGCGCGGTACGAAAGACGTGCGTAGCCGCCGGGGTTCAGGTTCGTCCCCGCCGCCCCCAAACTCCAGCGCCAGGGAACGCCGGTAGCGGCGTAGCGCAGCCCGAAACGCCAGCCGAGCGCGCCCTGGAACAAAGAAAGTTCCTGGCTGAGCCAGTAAGCCCGGCTTAGGGCCTGACCGGTTTCCAGGTAGGCCCCCAGCACCCCGCCGTTGTAGAACCAGTGGCCGCGGAAACTGTAGTCCTCGCCGCGCCGCCTGGCCACCTCGCCCGACGCCGTCAGCATTCCTCCCAGGTAGCCGAGCCTGCCGCTCGCCAGCCAGTCTGGCGCGTCGAGCTCGAGGGAAACCTTGCCACCAGCCTCCCACGGACCGGCGGCGTAACGGTCCAGGTACAGGAGGGGTTCCAGACGCAGCCAGCGCCCCAGCGGCAGCGAGTAGCCCGCCGAGAAACGCTGGTGGCTTTGCCCCGCGCCAAGCCCGAAACGCCAGGCGCCGGGTTCCCAGGCCAGGTTGCCGCTCAACGCGCCGGCGGCGTAGCGCAGCGACCCCTGCCAGTCACCCGAGGAAGCGTGCCCCTCGTATACCGACCCGGCGACCGAGAGGCCCAGCTTGCCCCAATCGCCGTTGAGGTTCAGACCCAAACGCGGGCGATCCGGAGAGTAGCCGGCGCTGAACGAGCCGGAGACGTAGTCGGAAAGCTGCCCCGCCAGCGTGGCTTGCAGATTGTAAAGCCAGCCCGAGTCGGTCGGCCCTCCCTCCGCCGTCAGCTTGTAACGCAGCGAGCGACTCCCCAGCTCCCCGGCGCCGGCGAAGGGCAGCACGTCGGTTCTGACGCTGGCGTACCTGACCAGCTCGGGGTTGCGGCCGGAACGCAGCGCCAGAATGACCACCAGCGGCTGGGCGCTGCGCGGCTCGACGGTCAGCAAGAAACCGCCGCGCCCGCCGGCGGGCAGCTCGAGCTTCCCGGGCGCTACGGTCGCGCCGCGGTCGGGCACCCGCACCTCGATCGCCAGCTCGTCGGCCACGTTGCCGCTGTTGACCACGTTTATCCAGTACTGAGCGCTACTGCCCAGCAGCACCTCCCGCCCCGGTGGCGTCTCGACCGCGAAATCGACCCGCGGCCTGACGGAGACATTACAAACAGCGGTCCGGCGCCCCCCGTCTTCGCCTTGCAAAACGAAGCGGACGGGATACTCGCCGCTCGGCAGGCCCCGCTCCACGAAGAAGTTGACCAGCGAACTCCCCGGACGCGGCTCGGGAGACGAAAGCAGCTTGAACCCGGCGGGGTATTCCAGGTCCAGGCCTTGCACTTCTCCTTGCAGCTCCAGGGGAATGCTAACGAAAGCGCCGTCGTCTGCCTCGAGCTGTGGCGGCACCCGCAAGCCCGCCGCGAAAGCCGCCAGCGCCAGCCAGATCGAGACAGCCAGCGCCGCCCGCCCCATCTTCACAGCCTCGACAGACTGAAGACCAGGACCCCCTGATACGAACCGGGAAGCTCGTCTCCGCTAACCCGCAGCCGGAACTCGACCAGATGCTCCTGGTAGCCGCCGGTGGGGCCCGAGCCGACCAGCAGGACCACCGCCGTGGAAAGCGGTAGCCAGGGGCCGCCGTCGATGCGCACCTCCACCCGGTCGGGGGGCAGCCAGTTGCCGCCCGGGCCGGCCAGCGGCTCGAGCCCGGCGGTCAGCGCCCAGCCGCCCGCGAGGTTGCTGAAAAGACGCAGCTCGGTACCGCCGCCGGCCGCCTGCGGGTAGTAGTAGGCCGGCAGCTCGCGGGGCGGAAAACCGCTCTTGCTCAGGTCGAAGGAGAGCTCGCGGCTGGAGAGCTGCAGCGAAGAGCCGGTGGGAAACTCCACCTGCAAGGGCAGCTGAGCCCAGGCCAGTGAAAACAGGAAGGCCGCCAGGAGGCACCGCTTCATGGCACGCGCACCTTCCCTTCGCCAATCAGCGCCTCGTCACCGCCGTAGTCGAGCATGATCAGCGCCAGGTATTCGCCGCTGGCGGGGGCCTGCTCGAGCTGACCGGAAATCTCGTACTCGTATCCGGGCAGGCTGGCGGCGTTGCTGATAACCGCCCGCCCCACCGTCTCGCCGGCGGCGTCGCGCAGCTCTACGTAGCCATTGAGCCGCATCAGGCCGTTGCCGGTGTTACGGAAGCGAACCCGGATCTCCGGCGGGTTACGGGAGGTCGGCGGCTGGTAGCGCACGCCGCGGATGGCTCCTTTCTGGGTAATCCGGCCCACGTTTACGTACACGACGTGCCCTACCCGCACCCGCATCTTCACGCCCACGCCCTTCGTCTGACTCTTTTGAACCGGCCCGGAGTCGAAGAATATCACCGCCCAGTGGGTTCCGCTGGCGCAGCCTGGGGGAATGTGCACGGAGTAGCGTATCTCGCGGGTCTCCTTGGGGGCCAGCGTGAAGGACGGCGGGGCCACCGATATCCACAGGGCCGCCGACTGCGGCACGCTCCCGGGGTCCAGGTACGCGGGCTCGCCGTTCGGCTGGACAATGACGTCGCTGAGGCTGACGTCCACCTGCATCGGAGCGTCGCTGCCGGGATGGTCAACCACCACCACCCCCTGAACGGTCTCCCCCGGCTGCGCTTCCAGAACCACCCGCGGCGGGCTGACGCCGACGCCGGTCTGCGCCAGGGCCAGCGCCGGGAACGCGGCCGCAAAGACGATAGCGCATAAGGTTTTCATAGTTTCCTCCTCGGCCGGGTCCGCCCCCGTCAGCAGCCGCTGACAGGGGCGGTCGCGTATCTAGATGGCCGTTAGCATGAAGACGACGTTGAACTCGTAGGTGCCGGGCAGCTCCGAGCCGTCGAACCAGAAGCCCTCGGTGATGTAGTCGTCCAGCCAGCCCGGGAAACGGGCGCCGCGAACCTTGAGCATCTCTATCGGGTCGCCGTCGTCGTTCTGCCCGGGGACGATCTCGACGTAGGGATTGTAGGTAACCTGGCCGACCGGCGGCATGGTCACCTCGTCGTAGAAGAAGAAGCGGCCGTAGCCACCGGTAGTGTTTTGCGGAAAGACCATGTTGACCTTCAGGTCGAACTCGCAACCGTAATTGTACCCAAGCTGCCAGTTGTTGCAGAACTTTTGCAAGACCTTCTTGTTGAAGCAAACCAGGGTGCCCTTTTCGTCGTTGGTTATCATCCCGTCATCGTTGATATCGACGATGGCCGGATAGTTGTCGGCCGGGGTCAGCTCCCCCGCCTCCAGCATGGCCAGCAGGTCTTGAGGGGTGCCGCCGAAGTTCTTGGGCACCAGGAAGCAACCCTCGCCGGCCTCCACGTTACCCATGGGGGGAGAGTTGAGGTCGAGCGTCCAGCTTGTCTCGGTCAGGTGGAGCGCCAGCCGCTTGGGGATGCTGACGGTAATCTTCTCGTTCAACCCCACCTCGTGCTGACAGCTGATCCACGACTGGCCGTCGGCGTTGTAGTGGACCTCGTTGCAGCAAGCGTAACCGAGACCGGCGAACAGCCCCAGCGAGGCGAGCAGGATGATGCTTAGTCTTTTCACGTCAACCTCCTGAGAGGTCGGGGCCCGGCGCGCCGGGCCCCGCACCGGTGGCGCTTACAGGCCCGCCAGGGTAAAGGTGACCGTCAGCTCGTAGTCGCCGGCGGCCTCGGTGCCGTCGAACCAGAAGGCCTCGACGATGTCGTCGTCGAGCCAGCCGCCGGTGGTGCCGGCTCCCGAAGCTACCTGCTGCTCGGTGACCGGCAGGCTGTTGGTGTAGAAGTAGCCCCAGGCGCCGGCCGGCAGGACGTGGTCGGCCATGCCGAAGTAACCGAAGCCGCTGGTCGGGCTGTTCTGGCCGTTGGTGACCGAGATGAGCAGCTTCCAGCCGTCGGGGTCGTTGCTGAACTTTTGCAGAATCTTGTGGTGGACGCAGATCAGGGTGCCCTTCTCGTCGTTGCTTATTTCCCCGTCGCCGTCATAGTCCTTGATGGCCGGGTAGTTGTCCATGCCCCTGAGGATGCCGCCGTCGTAGAGGTAGCCTTGCAAGTCGTTGCCGCTGGCGACGTACTTGGGGACCAGGTAACAGCCGTTCTCCGGGGCGGTCGGCTCGCTGGAGCTGAATGCATAGTCGCTGCCGGCGGGAGGGTTGCTCAGATCGAGCTCCCACAGCGTCTCCGTCAGGTGCAGCGCGTAGCGGGTGGGAATGGTCACCCTGATGGTCTCCGAAAGCGAGACCGAGTCGCTGCCGCTTTCGTTGATCGCCCAGGCCTGGCCATTCTGCGGCGCCGTCGCCAGGGCCATGCCGATGACCGCGAACAATACTAGAAATACAAGCTTCTTCATGCCTTACCTCCTCGTGCCATTACCGCAATTTCAGTTATCGAATCCACTTGCCTCCGCAATCCAGTTGCGACCGGTAGCTAGCGTGCAGAGATTCACCTCCTCTTCCTCCAGGGTTTTCCTTTCCAGGGTCACGTTATCCCGCCGCGCGTGACCGGCCCGTGAAGCGGAACCGGCCGCCTGGCAAAGCGGGTTTTGGTAGAATGTAGCGGCAGTAGCAAGAAGCGGCTAACGGCCATTCACGCCCGGCTTCACGAGCACGGCGGTGACGGATTTTGGCGGAATTGACATCTTATTACCTGCCGCTTTATGGCGCGGCCCGTCTGGAACGGGGCGGCGAGGCGCTGTCGCTACGCCGCAAGCCGCTGGCGATGCTCTACTATCTGGCCCTCGAGGGCGCCACCAGGCGCGAGCAGCTTGCGGAGCTGCTCTGGCCACACGGAAAAGGCGCCGTGAACTTGCGGGCCGGCATCTACTACCTGCGTAAGAAGTTCGGTTTACGGCTTGCCGCCCGGGCCGGTTTGCTAACCCTGCCCGCTGGCGTCGCCCTCGACATCTCCCGGCAAAGCGGCGGGGCTCTGGAGGGCCTGGAAGGCATTACCCCCGACTTCGACGCCTGGATAACCCGCAAACGCTTCGAGCTCGAGTACCAGCAGCAGCCAAGGCTCCTCAGGAGCGCCGTCCGCCGCCTGGCCGCCGGGCTGCCGGTCCCCGGGCTGTGGATTCTGGCCGGCCCCATCGGCACCGGTAAGCGGCGGCTGGCGCGGGCGCTGGCGGACGAGCTCGAGCTTCCCTTCCGCGAAGGGTGGCGTCCCGGTGACGCCGGCATCGTCTACCTGGAAGAGCCGCTCCCCGCCTTTGAAGAGCTGGGGCGCCCCCGCGACTGGCCGCGGGTGCTGGTCGTGGCGCGGCCGGCTTTGGGCGAGGAGCCGGGGCTGCTCTTGGGTTTACGGGCGGTCTACCCGGCCGAGCGCACCCGTTTCCTGCAGGTGCCCGGGCTTGGCTTTGCCGAAGCCGCCGGCCTGCTGGGCGATCTCCCCTTTGCAGACGCCGCCCGTTACTACCTCCGCTCCCACGGTCGCGACGAGTTACTGGAGGAGATGGTCCGCGCCGGCCACGAAATGCCCCTCAAGTACCGGGCTATTTACCGGATAGAGTCGCGGCGGCTGCGGCGGCGCAGCCGGCTGGCGCTCGAGCACATCAGTGTCTGCCCCGAACAGATAAGCCCCGAGCTCGCCAGGCGAATGGGGAGCGAAGAAGACCTGGAAGAGCTGGAAAGGCGCGGCTGGCTGGTTTATGACCGCGGCTGGCGTTTCGCCGATCCGGTGGCTCGGCGGGCCCTGGAGTACGACCTGCCCGGCGGGCTCAAGGCGCGCTACCACCAGCGGGCGGCCACCGCCTGGGAGGAGGCCGGTAAGCCCCTGCTCGCCGCCTGGCACCGCCAGCAGGCCGGCGGGATGGAAGACCCGGCCGCGGTGACCGGACGTGGCGACGAGCCCTACCCGGCGGCCCTCTTCGAGGCCACCGGCGAAGAACCGCCAAACTCGCGGGTCGGGCGCGGCCGGCTGATGCCCCTCCTGGAAAGCGCTCGCCGCGGCGTCGGGCTGGAAGCGCAGGAAGGCTCCTGGCTGCTTCTAAGGCCCGAGTTCGCCGGCGAGGCCGCCTGGCTGGAGTTCGAGGCGCTCGAGAGCGACGCGGTTTTGCACGTATCCGGAGAGCTCCACGTCTTCGCCCCCCTGGCCGGCGCCCTGCAGGGCCGGCCGCCGCTGGCGGTGCACCTGGGCGAGGGGCGGTTCTTCCTGGCGCCGGCGCGGGCCTCCCACCGGTTGCCCGAAGGCTGGCTCCTGCCCGCGTCCGGTCGCTTTGCATACAGTTTTCTGGTGCCCGCCGGCGTCCCGCTGGCCCTGGTTAGCGCCGCCAGTGAGGTGGCGGCGAAACTCGAGATATCGGCTTACGAGCTATCGCCAGGCGGCGAAGAGGGGCGGGCCCTGAAGGCGGGGCTCAGCCGCGGACCAGCGCCAGGAACTCCGCCCGCGTCCGCTGATCCTTCCTGAAGCTGCCGCGCATGGCCGAGGTCACGGTTAACGACTGCTGCTTCTCGACGCCTCGCATCATCATACAAAGGTGGGTTCCCTCGACCACCACCCCGACCCCCAGCGGGTCGAGCGCCTCGACCACCGCGTCGGCTATCTGGGTGGCCAGCCGCTCCTGGAGCTGCAGGCGGCGTGAATACATGTCGGTCAGCCGCGCGAACTTGGAGAGGCCGAGAATCTTCTTGCGGGGAATGTAGCCAATGTGAACGCGCCCGAAGAAGGGAAGCATGTGGTGTTCGCACATTGAATAGAACTCGATGTCCCTGACCAGGATCATCTCCGAACCCTCGGCCTCGAAGACGGCGCCGTTGATGACCTCTTCCAGCGTTTGCTGGTACCCCCGGGTCAGGTAGGCCCAGGCCCGGGCCACCCGCTGCGGGGTATCGCGCAGCCCCTCGCGCTGCGGGTCTTCGCCTATCAGCTCGAGCCAGCGGCGGGCCAGCCCGCTCATCGCCTCGAGGTCGGAGCCGGTTTCGAAGCTGATGTCGCTGTCTTCAAGTTCTACGCGCTTTTTCAACTTGCCCTCCTCACAGGTTCCAGCCGCCGGCCACCTCGAGCACCTGGCCGGTAACGTAGTCGGCCTCTTCCGAAACGAAATACCTGACCGCCGCCACCAGCTCCTCCAGGTAGGCTGCCCGGCCCATGGGGACTTCCTCGAGCGGCTGGGTCATCGAGTTCTCGGCGATTCCCGGCGAAACCACGTTGACGGTCACCCCTCTGTCGGCGAGCCGGACCGCCAGCGCCCGGGCGTAGAGAACCAGCCCGGTCTTGGCGATGAAGTAGGGGGTGATGTGGGGCTTGCCGACCATCTGCCCGGCGCCGGCGTAGCCGATAAAGACTATCCTCCCCCAGCCGCCGGCCTGCAGGTGCGCCAGCGCCGGCTGGGTCGTGTAGAAAGCGCTGTTCAGATTCGAGTCGAGGACGTAGCGCCACTCCTCGGGCCGCAGCACCTCGATGGGTTTGTAAAGGTAATCGCCAACGTTGTTGACCAGCACCGCCAGGCCACCGAGGCGCGCCGCCGCCCCCTCGACAACGGCCCGCGCCTGCGCCGCGTCGGTCAGGTCGCCGGCCAGCGTCAGTGCCCGCCGGCCCGCCTTGCGGACGGCGGCCGCCACCGCCTCCGCCTCGGCGCGGCTGCGCCGGTAGTGAACCGCCACGTCAAACCCGGCCCGCGCCAGCCCCAGAGCCACCGCCCGGCCGATGCCGCGGGCCGCGCCGGTTACCAAAGCCACCCTAGCCACCGTAAGCCTCCAGATACCTTTCCACCAGCGGGGTCGTGTACATGTTGAGCGGGTAGGCAGCCGCCCGCGGCGGCTCGACCCAGGCCCACTCGTGTATCTCCTCGTTGGGCCTCACCTCTTCGCTCTCCACGCGGGCGAAGTAGTTGAAGAGTATGAAGTGCGCGGGCCGGTAGAAATCGGGCGGGAAGATGGCCTCTTCGAAGTAGGCCAGCCGTACCTCGCTCAGGCGCAACCCCACTTCTTCCAGGAACTCGCGGCGCAGGGCCGCCTCGAGGCTCTCGCCCCAGTCCACCTTGCCGCCGGGCACGCCCCACAGCCCCCGCCACTTGCCGGTCCTGACCAGCAGGACCCGGCCGGCCGGCGAGGCAACCAGGGCGCCTACCGCCGGTATCGGGTAGCGCTCTCGCGACTCTTCCATATGCGAACAGCGTATACCAACGAGAGCAAGCAGGCCACAGTTTCGGGAAAAACCGGGCGGCTGGGGCCGGTGGGCCGGTTTTGGCTGCAAGATTTATCGGGAACCGGCAGCGGGGCGGCCCTTCAACTGGCCTCTCCTCTCACCCCGGTCGCCACCAGGTAAACGCGGCCGGCGTGGGGCCGCGCCCAGGCCAGCCCGCGACCGCCGCCGGGAAGGTCGAGCATGCCCTTGAATGGCAGGCCGCTCTGCTTCACCTCGCTCAGCGGATGTCGTTCGGGAAGCACCAGGCCGCGGCGGGGGGCCAGCGCGCCGCTGGCAAAGTAAAGCTCGAGCGGCCAGCTGCCCCAGATGGCCACCTGCGCCTCCGGGCCGAGGAGCGAGCTCAGGGCCACGGCCGCCGCCGCCTCGCTGACCCCGTGGCTTGCCGCCAGCTCCCAGACGAGGCGGGGGTTGGGGCCGGCGGCGGAGAGCTCCCGTGCCACCACCTCCTGCGGCAGGAGCATCTCGGCCGCCCCCAGGTTGCAAAGCCTCTCCAGGGCGGTTTCCAGCTGGCGTCCCTCGTAGGTGTCGTGCAGGTCCGAGAGCAGGTCGCCGTCAGTCTCAATCAGGTAATGCATTACCTCGTGAGCCAGGCTGAAGCGCTGCCGGCTGGGAGCCTGACCAGCGGCTACCAGGATGGTACGGCTGCGGCGCTCGAGCAGGCCGTCGCGGCCTGCCAGCGGGGCCACGCGCCAGGAAAAGCCGATACCGGCAGCCAGCCGGTCGGGCGTCAGCGGCCGGTGCTGCTGGCGGAACCGCGCCGCCAGCTCCCTTACCCGCCGCGCCAGCGCCTCCTCCGCGCCTGGCAAGCTAACCCTCCAGAACTCGTTTCAGGTGAAGGTAGATCTCGTACCAGTCGCGCTTGCTCTCCGGCCGGCGGCCGCGCAGCTCGATGCGCGAAAGCGTTTCGACCCAGTCGGGGGTAATCTCGGCGCCCAGGACCGGGTCTTCGATCAGCTCGGCCAGCCCCCGGGGCAGGGCCGCCGGGGTGCGCTCGCCGTAAAAGTCGACCGGGGCCATCAGGTCGTGGACGGTCATCCCGTAAGCCGCCGCCAGGGTTCGCAGGGTCTCGAGGCTGGGGTTGGTGCGGTCGCGCTCGAGGTCGGACAGGTAGGGTATGGAAAGCCCGGTCACCTCCGCCAGGTCCTTCAACCGCCAGCCGCGCTCCTTGCGCAACTCGCGAAACCGTTCCGCTAGAGTCATGGCACCTCCCTACGGTTATGCTACTACCTGAAAGTATTTCGGTCAACACATAAGCCCGCATGAATACTTGCGTAGTAGCGAATATTATGTTATGGTCGTAACTACAAGGAGGTTATTTGTCATGACCAACATCCAGCGCCTTTTTCGCGCCCCCAAAGCCGCCCTGCCGGCCGAGATGCTCAACCTGCTAATCGAGGTCGACAACCGCGAAGGGCTCCGCGGCCTCGATCGCCTGGAGGCCGAAATCCGCTACGCCGAACGGCGCCTGCGCCGCAGCGGTCACCCCCAGGCCGCCCGTCTCAACCTCTGGCTGCGGGCCCTTTCCGCTTACCGCGAGGCCTACTACCCCCGCCGTTCGTTTTTGAAACGGCTGTTCCGCCGGCGCACCGCTCACAGCGCCGCGCTTCCATCCCGCCAGCTCGCGGGCTAGCGGCCGTCGCGCATGCCGCTATCGCGCTTGGTCTTGCCCTCCATGTACTGAACTTCGCCGGTCTGCGGCGCGCCCATCCATACCAGCGCGGCGCCCTCGTGGTCGAAGACCAGCGGCCTGACCCTCTGGCCCGCCAGTCCGGCGCCGGCTTTGTTTCTTGCCTTTGCCAGGGCCTCCTCCTCACCCTCGGCGGCAATCACGTATACAGACTCAACCTCCGGCCCCTTTTCCGGCCGCAAGACGTTGGTCACCAAGAATAGCTTCATGCCCCGAGCATACCGCTTTTGCCCTGCGGTCTACTCCTTGCGCTTTCAGTCTCTACGCCAGAACTGCGGCGTGCGTGCCCTTTTCCGTCATCACTAGCATTCTTGCCTTAATTTGCTTCCAAAGATGCATCCCGTTGCGCGCGACAAAAGTAATGCTTGTTGCTTGTGTCGTGCAGCTCGTCGCGCTCTCAATAATCATTAGCTCAATCACGGGTTGGTGACCCGGTCTGGATCCCAGATCTCGCGGCTTGCGCCGCTCGTCTGGGATGACGAAGGGGGTGGGATGTGGGATGTGGGGTGTGGGATGTGGGGTGTTGAAAAACGGTGCGTAGTACGTAGTTCGTGGTACGTGGTAAAAGAGTAGATTTTTGTACGTGGCGTTTAGATTGTGGCTTTGTGTTTGAGGAGTTTTTCTGTCCGGCGAAAGGACGAAGGCGTTTTTTACTCGGCTCAGTTTTGCCGGCATTGTTCGAATACTTCTACCCTCGTCATTCCAGCCA
>Ga0256914_1000942_pt1 | contig 27843 bp, 25 predicted proteins | sample HulkmetaG_FD_191571 | JGI IMG/M metagenome (GOLD analysis project Ga0256914, IMG submission 191571) | Hydrothermal chimney microbial communities from Main Endeavour vent field at the Juan de Fuca Ridge, Pacific Ocean - Hulk | ecosystem: Environmental > Aquatic > Marine > Hydrothermal vents ... | reverse complement strand
ATCGGCGCGCCATGTATCCAAAGACAGGTCAGTGAAATATCTGTTCAAATCAGACGATAATTATCCTGTTGAATCTGTTTTTATTCCTTTCAAAAACAGGGCAAGTCTATGCGTTTCTTCTCAAGTCGGATGTAAATTTAACTGCGATTTTTGTTATAGCGCTAAATATGGATTTAAACGAGACTTGACTGTAAATGAAATGTTGTCGCAAGTATATCTCACACAAAAAAGGGAACGTAGAAAGATAACACATATAGTTTTTATGGGAAGCGGAGAACCTTTGGATAATTATGATAATTTATTAAAATCTATCAGGATATTAAACAGTAAAGAAGGACAATCGATTTCTCTCAGGAGAATGACCATCTCAACTATAGGAATCCCTGATAAAATCGTGGATATTGCAAATAACCTGCCGCAAATCAATGTCGCTTTATCTTTGCATGCGGCTATTTCAAGTAAGAGAGATAAAATTATTCCTGCAAATAAGATATATCCATTAGAAAAGGTCTTAAATTCTCTGGAGATTTACCAAAAAAAGACGAATAGGCAAATTACTTTTGAATACGTTATATTAGACGGGTTTAATACCTTGAATGAAGATATATCGGCTATGAGAAAACTCTCAAAAAGATTTGATTGTCATTATAATCTCATACCTGTAAATAGTATAGGAGCCGATATGCAGACAGCTCGGAAAAACGCTTTTTCCTTTTTGTATAAGTTGAGAAAACAAGGGATAAAAAAGGCAAGTGTGCGCAATTCAAGGGGAAGTGATATTCTGGCTGCCTGTGGACAGCTGCTTTTTGATGATATGCATTCATGTAAAAACTAATGGCAATATGTTTGCTTACATTATAAAATAATAGCGGGGTTTTTATATTAAATGAATCTGGAGGGTATATGAAGCGCTTTTATTATTTAGCAGTGCTTATGATAGTCCTGTTAAGCTTGGGTTTTTCTTATCCTATTGTGTTGTTTTATAGTTTTAATGAACCGAAGTCCGATATGAAGGATTATAATTGGATTTCAACGGGGACATTAAAAGGCATTTCTCCAGAGGTTGCATTTTCAGATGGTAAAAAAGGCAATGCGTTGGATTTTTATGAATGGCGCGGTTTGTTTGAGTTTTCTATCCCAAAAGCCCTGATTGATCTTAAAAAAGGTATAAGCGTTGCTTTTTTTGTGATGCCTAGATTTAATGATGAGAAGCATATAACGGTTTTTTCCTCTCCTTTTCTAAAAATGGAATCCTCTTCTGTTAAAGGCAAGTGGCAGGTATATTTGTATTATGCCGATGGGGACAGGGATAGGATTGTTTTTGATGCCCCAAATCCTTTTGAATGGGCATCTATTGTTATTACTGCCCAAAGAGGGCTTGCAAAGCTTTATATAAATGGTAATATGGCAGGAAGCGTACCTGTGTGGAGTGAAGAGTTGAACTGTCCCGAAGATGCCGTTGCATATATAGGAGGGGATGAGTCAGGAAATGCCTTTAATGGAAAGGTAGATGAATTTAAGATATTTAATCGCGTGTTATGGGAAGATGAGATTTTACGTCTCGCTAATTCTTAGTTTATAACAGGAGGTCGTTTCTATGGGTTTTAGGGTTGCTGTGTGTGGCGCAACAGGTATGGTTGGCAGGGAGATGCTTAAGGTTTTGGAGCAGAGGAAGTTTCCTGTGGATGAGTTGCGGGCATTGGCCTCTGCGCGTTCAAAGGGTAAGGAATTGGAGTTTCAAGGCAAACGCGTAATCGTTGAGGAGTTGACCAAAGATTCTTTTGAAGGTGTTGATTTTGCCTTATTTAGCGCAGGTGGTTCTGTTAGTAAGGAATTTGCTCCTTATGCGGCAAAGGCAGGAGCTGTTGTTATTGATAATAGCAGCGCTTTTAGAATGGATAAGGATGTGCCTTTGATTGTTCCTGAGGTAAATCCTGATGACGCGTTTAAACACAAAGGTATTATTGCAAATCCGAATTGTTCTACTATTCAGATGGTAGTTGCTTTAAAACCGCTTTACGATAAATACGGAATCTCGCGCATCGTCGTATCCACGTACCAGTCTGTTTCTGGATGGGGTAAGGCCGCTATGGACCAGTTGTGGCAGGAGGTTGCGCTTGTGTCTGTAAACCCGGGGATGGGCGCTGAACAGGTGAAAGATGCCTTGCGTTCAGGTAAACAAAAACAGGTTTTGGCGCATCCAATTGCCTTTAACGTCCTTCCTCATATAGATGTGTTTTCAGATGACGGGTATACTAAGGAAGAATTTAAGATGATTAATGAAACAAAAAAGATATTTGGAGACGATTCTATATTAGTATCTCCAACGTGTGTTAGAGTGCCTGTTTTGATAGCCCATAGTGAGTCGGTTAACGTCCAACTTAAGAAAACATTTTCTTCTATTGATGAAGTAAAAGACGTGCTTTCTAAAGGAAAAGGCATTACTGTACTTGACGATGTGGAAAATGACGTGTATCCACTTGCGCTGGATGCGGCAGGCAAAGATGACGTGTTTGTGGGAAGGATAAGGCCTGATAAGACTGTTAAGTCGGGCCTGAATCTATGGATTGTTTCCGATAATTTGAGAAAAGGCGCGGCATTGAATGCCGTTCAAATAGCGGAGCTGTTGGCCAGCAGGAGATAATCTATGGTTGGCATTGATTCCCTGCGCGAAAAGGTATATGAGACTTTTGATGCGTATGGGATTATGCCAAAGGAATTGTGGAATCAGGCCATTGAAGAGTACGATATCTCTCAAGGGCCTTTTTCTATGTTTTTATTTTCTAAAGGGTATATAAAGGACTCTTCTATTGGACGTAAGTTTGCCCAAGAGTGGAATATAGAGTTTGTTGATATAGACAAAAACGACATAGACCCATCTGTAAAGGGTATTTTCCCATTGGATGTAATTAGGTCCTGGCCGCTGTTGCCTATAAGAAGGGATTATGATTCAGGGGCAATACTGGCTGTATTAAATGACCCTCTTGATGCCTTGGCCATAGATATCCTTGATGATACAACAGGGATAAAAATCGTGCCTATTTTTTCAGATGCCGATCAGATAAACGAGATAATACAGGAATTATATCCAAAGCAAATCGATGAAGATGAAATGCCCCCAGAGGCAAAAGTGTCTTTGTCTCAAAGGGCATTCTTATCGGATGCGGATAATTCCGATGCGCCTATTATCAGGCTTATAGAAGAGATTATTATGGAGGCCTGTCAAAGGAGATCGAGCGATATTCACATAGAACCTTTTGCTGATTTTGTGCGTATTAGGTTTCGCATCGACGGCGTGCTCAGAGAAATTGACAGGTTTTCAAATGACCTGCATGGCAGTATGGTTACCAGAATCAAGATTATGTCCAATATGAATATCGCGGAGAAACGATTGCCACAGGATGGCAGGATACTGTTTGATAAAAGCGGTATAAACGTTGACCTAAGGGTTTCTGTGATAAATACGCGTTTTGGCGAAACGGTCGTTATCAGGATTTTGGATAAGAGTCGGGGGTTGATGAAACTGTCGGATCTTGGTATGGATGAATCTCAAATAGAGGTGTTTCGCAAGGCGGTAAATCTGCCATACGGGATGGTATTGGTAACCGGCCCGACGGGCAGTGGTAAATCCACAACACTTTATGCGGCGTTGTCCGAGATAGATCAGAGCCGTAGAAAGGTCATTACTGTTGAAGATCCTGTTGAATATCATCTTGCGGGCATAAATCAGGTTCAGGTTAGGCCTATTGTCGGGCTCACTTTTGCAAATGCCCTGCGTTCTATTTTAAGGCAATCGCCTGATGTGATTATGGTCGGTGAGATCCGTGATAAAGAAACCGCCCAGATAGCTATTCAAGCGGCCTTAACAGGCCACCTTGTTTTATCAACGTTGCATACCAATGACGCCCCGTCAGCTATTACGCGGCTTGTGGAGATGGGGATACCCTCTTATTTAGTTGCCTCAAGTGTCGTTGGTGTAGTTGCCCAGAGATTGGTCAGACGATTGTGCGAATCCTGCAAATTTAAAGGAGATGGCGATGAAGGGACTTCTTTATGGCAGTCGCAGGGTTGTGTTAAGTGCGATGAGACTGGTTTTAAGGGCAGGGTTGCTCTCTTTGAGATATTGGAAATAAGCTCAAGATTACAGGATTCAATAGCAAGGGGTGATAATGCCAGTGAATTGAGGTTTATTGCCGAACAGGAAGGTATGCGATCTTTAAGAGATGATGGCCTGCTAAAGGCGGAAAAAGGTATCACGTCTATATCAGAGGTAATGCGAGTTATTTCTTAATGTAAAATTATGCAAAGGCATTTCTGCACAGTCCATTCTGTTGTATTTCCAGGAAGGTCTTTAGCCAAGATAGATGGCAAGGTGGCATTCTTTGAAGGTGGACTGCCTGGCGAGGAAGTTGAAATAGAGATAGTTGAACAAGGCAAGAGATATGATGAGGCTGTATTAATAGATGTTGTAACGCCTTCTGATAAAAGGCGCAAGCCTAAATGCGCGCATTTTATTTCCTGTTCGCCTTATCAGACAATTGACAGAGAATTTCAGATTCAGATTAAAGAAGAACAGTTGCTCTCTATATTTAAACGGCATGTAAAGTTATACACCCCCGATTTGGAATTTCATTATCGCAATAAGGCATCCTTTAGATTTGACGGACATCATCTGTGTTATACGTTGTATAACGATTTAGTCAACGTATCGCACGGCTGTCATTTATTAGATGAGGAGATAAATAAGTACATACCGGTTGTTGAGCAATTTTGCCAACATATTGCCCAACGGACAAGTATTAATAGAGTGTGGATAAGAAAGGATGTTTCATCCCTATACGTAGTTGTGGAAATGGATGAGCTTTTGAACGTTGAGTTTTTATCCGGGATTTGCCGCGATTTTTCCATATCTAATTTTAAGGCAAAGGATAGGCGCGGAAGGGAGTTTACATTAGGAGGCCAGTTGCTCACGTCTAACATCTTGGAAAAGGATTTTTTATATCCAATTGACGGCTTTTTTCAGGTAAATGAATCTGCCATCTCTATATTTGCAAATGATTTTATTAATCTTATACGTGGGATGAATTTAGGCAAGGTCGTTGACCTGTTTGGTGGGTGCGGCATATTAGGGATATTGGCAAGCGATTTTGCCCAGAGCATATTATCTGTTGATATTGACAAAAATTTATTGCCTGCGCTTGAAGCAAATAAATTTAGATCTAACAGAAATTTTGATTATAAGATTTTGCCTGCGCATAAAGCCGTTGATTACATTGAAAATGCAGATACTATAATACTCGATCCACCGAGAAACGGTTTGTCAAAACGCGTATTAAATGCCATATTAGCCTCGCAAGTTCAAAAGATATTCTATTTATCGTGCAATCCAATGACGCTTAAAAGGGATTTGGACTATCTATTGAGGATATTGAATTTAAAGGATATAAAGGCATATGACTTTTTCCCGAATACAGGGCATATAGAGGTATTTGCTTATCTTAAAAGAGATTAATATTGTGTTAATATTTAGGAATTGGTTTAGGGATTGGTTTAGGGATTGGCACGGACATGGTTCCACTGGTTAGTATGGTATTTATATATGCGTTGACGTCTTGACTTTTGTGTGCTAAACTAAAACGCAATATATTTTTATTAAATGATAGGGGGGGGTATGCGAATAGCATGTCTATTTATACTTATTTTACTCTCAGGCGTTTCTTTTGCAGCAGAAAAATACATATCGGTTTTTTATCCATCTCCATATGGAGAATACGTTGAACTGCGCAGTGAATCCTTGGTTGTGGGGACGGACACGTGGACGATTAATTATATGGATAGGACAAATGTAGCTGCTCAAAACGGGGTGATCTTGGTAGAAAGCGGATTGGCAATAACAGCAGGGACAATGGGCGGCAATTATTTGAATCTCGACAATAATATAGGTACCGTGCGTTTAAGGGTGGACGCCACTAATAATACCACTAACGGTGACCGTTTAATTTATACTACTCAAGGGAGATTGCTAATAGGTGATATGACAGATAATGGAGGCACTATATATAAGGATGCCAAAGTGTATATAAAAGATACAACTAATGAGGTTTCTATTGGTATGGGACTGGTACAAGCTGGCGATATAGGACAGTGGACTGGGACCGTTACTCCTAATGACCAGCAACCCGGGATAAGAGTGGATGTCCATGATGGACATGTATTTATTGGAGGTAGTAATGGCACAAATGGACATGGTGGAGTAGGGGGTGTTGCAAGGGCTACAGGTGTTGCGGGATTTGTTGCGGCATCCAGTAGTGCACTAGCAGGGCTTGTAGCGGATAATGGAACAGGCGCGATGACAGTGCAAGGCACTCAAGAGGCAAGTGTACATTTAAGTCTAAGTGGAGATACTATGCAATATCAAATACCATCAGATGCAGAGATAGGGATTTTAGGAGGAGATAGAGATCGTTTGACTATAAGGTCAAACGAGTTATGGATAGAACCCCAGAATGCAGGCACAGGCAATTCGCAGGCGTATATAAACACGCAGGATACAAGCAGGGCGGCGCTTTACTGGGGTACATCAAGCCAGGCCTATGGTTTTTTGGGGTATGATGGGACTACGGCAGCGCGAATAGGTGCGCAGCAAGGAGGGCCAAATAAATTGGAGATTACCACCAATGATAGAGTAGCTATAAGCATCAATGGAAACCAACAGGTGGTCATTGCCAGTGGGCCCAATTTTAGCCCAAGTGCGAGATTTACTGTACAGGGAGGAACTGGAGAAGATGTTGCAGAGTTTTTGGGAAGAGGAAATGGTGCAGTTAAAATAGATGCAAATGGAAGGGTTGCTATGGGGCACTCCGGAGGATTGCCAAATACGTGGCAATATGCCAGTGAATCTGTGAATTTCAATAATAATGGCTATATGGCTGTTGATGATATCTATATAAAAAATCCAAAGAGTGGAGCTGCCCCAAACTGGGTTAGTAATCTCGCAGGGGTTTTAATAGATAATATAAAAATAGTTTCAACAAGAACCTATCCTCCTGCGGTTCCAGCAGTAGCCAGATGTCCTAAAGGATACCTTCTCGTTGGAGGTGGTTGCGCACATGACGAAACTCATTATCGTTCGAGAGCAAATTGGGAGTACCACTATCCATCGTCTGCCACGAGTTTTACTTGCGCTGCCATCTGTTCTACATCACGTGCATATGCAATTTGTGTTAAATTAAAACAATCCGGATAAACCTAAACCTAAATCTAAACTAACAGCCTGATTGTATGATAACTTTCTCTTGAATATATTTTTGGTTATGATATAATCCGTTTTTAATGGCTAAAAAGATAGAATCCAAAGAACTGCGAGCCTTGATTAAAGACATTGCTATGTCTATTGTTTATGATTTCAAAGACTTATCAAACGTTTGTCTTATCGGTATCCATACAAGAGGTGTTCCTATTGCAAAACGAATAAAGACATCAATCAAGAGGGCCGCAAAGATAGATTTACCTGTCGGTAAGATTGATATCAACCTTTATAGAGACGATTTTTCATTATCTTCGGAAAGTCCGATCGTGAAACAGACAGATGTTCCTTTTGAGGTAAATGGCAAGAATATTATTTTGGTTGATGACGTATTGTTTACAGGACGCACTATTCGCTCTGCTTTGGATGCTGTTATGGACATTGGAAGGCCTGAAAGGGTTATGCTTGCTGTTTTGATTAACCGCCCGAAAGATAGGGAAGTGCCTATATGCCCTGATTATTACGGCATGGAGATAAACTTGAAACGTATTATGAGAGTAAACGTGATGCTTAAGGAGATAGACGGAGAGGATAAGATAGTAATTGTAAGGAAATAATTATGAAGTGGACGAAAAAGGATTTAATAGGCCTGGAAAATCTTACGAGCGATGAAATATTGTTGATATTAGATACTGCGCAGTCTTTTATCTCTGTACTTAACCGCGATATCAAAAAGGTGCCTACATTAAGAGGAATTACTATTGCGAACCTGTTTTTTGAACCATCCACAAGGACAAAGGCCTCTTTTGAGCTGGCGGAAAAGAGGCTTAGCGCAGATACCCTTAGCATAACGGTATCTGCAAGCAGCGTGGTAAAGGGCGAAACTCTCTTAGATACCGTCAAAAATTTAAAGTCGTTATTGTGTGATATTGTTGTAATAAGACACTCTTATGCAGGAGCGCCTGTTTTGCTGGCAGAGGCTTTAGAAAACATGGGAATAGTTAATGCCGGGGATGGAATGCATGAGCATCCAACTCAGGCTCTGTTGGATATGTTGACTATGAAGCATATATTTGGCGAAATAAAGGGGCTTAATGTGCTTATAGTCGGAGACATTAAACACTCAAGAGTGGCGCGCAGTAATATATGGGGATTAAGCAAATTTAAGTGCAATGTCGGCGTTTGCGCTCCCAGCAGTCTTTTGCCAAGGGAAATAGACAGGCTGGCAAAGAGTTTTACGTCTTTGGATGAGGCCATTTCTTCAGCTAAATGGGATGTAGTGATGGCCCTGCGCATACAAAAGGAGAGGCAGGAAGATGGTCTATTCCCTTCACTAAGAGAATACCATAGGGTTTATGGAATAAACGTTAATAGACTTAAACAGTTGCCTAAAAAGACGATTATTATGCATCCTGGGCCCGTTAATAGGGGAGTGGAATTGTCTCCTGAAGTTGCTGACAGCAGCCGCGCGGTTATATTGAATCAGGTGACTAACGGGGTTGCTGTTAGGATGGCTGTTTTGTATTTGATTAGTTCTGTTTTGAGGAAAGGTTAAGTATGAGTATTCTGTTGTCAGGTGTAAGGATATTAGGTTCGTCAAGGAAAACCAATATCTTGATAAATAACGGAATAATAGAGGATATAGGGACGAAATTGTCTACGGATAAGCAAATAGATTTAGATGGCGCGGTTATCTTGCCGTCTTTGGTTGACCTTCACGCGCATAGTCGTCAACCCGGGGATTCGGAAAAAGAGGACATGGAAAGCTTTTCCAAGGCAGCTGTGCATGGGGGAATTACGGCTCTCTGCACTATGCCAAATACCAACCCTGTTATAGATAACCCGGAGATTGTGCAAGCCCTTATAGAAGAATCCAAAAAGATTGGTTTAGCGGATATACTGCCGGTTGCATCTATTACACTGGGACAAAAAGGCAAACAATTAACCGAGATGTTTGAACTCAAAAAGGCGGGGGTTGTTGCGGTTTCCGAAGATGGTAAATCCGTGCAAGATGTAAGGCTTATGCGTTCTGCTTTGGAATATGCAAAATCTGCAAACATGCTCGTTATGCTCCATAGTGAAGAAATGAATCTGTCAGGTGGCGGATCTATGAATGAAGGGTATGCGTCTTTGAAGTTGGGAATAAAGCCGATACCGGAGATTGCAGAAACAATAGGTATATTAAGAGACCTTGAGCTTGCGACCTATGTTGGGGTAAAGGTTCATTTATGCCATGTTTCTTTGGCCAGATCCGTTGAAATAATCTCGGCTTATAAAAAATATTTTCCGGAATTGATTACCTCGGAGACTGCTCCTCATTATATGATATTTAGCGAAGAGGACATCCATAATTATTCACCTAATTTCAAGATGAATCCTCCCCTTAGGACAACTCGCGATAGATCAAGGATAGTCTCTGCATTGAAGAAGGGGAAAATAGACTGTATTGCAACCGACCATGCCCCTCATACAGATTGGGAAAAGGAAAATGAATTTGAATTGGCTCCCTTTGGAATCACAGGGTTAGAGACCTGGCTGCCATCTTTGATAACGTATTTTGTAAACAAGGGCAGATTTTCTTGGCAGGAATTAGTAAGATTGTGTTGTGATAGGCCAAGGGAAATATTGGGAATGGGCATACTAAGTGTTAAAAAGGGGGCAATTGCAGATTTAGTCGTTGTTGACCCGAACGCCCAATGGGAAGTTTCTCCTGCCAATCTGTTTAGCAAAGGCAAAAATACGCCATTTATCAACAAACAACTCTATGGAAAAGTGTTATTAACGCTTAAAAAGGGCAAAATCGTTTATCAGGCCTAAATCCCTTCTAAATAGTCGAATATTTTTTACGTGTATTGGTTGCTAATGTGTTAAAATATTATTGTGTTTAAACCAATCAGGAGGGGATGTGAAGGGGAGTTTTTTTAAGACAATAAGTGGGGGCAAGGATATAGAATGTCTTTTATGTCATCACCACTGTAGGATAAGCCCGTCTAAAACAGGTATTTGCGGTGTTAGAAAAAATGAATCCGGCTTGATCTCTCCTGTTTATTATGGCAAGATCTGCGCAATGAATTTAGACCCCATAGAGAAAAAGCCTTTGTATCACTTTTATCCGGGATCTATGACCTTTTCTATTGCATTGCCGGGTTGCAATATGCATTGCCCTTTTTGCCAGAACTGGCAGATATCTCAACTGAAGGAAAATATCAACTTCAATATCGTTGAGTTTTCCCCTCATCAGATAATTGATAAGGCAAGAGAATATGGCTCGGAGATTATTTCATATACCTATACCGAACCTATGGTCTCCTATGAGTTTGTTTTAGATTGTATGAAACTGGCCAGCAAAAATAATATGAAAAATGTCTTAATTTCTAATGGAAGTTTTTCCAAAGATGCTATTAGAGAACTTTCAGGATTTTTAGACGCGGCCAATATAGACCTGAAGTGTTTTACTCAGGAGGGCTACAAGTTTTTAGGAGGAGATTTGTCTTCCGTCTTAAACTGCATTCAAGAGCTTTTTGCTGCAGATGTTTGGATTGAAGTTACTACGTTAATCGTGCCAGGATTTAACGATTCTAAAGATGAACTTTTAGAGATTGCTTCCTTTATATCTGGAGTTAGCCCGGATATTCCATGGCATATAAGCGCCTTTTATCCGACTTACAGGATGTTAGACAGGCCTCCTACGAGTATTCAGTCTCTTATCACTGCGCAGGCTATTGGCAGGGAAAAGGGGCTCAATTATATTTATCTTGGGAACGTTAATAAAGAAGGCAATACTTTTTGCCCAAAATGTGGTAAAATGCTTGTTAGACGGTTAGGTTTTAGTATTACGGAGGATTATCTGACAATAACGGGGGGATATTGTCCGAAATGCGAGTATATGGTGGCAGGCAGATGGTAAATTTTTATAGGCCTTCATGGATTGAAATAGATCTTGCGGCCTTATCATATAATCTGAATCAGATTATGTCCCTGTTTGCGCAGGGAATGTATGTTCTGGCTGTTGTGAAGGCCGATGCGTATGGCCATGGCCTGATAGAAGTGGCCAAACACCTGCACTCTCTTGGCGTAAATTATTTAGGCGTTGCAAGTTTGGATGAGGCAATGCTTTTGCGCAAGAGCGGTATTCCCACGCCTATTCTTGTTTTGGGTTATGTTTCTCCGGATGATTTGCAGATAGCCTCTTCTTATAAGATATCTATTACGGCTGTTTCCTTAAAACATGCAAAGGATATTGCCTTGACTTCTATTGGATTAAATCTCCCATTAACCGTGCATTTAAAGGTAGATACCGGTATGCATAGGTTAGGCGTAAAAGGCGAAGAGGTTTTGCCCTCTGCAATGGCGCTTAAGTCTGCTCCAGATATAAGATTGGAAGGTTTATTTACTCATCTGCCTATGGCAGATGTAGATAAAAATTACACACTTGGGCAGATACGCGGTTTTAAGGGTATGATTTCCTTTTTGAAGAAAAATGGCGTTGAATTTGATTTGATACATTTATCTAATAGCGCGGGCCTTGTTTTTAGGGATGAGTTTATGTCTTTTTGCAATATGATTCGTCCGGGAATTGTCTTGTACGGCGAGTATCCTTCGGATGATTTTTACAAAATTCTGGGGTTGAGAGAGGTAATGAGCGTAAAATCTGTTGTTCAGATCCTTCGTTATGTCAAAAAAGGCGAGGGCATTGGGTATGGGCATGATTTTATTGCCCATAAGGATAGCTTGATTGCAGTTGTCCCTGTTGGTTATGGCGATGGTTATCCCCGTCTTGTTTCAGGAAGGGGGCAGGCGATTGTGAATGAACATCGGGTTAATATCGTCGGCAGGATTTGTATGGATTATTTGTTTATTGACGTCAGTTCGTTAGATGGCGAGATTAGGGAAGGCGATGAGGTGGTTTTGCTTGGCAGGCAAGGTGTTAATCAGATATTTGCAAGGGATATTGCTGGATGGTGCGGAACGATTAGTTATGAGATCATGTGCCAAATGGGCAGGCGTCTGCCAAGGGTCTTTAAAGATAAATCAAATGTGGTAAAATATCTCAATAATAACAGAGACGTTCGTTATAAGTCGGTTGATAGGAATTTAGCACAACGTATGGGGGTTTGGGATGTTTCCAGGAGTAACTGAGGTTAGTATCCGTTTGTGGGAACCTTTCGCTTCATTCGGGGCAGGTTTTTTGGCAAGCCTGTCTCCTTGTGTATATCCGGTGATACCAATTTCCATAGGTGTTATTTCAGGCAGCGCAAAAGATAAAAGGCACGGAATCTTTTTGACACTGTCTTTTGTTGCGGGAATGTCGTTTTTATATACTGTTCTGGGTTTTTTTGCGGCATTTAGCGGTGTGTTCCTTGGACGCTTGGCAGGTTCAGGTATGTTAAATCTCTTGATAGGCCTGTTTGCTGTGCTTGGGGCTTTATCCTTTTGGAATGTCGTAAAACTGCCTAATTTTGCTATTTCATCCGGGATTTCCAGCAAGGTAAACCTGTTTGGCGCATTTGTAATGGGGATGTTGTCTTCTGTTGTCGCAAGCGCATGCACTGCCCCGTTTTTATTAGGGCTTCTGCCGTATATTGCAAGCAAGCAAAACGTGTTATGGGGCGGTTTTTTGATGTTGTGTTTTTCATTTGGCATAAGTTTTTTATTTTTGATTTTAGGGATATTCACTTCCTTGGCTATTTATGTCCCAAAGCCGGGGAAATGGATGGAATGGACGCATAGTTTTTCGGGATGGATTTTGCTATGTATTGGTCTATATTTTGTATTTAACGCAGGGAGGCTATGGTGAAGAAGAGATTGTTTTTGTTGATTGGAATGGTATTGGTATCAGGTGTATTTTTCTTGAATGCGGAACATGGGCGTCAGGCATTAGCTGGAGAACAAAAAGATAAGATTGTTGCCCCGGCCTTTGATTTGAATTTTGTTAATGGCGGCAAAGCGCTAATCCCCAATAATGAACATCGTTATACTGTTATACTGTTTTGGACGACGTGGTGTCCTCATTGCGCAAAGGCGTTAAAAGATCTTTCTCTATTGGCAGCAAGGTACTCGGATAAAATTGATTTTTACGGGATTGGCGTTGGGGAAACTCCCTATAAGATACAGGAATACATAAGGCATCACAATATAGACGTTTCTGTCGCCGCTGATCCCACAGGCCATATTGCAAGGCTTTATTTTGTCAGAGGCGTGCCCACTATTGCGATTGTTGATAAAGACGGATATATGTTTGATTATGGTTATGCGCTTTATCCTATGGTTAAACGGTTATTGGATAAAATAAAGGAGGAAGGGTGATGATCAAGGTTGATTTATTGCGCAAACTTTATCCAAAATCCGTTGCCGTTGACGGTGTATCCTTTGATGTCCCTGGAAACGAGATACTAGGATTTCTTGGGCCCAATGGCGCCGGAAAAACAACGACATTGAGGATGTTGGTGGGATATCTTCCAGCGACAAGCGGATCAATATTGATTGATGATGTGGAGGTAACGGAGAATCCGGATAAGGTCCGGCCATTGATTGGGTATATGCCGGAAAATGTTGTCTTGTATCCTGAACTCAAGGTATCAGAGTATCTTTCTTTCAGGGCGAAGATTAAAGGCGTTTCAAAAAAAGAGTTAAAGAAAGAATTGGGCCGCGTAATGGAATTGTGTTTCATAGAGGATGTTTCAGGCAAATTATGCGGAACACTTTCTAAGGGGTATAAACAGAGGGTTGGTTTAGCTGATGCGCTTTTGGGAAGCCCTAAGTATATCGTATTAGACGAGCCGACTATTGGACTAGACCCTAATCAGATTAGACGCGTGCGCAAACTTATCAAGGAATTAAAAGACAAACATACTGTAATTATATCTTCACACATACTTCCGGAGATAGAAAACGTCGCAGATAGAGTTGTTATCTTAAATAAGGGAAGGGTCGTGGCAAGCGGAACTACTAATAATTTGGCGGCCCTGATGAAAGGCCTTTCAATTGAGATTGAATTTAGGTCTGAGAATCCTGTGCGTTTGATGGAGTTGATAAAATCTATGGACGAGGTTGTTGAGGCTTCAGTTGCTGATTTGGGCAATGGCCTGATTAGGGCATCTATTAGACAAAAGGAAGATACCGACATCAGAGAAAAATTGTTCAACCTAATCGTTGAAAATAAGGCTGTATTGAGAGAACTAAGAACAACAGCTCTCTCTTTGGAGGATGTGTTTGTGCACATAACAACCAATGAGGAGGTGTTAAAAAATGCGTAATATAACAGCTATATTTATGAAGGAATTGCAGTCCTATTTCTATACCTATATGTTATATGTAAACTGGGCGCTCTTTTTATTCTTGAATGGCTGGGCATTTATGGGCATAGTCAATGCGTTGAATAATCCAATGTCTTCTGTGCAGATCTCCCCGGTGGAGATATTTTTTGGGGGGACGTTTTTCTTTTGGATAATAATGATTTTGATTGTGCCCATTATTACTATGCGATTGGTAAGTGATGAAAGGGCAATCGGCACGTTTGAAGCAATTTTCACAACAAAAGTCAAGGAATGTGAATTCGTTATGGGAAAGTTTTTAGCCGCATTGTTTATATTTACATTGTTTTGGGCATCTACGATTATCTATTTGGTCCTGTTAAAAGGTCAGCTTGCAATCGACTGGCAGGCAGCTGGAATTGCATTTTTGGGAACAGTGATAATGGGCGCGGCTTTAATTGCCGTTGGGGTCTTTGCATCAAGTATGACTAAAAGTCAGATAATATCGGCTTTACTGTCTTTTGTGATTATTATGATTTTATTTAGTATCGGCATATTTTCCGCATGGAGTGTTGGCATTATGAAAGATGTGTTTTCTTATTTGAGCTTATTGGATGAATTTGCCAAATTTGCAAAGGGTGTATTAGATACGCGTTCAGTTGTCTATTTCCTCTCCATAAGCGGTTTGTTTTTGTTTTTGGCTTCTAAGGCAATTGAAAGCAGGAGGTGGAAGGAATGAAAAGGGCATTATTATCAGGTGTATCCATTTTTAGTGTTGCTTTGGCATTGATTTTATTTTCAGGTATCAATTATTTATCGTTTCGCCACTATGCGCATTGGGATGTTGGGAAAAACAAGAAGTTTGCTCTTTCTCCTAAAACCATATCTATATTAAAGGAGTTGAAAGAAGACATAAATGTTTACGTTATTATGCAGCCGGCAACCCCTGTATTTGACTGGTCTAAAGGCATGCTGGAACGCTATAAAGAGGCAAGCAACCACATAAAATTGAAGATTGTAGATCCTTATAGAGACGTTATGGAGGTAAAGATGTTGTTAGACAAGTTTTCTGTCCATGATGAGGGAATTGTCTTTGCCTCTGAAAAGAACTCCAAGTTTGTTCCCGCAAGAGAACTCTTTGATATGGATTATAGCAGGGCAATGATGGGCGGTGCGCCTGTTGCCTCAGCTTTCTTGGGGGAAGCGAAGTTCACCAATGCTATATTGTCTTTGATTAGGGCAAAACAAAGTACTCTTTATTTTACCAAAGGGCATGCTGAAAAGAAATTAAACGATAAAAAGCCGGGTGAAGGTATAGCTGAGCTGAAAGGCATCCTTGAAACAGACAACTTTAAGGTTGAAGAGATGACTATCTTAAATAGTGATATAAAACCGGAACCAGATTTGGATGCGATTGTCATATGCGGGCCTAAAAAACCGTTTATTGAAGAAGAGGTTAAACGCATAGAGGAACTTTACAAAAAAGGCGTACGACTCTTTGTTATGGTTGATCCTGTTTATGATAATGGCCTTGCTGGGTTGTTTGAAACGCTTGGGATTGAGTCGGAAAATAAGTTAATAGTTGATGCTGTTCAAAATGTCGTCTCTCCGCTGAATCTGTATATCACTTATTATACATTACATCCGATTGTCAAGCCATTGACCAATACCGCATTAGTTATGCCAATAGTGCGTCCTATAAAGCCTTTAAAGGATAAAGGCGATTCCAAATCAAAGGTTTCTCCGATATTGTTTAGTTCAAAGATGAGTTGGGCAGAATCAGATATTAACACAAAACCGTATAAGTTTGATAAAGACAAAGATCAAAAAGGCCCTATCCCAATTGCCGTTGCTGTTGAGGATGGGGATAAAAGGGCTGTTGTTGTAGGTGATTCAGATTTCGTTGCAAATATGTCTTTGGACAATCTTGGCAATAGGGATTTTGCATCTTCTGTTGTTAATTGGCTCTGCGGAAATGAGGCCTCAATAGAAATTGGCCCTAAAAAGATAACCACAGTGAAATTGAATGTGCCTGCAAAGTATATGAAATTCTTGATGTGGATGAGCCTTGCCGTATTGCCATTGATTATGCTCATTCTTGGGGTTATAGTTGTTCAGGTGAGAAAACGTTGGTAAAGTTAGGAGGTTTACGATGAGAAGCCTTGTTGCGCTTTTGGTGTTATGTGTAGGCCTGTTTTCTTATATATATTTTGCGGAGAGAAAAACGCCTTCAACAGACGAAATAAAACGCACTGAAACGCAGCTCTTTGCAAAACAAAAGGTTGATAAGGATACTATCAATTATATCAAGATCAAAAAAGGGGATAAAGAACTGATTCTGGAGAAAAAAGAGGGGAAATGGCTTTGTGAGGGGAAAGAGGTTAAGGATTATAAGATAAACAGTTTAGTTTCTGGTATTTCCTCATACAGGTACAGATATAAGGTTGGCGCATATGATGAAGCTCTGAAAAAGGAATGCGGTTTTGAAAAACCTCTTGCTGAAGTGGAGTTTAGGACAACTGAAAACGCCTTCCGTGTCATAGTCGGCGCAGAAACACCTCTTGGAGGTAGCAGGTACGTGATGTTTGGCAATGACGTTTACGTAGGAAGCGGCTCTCCTTTTTCTTCTCAAACAATGGATGTAAAATCCTGGCAAAAAGAGGAGAAAAAGAAGGAAGATAAAGGTGAAAAGGAAAAATTAGAGCAAAAGGATGAGAGAAAACAGGCAGATGATAGGGGGAAAACACCCAAGAAAGATGAAGTGAAAGAGCCAAACGCCAAAGAGGTTGAAAACAAGACTTTAGAGCAGAAAGATTCAGAGGATAAAAAAACCGAATCTGCTCAAAAGTAATTGAAAATCCCTTTTTGCAGTGTTATACTCTAACGCTTGTTGTAGAAGGGAACTTTATGTGTGAGAAATCAAGATACCTTATTGAGATAGGAACCGAAGAGATGCCTGCGGCATATCTGTCGCAGGCGCTTAAGTTTTCTAAGAAATTTTGGAAACAGGCATTAAAAACAAAGGCCGATGTCTTTTTTACCTGTCGCAGGATTATCATCTCTTTTTCCAGTGAAAGTGATATCCCTATACAGGATTTACAGTCTCATCTGGATAATTTCATAAAAGAAATACCATTTCAAAAGCGTATGCGCTGGGATGATTCGGGAATACGGTTTGTTCGCCCTATTCGCTGGTTGTTCTCTGTTAAAGAATGTGATTCAATTGAGTTATTAGCGCTTAAAATCGGCAACGTCAATTCGGCTGATAAGAGTTTTTACATAGAAGGAAAAGGGCTTTTAAAACAGGAGAGGCAGATAAAAGGCATTGATGATTATTTCTCGTTTTTAGATGAGGTTGGGGTTATTCCTGATTTTGAAAAACGCAAGGAATTGATAAAATCCCAGTCTGTTGATCTTGCAAAGGCAAAAGGCGCAGAGGCAAACATTATCAATGGCCTGTTAGAAGAACTTGCTTTTTTGGCAGAAGCTCCTGTGATGTTTTTGGGACATTTTGACGAAAGATTTCTGGCGCTGCCTTTTGATGTCCTGCTGACCAGCATGGCAAAAAACCAAAAACTTTTTACTGTTTCTTATCCCGACGGAAAAACAGCGCCGTTTTTTATAGGTATGGTGGAGGCCCAAGACAGGAAGGGTTTTGATTTCTCCGACGTGTTGTCTAACGTGGATTCTGTCCTAGATGCCAGGCTCTCAGATGCATTGTTCTTTTGGGAACAAGACAATAAGGCTGGTTTGACCTCTAAAATAGACGGATTAAAGAGCATTATCTTACATGAGAAGATAGGCAGTTATTATGACAAGGCAAAGGTGATTGAAGGGCTTTGCCCGCTTGTTGCGGATATGCTCTCTATGAGCGAAAAAGAGTTGCAGGAACTCAAACAATCGGCATATTTGTCAAAGGCTGACCTTTTGAGTCTGATGGTATATGAATTTCCTGAACTTGAAGGTATAATGGGTTATTATTACGCATTAAAAGATGGCCTAAGCCAAAACGTTGCGCTGGCAATAAAGGAACACAGCCTTCCGAAAGGCGCGGGAGACGACCTTCCTAAAAGCAGATTAGGTATGCCTTTGGCTATATTGGACAAAATAGCGCACATAAGCGGGTTCTTCGGCGCGGGAATCAGGCCAAGCGGCAGTGAAGACCCATATGGGATTAGGCGCGCTGTAATAGGCATTATAAGGATAATTATTAACTCCCAAGAACCGCTTTTGCTTGACAGGCTCTTTAGAGAGAGTATAAAATTATGGGGTTTTAATGATGAATCCTATAGTGATATAGAACGCTTTTTCTCAGATAGGGTGGTTTCGGCCTTTATAGACAGGTCTATTCGCAGGGATATTGCGATTGCCTGCGTGGATAAATGGGGGCTTGATATATATAATGCCTATAAAACGGCAAGGGCATTGAATAAGATGGCAAAAGGGCCGGAGTTTCAGGATGCGTTAAAGGTATTACAACGCGTCTATAAAATTACGAAAAACGCAGATACTGTTTATGAAGTGGATGCGTCCTTGTTTGAGGATGCGATTGAAGAAAAGTTGTGGAGCGCGTTTCAAGAGGCTGAGAAGGAATTTAATAATGCGCTTTCAAAAGGCGATGTCAGTTCAGCTGTTATAATCTATAGCAGGCTGTTGCCTGTTTTGCACAAATATTTTGAAGCAGTAATGGTCAACGTGGATGATGAAGCGGTTAAGCATAACCGATTGGCAGTTATGCAGTCTATATACAGGTTGTTTACAAAATCAATAGCCAAATTTTACTAACAAAAGGAGGGCAGGATATGGGTAGGTGTAAAAGCAAGACGAAGTCAGCGTCAAAGTCCAAAAAAGCGCCGAAATACGTTTACTTTTTTGGAGGAGGAAAGGCAGAAGGCAGCGCCAAGATGCGTATGCTGTTGGGTGGCAAGGGCGCAAACCTTGCTGAGATGACCAATATAGGCGTTCCGGTGCCTCCGGGATTCACTATCAGCACTGAAGTGTGCGCTTATTATTATTCACATGGGAAGAAATATCCTTCAACATTAAAGGCAGAGGTGGATAAAAACCTCGCCAAATTGGAAAAGACAATGAAAAAGGGTTTTGGAGATGCAGAAAATCCTTTGCTCGTCTCCGTGCGTTCTGGCGCGCCTGTATCTATGCCCGGTATGATGGATACGATTCTCAATCTGGGTTTGAACGACAAGACCGTTGAAGGGCTTGCAAAGAAGGCAAACAATCCGCGTTTTGCATGGGATTCTTACCGTAGATTCATTCAGATGTTCGGTAACGTGGTGTTGGGTATTGAGCATGCCAAATTTGAACACATATTGGAACAGGTAAAAGAAGAAAAAGGCGTTAAACTTGATACAGAACTTGACGTAGATGCCTTAAAAGAGATAGTTGACAGGTATAAGGCCCTTGTAAAGAAGGAAAAGGGTTTTGACCTGCCTCAGGATCCGAGAAAACAGCTGGATATGGCAATAGACGCTGTGTTTTCTTCATGGGATAATCCCCGCGCTATAACTTATAGAAAACTCAATGAGATTCCGGATGATTTAGGCACGGCTGTTAACGTTCAGACTATGGTGTTTGGAAATTTGGGTCCGACATCCGGAACAGGTGTTGCATTTACCAGGGATCCAAGCACAGGCGAGAGGAAATTCTTCGGAGAATTTCTCATCAATGCCCAAGGTGAAGACGTTGTTGCAGGTATTCGCACTCCAGAGCCTATAGAACAGCTTGCAAATGAGATGCCAAAGGTATACAAACAGCTCGTTCAGGTATATAAGAAATTAGAAAAGCACTATCGTGATATGCAGGACCTTGAGTTTACTGTGGAAGACGGTGTGCTTTATCTGCTCCAGACAAGGAACGGCAAAAGGACTGCAAAAGCAGCTGTTAGGATTGCCGTTGAGATGGTTAAGGAGAAATTGATTAGTAAAGAAGAGGCTGTTTTAAGGGTTGCCCCTTCTCAGTTGGATCAACTTTTGCACCCTATGATAGATGCTAAACAGGATTTAAAAGTCATTGCAAAAGGGCTTCCGGCTTCTCCCGGGGCGGCTGTCGGAGAGGTTGTGTTCACGGCTGAAGATGCCATTGCAAAGAAGAACGCAGGCGAAAAGGTCGTATTGGTCAGACTTGAGACATCTCCTGAAGACGTTGGAGGTATGGCAGCTGCAGAGGGTATATTAACTGCGCGTGGTGGTATGACTTCTCATGCCGCTGTTGTTGGCCGCGGAATGGGTAAGTGTTGTGTCGTTGGATGCGGTGATATCACTGTATATGAAGAAGAAAAAAAATTCATCACAAAAGACGGAGTTGAAGTAAAAGAAGGCGATTGGATAAGCCTTAATGGTTCAACAGGAGAGGTTTATCTTGGAAAAGCGAAGCTTATTGAGCCTGAGATCGCAGGTGAGTTTAAGACGTTGATGGGCTGGGCTGATAAGTTAAGGGTTCTTGGAGTAAGGACCAATGCCGATACGCCTCATGATTCTGAAATAGCAAGGGAGTTTGGCGCAGAAGGTATTGGACTATGCCGTACGGAGCATATGTTCTTTGCCGAAGACAGGATACCCGCAGTGCGCGAGATGATTATTGCTCGTGAAGATAAAGAGGCAAGGGAAAAGGCCTTGGCAAAGCTCCTTCCGATGCAGAGAGGAGACTTCAAGGGTATATTTAAGGCAATGAAAGGCCTGCCTGTCACAATCAGGCTGCTGGATCCGCCTCTCCACGAATTCTTGCCTCATACTGAGGAAGAAATGAAGGAGCTATCTTCTCAGATAGGTATTGCTTTTGAAGAGATTAAAAAGGCAGTTGAAGAACTTCACGAGTTCAACCCAATGCTTGGCCATAGGGGATGCCGTTTGGGCATAACCTATCCTGAGATCTATTATATGCAGGCAAGGGCTATATTTGAGGCCGCTGCTGAGCTTGCAAAGGAAAAGATTAAGGTTGAACCCGAGGTTATGATTCCATTGGTGGGCCATGTTAAGGAACTTACGATGATGAAACAGGTCGTAATTGATGCCGCCAATGAAGTAATGAAGGAAAAGGGTGTTAAGATTAAGTATAAAGTAGGTACCATGATAGAGGTCCCAAGGGCAGCTATAACAGCAGACGAGATAGCCAAAGAGGCCCAGTTCTTTAGCTTTGGCACCAATGACTTGACACAGATGACCTGTGGGTTCTCAAGAGACGACTCTGGAAAATTCTTGCCGGATTATGTTGATAAAGGCATCTATGAAAAGGATCCGTTTGTCAGCCTTGACCAAGACGGGGTTGGCAAGATAATGAAAATAGCGGTGGACCTTGCTAAAAAGGAAAATGAGACAATCAAACTTGGAATCTGCGGTGAACATGGAGGCGATCCTGACACAATAGAGTTCTGCCATAAGATAGGGCTGAATTACGTGAGTTGTTCTCCGTTCCGCGTTCCTGTGGCAAGATTGGCTGCTGCTCAGGCCGCAATTAAGAATCCTGTAAAAAAGGCAAAGAAGGCGAAAAAAACAACTAAGAAAAGGAAATGATTCGTTTGCCGAAGGATAAATACAAAAGGGGAGGCCTTGGCTTCCCCTTTTTTTGTTTTTGCAGGTTTTGGGGGTGGGTATTTTCTATTATATTGATGCCGGTTATCCTCTTTAGGATAAACAGGGCAATAGAAAACTTAAAAAAATCGTTTCCCCAAAAAACGTGGCTCTGGCACTTAAAGGTTGCTTATAGCGCCTTTGTGGAGGCCCTGCAAAGCCTTATAGAAACCTTTTGGTGGTATGTCATATCCTCTCCCCAAAGAGGCTCTGACAGATGGAAACCCATTCTGCGCGTAAAAACCGGCATGGTTATGAGCCCAGAGTTTGAGGCGGTTTTGAAAGACGACTCAAATCCGCTTGTTATTTTATCTGCCCATAGTTCTAACTTCGTCGCCATTATAATCGCCGCATTGCTTACAGGCAGGCCTGTTGGTGTTTTTCTCAAAAAAGTGAAGAACAGGCCTCTTGAAAGGTTATTCTTCAAGATAAGATACGACATAGGAATAGAACACCTATATGTTGATGAAGAGGCCTCTCCTATAAAAGCGGCTCGCATACTAAAAAATAATGGGATAGTTATTGCCCTGTTGGACCAGCATTTTGGAAGAAAAGGCAGGCGCAAGGTGGTATTTTTCGGCAGGGAATGCTTTATTGCGCCTGGTGTTTTGGTTTTAGCGAAAAGGTTTAAGGCAAAGATAGCAACCGCTTTTGTCAGCAGGGGGAAAGATTGCAGTTTAAACATATCGTTTATGGGGTTTTTAAATGAAGAAAATGATGATGAGATATTGCAAAAATTTACAAACCTATTGGAATATCACGTCAAAAAGTTTCCTGGACAGTGGGCTTGGATGCACAGGAGATGGAAAATATGAATGTGTTGTTGTGCCTTAGTTATAATGGCGCAAATTACGGCGGTTGGCAAAGGCAGGAAAACGCAATAGCCGTTCAAAACGTTGTTGAAGACGCATTATCCAGCCTATTGGGAAAGCGTATTGTATTGACAGGTTCTGGCAGAACCGATGCAGGGGTGCATGCTTTTAGGCAATACGCCAATTTTCACATAGACGAAATGCGCATACCTGTTGAAAAACTGCCGTATGCGCTTAAAGGCAAACTTCCGAATGATATAATATGCAGAGAAGCAAAGATAGTTAATGATGAATTTAATGCCAGATTTTCGGCGAAAGAAAAGGAATACAGGTATTTTTTCTATACTGATATATCCATGAAACCTTTTTTGCAAGACAGGGCGGTTTTTTTTGACGCAGATGCAGAGCAATTGCAAGAGGCACTGGAAATCTTTAAAGGAAAGCATGACTTTGCAGGATTTTCTTGTGTGAACAATCCCAAAAAGGACTCGCAGGCCAATACAACAAGAACCATTACAGATATAGGAGCAAGTGTTTTAGAAGGCAAGGCGTTAGGATATATATATATCCGTTCATCTGGATTTCTATATAAGATGGTGCGCAGGATAGTTGGATGCGTTTTTGATTTTAGCAAGGGCAAAATAAAAAAGGACAATATAATTTCAGCGTTGCAAAATGGGTATACATTAGATGAATGGAATACTGCTGCGCCGTATGCCTTGTATCTATGGCAAGTATGGTATTAATAAGTATCTATTGCTTTTTACTTTAGAAGGCCGTATAATCATATAAATATGCGTTTTACTTAAACCAAAGGAGGGCCTTATGAGGGGCGTTTGGTTTTTCTTATTGTTTGTGCTGGCATTGGCCGGTTGGGGAATGTATTTTTATTCTGCTAGTAAGAATATATCTATTAGTTCCTACAATATATACGAAAAAGAAAAAGATGCAGTTATGTCCGCTGCTGTGGAGGATGCCGTCAATAAGGAAAAATTATTATCTTCAAAAGAAAAATTATTAAAGCAAAAAGAAGACAAAATAGACAATCTTGAAAAAGAAAAAAATAAGTTGGAGAAGGAATATCGAGATCTTATGAACAAAGTTGATACTTTGCAGCAGCAATATAATGCGCTTAAACAAAAGAGCGAATCTACTTTTTCAGAATTGAGACAAAAGGATGAACTTATTACTGAATATAAAAAAGAGACAGCTCAATTGCAACAGGAGAATGAAAAATTATCTATTCAGCTAAAATCATTAAAAGGGGAAAGAGACGCATTGAAGGCTCAAAATAACAAGCTTAGACAAGATGAAGAGGCTATGAAAAATAAGTTACAAGACATTGGCTTTTTAAAGAAGGCCATTAAAAAAGCCAAAAGGCTGCTTTTAGAAAAGAAAAAGGCTCAACAGAGGGAAAAAGATATGGAGCTCTTAAAGAAAGGCAATAGGGGATTTGTAGTATATAAAGGCAAAAATATGTTGCAACGGCAAATAGAGGTGGTTGTTATAGCCGCTGATAAATAAAAAATAAATAAATTTATGGAATCATTTTTTTCTTCGTTTTTACACAATAAGGTTTTTTGGTTTAGTTTTGCAGGATGGGCTGTAGGACAAAGCTCGAAAGTTCTATTAGGGTTAGCAGTTAAACGAAAATTTGATTTTAGATGGATAATCGGAACGGGTGGTATGCCAAGTTCTCATGCATCGGGAGTGTCGGCATTGGCAACCGCTGTTGGATTAAAAGAAGGTTGGTCATCAACTATCTTTGCATTGGCAGTTGTTCTTGCGTTTATCACTATGTTTGATGCTCAAGGTGTGCGCAGGGCAGCAGGCCGTCAAGCTGCTGTGTTAAACAAAATTATGGATGAGTTGTATTTACATGGCAGTGTATCTGAAAAAAAGTTGTGGGAATTGCTTGGGCACACGCCTATAGAGGTTTTTGTCGGTTTTGTCATGGGAGTAATTACAACACTTGTCTGTTTCCATAAATGGGGGATATAAAGGTTAACCGGAAGGAATAATGCTATGAATAAAAGGCTATATACGTTGTTGTTTTCAAGTATCTTGGTTTTTACTATTATAGGCATTTTTATATTTCATAAAGTAAAGAATCCTAATCCCAGTTCAAATGTTTCTGCTCAAGAACACGTAAACAAATCCGATGTTGAAGAGATGTTGGCTCAGATACAAGAAAAAATGGCACAGGGAGATTATTCGACTGCAAAAACCATGTGTAATCAAGTCCTTGAAAATGCAGAATCTCAAGATGAGATAGAATTAGTGGAAGAATTACTGAGGGATATCAATTTTAAATTAGTCCTTTCAAATGAACCTATAGAAGGTAAGACTGTTATGTATGAAGTCGCGCCAGGCGATTCTTTATACAAGATAGCAAAACAATTTGGCGTCACTGTTGATTTTATTAAAAGGTGTAATAATATGACTAATGATATCATACGTCCCGGACAAAAATTGCGTATTTATACAGGAAAATTTTCAGTCGTAGTTGACAAATCCCAGAACATCCTTATGTTATACGCTGACGATGACTTAATAAAGGTCTATAAGGTTTCAACCGGAAAAAATAACAGCACACCTGTCGGAGAATTTGAGGTTACTACCAAACTGAAAAATCCGGTATTCTTTTATAATGGGAAGAGAATAGGGCCGGGAGACCCTGAAAATATATTGGGCAGCCGTTGGATAGGGCTCTCTTACGGCAATGGGTCATATGGAATTCATGGAACGACTAGTCCGGAAACAATCGGAACACAAGAAACAAATGGGTGTGTTCGAATGAAAAATGAAGATGTGGAAGAGTTGTATATGTTTATTCCAAAGGGGACAAAAATAAAAATTGTGGAGTAAGTTATCATGAATACTGTGCTTGAAATAGAAAGGCCTATCATAGAATTAGAAAAAAAGATCGAAGAACTGCGCGCATTGGCCAAGTCTGAAGACGTAAATATTGCCAAAGAGATTCGTGTTTTAGAAGAGAAATTAGATGATATGAAGCGCAGGATTTATTCCAATCTAACGCCTTGGCAGCGGGTTTTATTTGCAAGACATCCTAACCGTCCTTATACATTGGACTATATTCGCAGACTGTTTGTGGATTTTACACCGCTTCATGGCGATAGGGCTTTTGCTGATGACAGGGCTATTATTGCTGGTATAGGATATTTTCATGGCTGTTCCATATTGGTAATTGGGCATCAGAAAGGCAGAAATTTAGAAGAAAATATAATGAGAAATTTTGGGTGCGCTCATCCGGAAGGTTATCGCAAGGCCATACGAGTTATGAAAATAGCCGAAAAGATGAATATTCCTATTGTAGTGTTTATAGATACTCCGGGGGCGTATCCCGGAATTGGGGCAGAAGAAAGAGGACAGGCCCATGCTATTGCGGAAAATTTGCGGGATATGTTTGATATCAAAACCCCTATTATAGTATACGTTATAGGCGAAGGCGGCAGTGGCGGCGCATTAGGAGTGGGAATAGGTGATAGGATTTGCGTACTTGAAAATGCATACTATTCCGTAATCTCTCCTGAAGGATGCGCATCAATCTTGTGGAAAAGCAGTGATAATATGGCTGAAATTGCGCCTAAAGCCGCAGAGGTGCTAAAATTAACAGCAAAGGATTTGCTTGAATTTAGGATTATAGATGAAGTTGTTCCCGAACCTTTGGGAGGCGCTCATAATGATTGGGACGGGATGGCGGATATTTTAAAGCAGTCTTTGAAACGAAACTTACAAGATCTGACGTCTTTGTCTACAAATCAACTTTTAGAGAATAGATTCAAAAAGTTTAGGTCCATGGGAGCGCACATCATAGAGGAATAATGGAAGAAAAAAAACTGCGCGTAAAATTGTTGTCTTACACCAAAAACGCATTAGACCTCGTTTATTCTGCATGCAGGCAGTGTTATTCCAACCAATCTGCGGCAGATGTTTTTTCTGCGGATTTGCCTCTGGAAAAAAAGGCAAAACTCATCAGAAAGGTCTTATCTTCCGGGCATATGAGCCCAATTGAACACGTTAGTCTCTCTTTTGCAGTAGAAGGAATTTCACGGGCTTGTTCTCATCAATTGGTAAGGCATAGAATCGCCTCGTATTCTCAACAAAGTCAACGTTATGTCGCTTTGTCAGATTTACCTTATATTGTTCCGCCAAGTATCAAATCAAACAAAGAGGCTATGCGCGCTTTCCTTGAGGCCATGGACTCTGCTGAAAAGGCATATAATAAAATCGCAAAATTGCTTTCTCCTGATAGAAAATTAACGGAAAAGGCAAAAGAAGATGCAAGATTTATATTGCCTAATGCATGTGAAACCAAAATAGTCCTGACCATGAATGCCCGGGAATTAATGCATTTCTTTTCCATTAGATGTTGTTCCAGAGCGCAATGGGAGATCAGGGCAATGGCCAATGAGATGTTGAGATTGGCCAAAGAAGCAATGCCTGTTATATTTGAAAAGGCCGGCGCTAAATGCGAACAACTTGGCTATTGTCCTGAAGGTGAATTTTCCTGCGGCAGATATCCTGTGTTGGAACTCAAAAACAGGGGGTAGTATATGTCTAAGAAAAAGAAATCCAGATTTTGGGCAGGTACGCTTTCCCTTATATTTCCGGGAATTGGGCAATTTTACAACGGGTCATGGATAAAAGGCCTGATAATTCTAGGACTTATTGGACTGTCTTTTTTTATGATGCTAAAACCTTTTTTGAGTATAATTGAACCATTTGGCTCTTTAGACAACATGGTTGATGCGGTATTTTCTATGTTGACGACATCAACACAAATAAAATTAGACATTGATTTAAGTGTGCAAGATATAATTATGAATTTTTCCATATGGTCAGGCGTATTTTTCGCCATATACATATATTCAGTCATAGATGCCATTTCAACCGCTGCTAAATTGCAAAAACAACAAACAGATCAG
>Ga0256914_1000941_pt1 | contig 27845 bp, 22 predicted proteins | sample HulkmetaG_FD_191571 | JGI IMG/M metagenome (GOLD analysis project Ga0256914, IMG submission 191571) | Hydrothermal chimney microbial communities from Main Endeavour vent field at the Juan de Fuca Ridge, Pacific Ocean - Hulk | ecosystem: Environmental > Aquatic > Marine > Hydrothermal vents ... | reverse complement strand
GTGAAAGACGGCAAGGTCTTTGCCAAGATGCCGGTAAAGCAGGGTGAGGAGATCCGCACCCTGTGCCTGCGGTGTCACAACAAGATTATCCGTGCCCGGCCGAAGGAATCCATAAAGATGATCGAAATGCCCAACCATCTTGAAGAGAAGAAGGTTCGCCCGGATCACGTCTGTGATCAGTGCCACCATGTACACGCGCCACTCTACTATGTGAACATGGCCAAAAAGATGATGGGGATCAAGGTAGAGGAGAAGAAGTAATGGAGACTATGCAGGAAATAAAAAGAGAGATCGATCGGGATCGGCGGGCCTTCATCAAAAAGGTTCTCGGTGGTACCATCGCCGGATCGCTGCTTCTGGTCATACCGGCTGGAGCCATGGATCTGCCTGAGCAGATTCCAGGGATGAAAGAGGAGACCGGTCCCTTCATCAAGAAGAAAAAATTTGTCTTTATCGTTGATGTCACTCGCTGTATCGGCTGCGGCTCCTGCTGTGTGGCAGATAAAAACGAATATCAGGTGCCGGACGGATTCTACCGTACCTGGGTGGAACGGTATATTATCGATGACCTGGACAACGTATATGTAGATTCCCCGAACGGCGGCCTGGCCGGTTACCAGAAACCTCGGGAAGATATCAAAGGTAAGGTACGGGACACCTTTTTCGTGCCCAAGCTCTGCAACATGTGCGAGCACCCATCTTGTACCCAGGTCTGTCCGGTGGGCGCTACTTTTCAGACAAAAGACGGTTTTGTCCTCATTGACTATAAGCGGTGCGTGGGCTGCGGATACTGCATCCAGGCATGTCCCTACTCGGTCCGCTACCTGCACCCGGTCACCAGAACCGCCGACAAGTGCACCTGGTGCTATCACAGGGTGCGAAAGGGCCTGCTTCCCGCCTGTGTCAATGTCTGCCCGGTGCAGGCGAGGAAGTTCGGTGATGTCAATGACAAAAATTCAGAAGTATACAAGATACTGCACGAACCCCACGTGATCTCGGTTCTCAAGCCGGATATGGGGAACAAACCGTCCCTGCACTACCTGGGACTGAGAAGGGAGGTGGTCTAATGCACGGACTTGCTGAAACAGCATCCCATGCTGCGGGATACGTTTTTCCAAACGATTTGCATGTTCACTGGAGTCTGATGATCGTTCTCTATCCGTATATTACGGGTATTGTCGCCGGAGCGTTCATCGTCTCCTCGCTCTACCATGTCTTTCATGTCAAAGAGCTCAAACCAATAGCCCGGTTTGCCCTGGTTTTTGCCCTGGCCTTCCTGGCCTGCGCCACCATGCCGCTGATGAATCATCTCGGCCATCCGGAACGGGCCATGAACATGATGCTCACCCCCAATCCGACCTCGGCCATGGCCGGCTTCGGATATATCTACTCGGCTTACGCCATTGTCCTGATCATGGAGATCCTGTTCATCTACCGGGAGACCATGGTCAGGCTCAAGGCCAAGGCCAGCGGGTTCATGCGCTTTCTCTACTCCATCCTGACCTTCGGCAGTGACAATATCTCGCCCCAGGCCCTGAAGCTCGATCACAAGATCATCAGTTTCCTTGCCGGGATCGGTATTCCTATGGCCTGTGTCCTGCACGGCTATGTCGGTTTCATCTTCGGCGGTGTCAAGGCTAATCCGTTGTGGGCGACACCGCTCATGCCGGTCATCTTCCTGCTCTCCGCCTGCGTGTCCGGTATCGCCGGCATCATTCTCACCTACTTTGTGATCAAACGAGGACAGGTGGATATGGTCTGTATCCGGACCTGTATCAAGTTCCTCTGGGGATTTTTCATCCTCGATTTTGTCTTTGAAATGCTCGAGGTATTCTCCCATGCCTACATGGCTACCCATCACTGGCATACGCTGCATGCCCTGCTTTGGGGACCACTGTACAACAGCTACTGGGTTGGCCAGGTGATGATCTTTTCCATTATTCCATTTTTCATCCTCATGGCTCTGAGCCTGATCCGGTTCAGCGACGGGGTGGTCAAGTTCTTTGCTCCCTTGGTTTCGCTGATGATCCTCATTCAGGTTCTGCTCATGCGGTGGAATGTGGTCATCGGCGGACAGCTGATGTCCAAGAGCGAGCGCGGCTCGGTCTTCTTCCGGCCCGAGTGGCTCGAAAAAGAGGGTATCTTGGCAGCCATTATCATCATGGTGGCTCCCATTGTTATCCTGTACATTCTGGGGAAGATCTTTCCCTTCTGGCAGGAGGACGATCCCGTAGCCCGGCAGGAGGCGGTTGGCTAGTTGGCTAGCATCTGTAGGGTAGGGATGTCTGAAACAAGAGAATACGTTTTCAAGGAGGTTCAATAAACAAGACCAAAGGAGGTGCACGCAACGCGAAAAAAAGGAGAGGGGGTCGGGTCACCGACCTGAAGTTGTAGGTTCAAACAAATCCTATTGCAGGAGGAACTGTATGAAACATTGGAAAAAAGCATTGTGTTTTATGGCTGTTGGCCTGTTCGTGGCAGGGTCGGCGTACGCCACCACAGAGCAGTCCAAGAATGCATCCAACGAGGAAGTGAAAAAACTCAATGTCAAGTGTATCAACTGTCACTTGAAAGAAAACTACTCTCTGGTACAGCAGTGGAAGAATTCTCCCCATGCTGCCGCCCAGGATGGTCAGATCGGCTGCTACAACTGCCATGCTGCTGACAAGGGCGATATGCTCGGTTATGAGCACGAGGGTGCCTTCATCAAGACCATCATCTCTCCCAAGGACTGTGGCTACTGTCACGAGAAAGAGACCAAGGAGATGATGAACTCCCACCATGCCACGGCCGGCCAGATCATGGCCTCCCTGGATAATGTAGTAGGGGAGGTGATCTGCTCCATGGAAGACAAGGCCGATGCAGTAAATGGCTGCTGGCAGTGCCATGGCTCTATTGTCAAGGTGATGAAAGACAAGGATGGCAAGCCGCTCAAGAACGAGTTCAAGGCTGTCATGCTGGATCCCATGACCTGGCCCAATACCGGTATCGGGCGCCTGAATCCCGACGGAACCAAGGGGTCCTGCATGGCCTGTCACGGCAAGCACTCCTTCCGCTCTTCGGTTGCCCGGCAGCCCGAGAACTGCGGCAAGTGCCATCTGGGTCCGGACCATCCGCAGAAGGAGATCTACGAGGAATCCAAGCACGGTATTGCCTACTATTCTGCTATTCGCCAGAAAGGCATGAACGGCATGAACATCCTCAAGGTCGGCAAGTGGGTCTTGGGCAAGGATTACTATACTGCACCCACCTGCTCCACCTGTCACATGGGCTCCACGGTCAAGGCTGACGGCGGAATCACCGAGAATACCCATAACGTTGGTGACCGTATCTCCTGGACCCTGCGGCCGAAAGTCTCTGTCAAGCTGAACCGGGTCGTGTTCGATGACGGTACGGTTACCGACATCCCCGGCGATACACCTCCGCAGCCCGGCCAGACCATCAAGTACAAGAAGTTCGGTCTGGTGGACGGCAAGTGGAAGAAGACCCCTGCTGAGGGTGAGGTCGTCAAGGTTGTCAGCTGGGAGGAGCGGCGGGACAACATGAAGGTTGTCTGTAAGCAGTGCCATGGCCAGCAGCAGGTCAACAACTTCTACAAGCAGTTTGACGCCCTGGTCGTGACCTACAACGAAAAGTTCGCCAAGCCGACCAAGAAGCTGTACGGCATGGCCAAGAAAGATGGTCTCATTTTCGGTTCCACCTTCCACACCGAGCTGGGCTGGTACTGGTGGGAACTGTGGCATCATGAAGGCCGTCGTGCCCGTCACGGTGCTGCCATGCAGGGACCTGACTATACCCATTGGCATGGTCTGTATGACGTGGCTCACAACTTCTACTTCAAGTTCATCCCAGAGCTGATGCGCCTTGCTGAGAAGAAGGGACTGACCGAGAAGTACAAGAAGGAGATCGACGCGCTCCTGGCCAAGCCCGAGCACGCCTGGTACAAGAAGGGTTTTGGCGAGGATGTCATGAAGGCCATCCACGAAGAGCAGAAAGAGCGGTATAAGCAGTAAGATAGTCATCTTTCAGCTTATTGCGATGTGCACCTGCCCCGGTCGGCAATGCCGGCCGGGGTCTTTTATTCAATCTTAGGAAACCATGGAAATGGTACTGTTAGCGCAACATAAAAAAAATTATTTTTCAGTTTGTCTTGTAGCATTTTTAGTTGTATTTGCGCTCTTTCTGCCAGTTATCACATCGGTTGCGCAGGAAAATAATGAGCGTAAAGTATTGACAGAGCAGGTAGAGAAACTAGAGCTCGGAATGTCAGGTTATGTTCTTGCCAGGAAGTTGACGCCTGAACAGAAGAAGCTGGCCAAAGAGCATCTTCTTGGCAAGGCGTATCCCGGAACCTACAAGTTTCAGGCAGAAGATGTGGCCGTTGTTGTGGGAAAGGATACAGACCGGGTGCTGGCCATTTACAGAAGGCAGAAGGGTATATCGACACAGGATCTGAAAAGCGCCATCGGCGAGCTCATGCTGACCTTTGGCGAGCCCACCACCATGGCCCATTCCAAGATCGTCTACTGGGCATACGGCAAGGACGGTCTGATCGACGAAGCCCTATTCGAGGCAGCCAAGAAGAGCGGCCAGATCGATATCATCGCCACGGTAAAATTGAACAGCAGCCTGTCCATCGACGAGATCGGCAGGGAAGAGGTGGAAGCCACTGATAATGTGCAGGCTGAGCCCGCTGGAAAGAAAAAAGAGGAACAGGAGCACTCCCTCTACTTCATCATCACTTCCGAGCCGCTTCTGAAGTATTACCTCCAACAATAGTCAAGGTCTCAGACCTGTTCTCGGCCACTGGAAAGAAAAAGGAGCAAACGGCTGCCAGGCCAAAGGCTGGATCGGAACATTCAGGACGGGTGTTCCAGCGGATTTTTCAGACCATACTTTTTTATTTTTCTCCTCAGCGTATCCTTGGAGACGCCGAGTTCTCTGCAGGTGACCATTTTTTTCCACCGGTTTCTTTCCAGGGCCATCTCGATGGCCTGTTTCTCCACCTCTTCCAGGGTCTGGGGCGTACCTGCCGCACCCTGCTCTCCAGGTGAAAAACTGGATGGAGCAAAAGGTTCGGGCAAATGCTCTGGCTGGATGTACCCTCCCTCACAGAGAATGAATGAGTACTCTATGATGTTCTCCAGTTCTCTGATATTGCCTGGATAATCATACCGCATCAGGATATTAAGCGCCTGGGCGGAGATGCCGACGATATCCTTTCCCTGCTGGGCACTGTACTTCTTGATGAAGTGGTCGATCAGCAGGGGAATGTCTTCCTTTCTCTCCCGCAACGGCGGAAGCTGTATCCTGACCACGTTGAGCCGGTAGAAAAGATCTTCGCGGAACAGGCCCTGTTTCACCAAGGACTGCAGGTCCCGGTTGGTGGCGGTGATGATTCGTACATCTGCCTTGACCGGCGTGTTGGAGCCAAGAGGTTCATACACCTTTTCCTGCAGTACCCGCAGGAGCTTGACCTGTACGCTCTGGGGAATGTCGCCGATCTCGTCCAGGAACAGGGTGCCGCCCTCGGCTGCGGCAAAACGGCCTGCCTTGTCCTTTCGCGCATCCGTGAAAGCACCCTTTTTGTAGCCGAACAGCTCGGACTCGAGAAGTGTCTCGGGCAGGGCACCACAGTTGACCACCACAAAGGGTTTGTCACGGCGTTCGCTGGCATTGTAGAGCGCCCGGGCCACCAGTTCCTTGCCGGTACCGGATTCTCCCAGGATCAGGACCGTGGAGGGGCTGCGGGCGATTTCGGGCATGATCCTGAACAGCCGCTGCATGGCCATGCTCTTGGAGATGATTTCATCAAAGGTATACTTCTGGGTGAGCTGCCTGCGCAGGCTGGTGATGGTGGTCAGGTCACGAAAGGTTTCCACCCCACCGATGATGTTACCCTCGTGATCGGTCAGGGGCGAGGCGCTGATACTGATGGGAATCTTGTCTCCCTTGTGGTTCTGAATGGTGATTGATCGGTTGGAGACCGGGGCCCCGCTGTAGAGGCTTTCGGCAATGGCACAGTTCTTTCCGCAGATGCTGGAATGAAAGATCTCAGCACAGGACTTGCCCAGGGCCTCCTCTTTTGTCCAGCCGGTGATCTCTTCCGCTGCCCTGTTGAATGAAGTGATGCGCCAGTTTCGGTCCACGGTGAATACCCCGTCGGCAATCGAATCCAGGATGAGGCTCTTGCGGATGGACATGGTGTTGTCCCGGAAGGTCTCGATACCGCCGATGATGTTGCCCTGATCATCCACCAGTGGGGCGGAGGAGATCGAGACCGGTATGGATGTCCCGTTTTTTGCCTTGATGAAGATGGGACGGTCGATCAGAGTCGACCCATTCGAAATGGACTGCTGCAGCATGCAGGCATCACCGCAGACACTGGAGTGAAAGATTTCACTGCAGATTTTACCGATGACTTCCTCTCTTGTCCAGCCGGTGATCTTTTCTGCCGCCCTGTTAAAGGAGGTGATGCGCCGCTCGCGATCGATGGTGAAGACCCCGTCGGCCACTGAAGAGAGAATCAGTTCATTGCGAAGGTTTGCCGTATTGTCCCGAAAGGTCTGCACACCGCCGATGACCTTGCCGTCGGGTGTGAACAGCGGGGCTGCGGAGATGCTGACCGGGATGTTTTCGCCGTTTCGGTTTTTCATGAAAATGGAACGATCGACGACCGACTTGCCTTCCTTGATTGTGTCCTTGAGCAGACACATTTTTCTGTGCATGTTGGAATGGAAGATATCCCCGCAGGGGGTGCCCAAGACCTCCTCCTTTTTCCAGCCGGTGATCCGTTCGGCAGCCGCGTTGAACGAGGTGATCTTCCAGTTTTCATCCACCGTGAAGACCCCATCGGCAATGCAGTTGAGCGTCTGCTGGTGGAGTAGAGACCGCTCTCCGGCATCCTGCATGGCGATGACGATCCCGGAAAATTTTCCAGCTTCGCCGGGTAATGGAACGATCGTCACCAGGACCACCTTGCTGTCCGCTCCCTTATTGGTGTAGATCAGGATAGGGTGATTGCTGACCACGTACCCTTCCCGGACAGGCTTGCAGAAGGCCGAGAGGGAGGAGTACTCCTTGCTGGAGCAAAAGATCTCCCTGCTCTGTCTGCCGATCAGCTCAGTGGCCTTGAGGCCGGTCAGCTCCTGGGCCTTTCTGTTGACCGCGCGGATGCACCAGTCGCCGTCGAGGACGAAGATTGCCGCCGAACTGGGAAGATGTGCCGTGTCTTCGGATGGAACCATACAAGATCGATACGCAAAAAATCAGTAAACAACAAATTCTGGTTGAAATGTCGCGGAAATCAGGGTTTCCATTTGTATGTTCTCAACTTATCCTGCATCTCCTTCCCGGTCAAGGTTCTTGAACGGAAATAAAAGTTTCCGATTTTCAATAAATGTGAATGTGGCGGGAGATAATATTGATGACAGGGTATTGCATTTCCGAACTTTATACGGTAATCTCTCGCTGATCATTCGTTGAATGAATCGTCATTCAATCTTATCTGGTTGAATTCATACAGAGAAGGGTGCAGAAAGGTTTGATGCCTTATTACTTATATCAGGGAGAGGTGTAATGAACATCAAAGAACTTGAAAAGCTTCGGAACGAGGGAGTGGAAAATCTACCCTCCAGAGAGCGGCGAACGTTCCTGAAGGCTGGCCTGGCCATAACGGGTGTCTTTCTGGGCGGAACGGTGTTGTCGCTGACATCGGCCAGAAACGTCGGTGCCGTTGTCGGCAGCATGCCCAAGGCCAGCAAATTTCCGTACAGCCCCCATTACACGATGGTGTTTATCCAGAACCGTTGCATTGACTGCGAGCGGTGCAAGGAGGCCTGCACCAAAACAAACCACGTTCCCTCGTATGGCTACAGGACGACCATTCTCGAACGGTACAAGATCATCGGACCGGCTGAAACGGAACGGATCTTCATGCCTGTGCTTTGTAATCACTGCAACAGGCCACCCTGTGTGCGGGTCTGTCCGACCAAGGCAACCTACAAGGACAAGAAGACAGGCATCGTCATGATGGAACCCAAGAAATGTATCGGCTGCAAGACCTGCATGGCTGCCTGTCCATACAATGCCCGGTATTTCAATGAGGAAATACGGGCCGTTGACAAATGCAACTTCTGTTTTGACACCCGTCTCTCCAAGGGAATGAAAGATACCGCCTGCGTGGCTGCCTGTCCGGCCAAGGTCAGGATCTTCGGTGATCTTTCCGACCCGGAAAGCGAAGTATACAGACTTATCCATGCACCGGACAAGGTTGTCTGGGTCCTTCGGCCTGAAACCGGTGCCCTGCCCAATGTCTACTACATGAACGACTAATCCTCTGGAGAGATATACAAATGAAGTTACAAAAAAAGATTTTCTGGACGTTTTGGGTGGCAGCCTGTGCCGGCCTGATTTTTTCCGTCGGCAGCATGGCAACCTCGGAAAAAAAGAACAGTGAACCGGCAAAAAACGCGCCAGCTGCTTCCGGAGATAAGGAAGTCATCATTGACAGCTATGGTAATACTCTGATTTTGGCGAAGGAACCGGTAGAGCTGATGTTCAGTCACAAGAGTCACGTCATTGCCGCCGGACTTACCTGTGATGACTGTCATCCCGATGTCTTCGAGAAAAAGCGAGGTAGCGCCAAGGAAAACGGCGATTACACCATGGATGCCCTCAATGAGGGCAGGTACTGCGGAACCTGTCACAACGACGATATAGCCTTCGGCACCAAGGCCAAGGACACCTGCAAGACCTGTCATGGTTCTGATATGCAGCCGCCCAAGACGATCATCTTCGATACGCCCGTCAAGGCGGTCATCTTCGATCATGCCCTGCATACTGAAGATATGGGCTTAGACTGCGATTCCTGTCATCAGGATCTCTTCAAGATGAAGGTCGGTACCGCAGAAGAAGATCCCCATGCCTTTGTCATGGATGCCCTGTATAAAGGCAAGTATTGCGGTGCCTGTCATGATGGGGACCAGGCCTTTGCCTCGGACACCCGGTGTACCACCTGTCATATAGGCGTCAAGGGTTTTGATCGCCTCTTTGGCAGTAAAACGCCGGACAAGAAACATGGCGGCGGAGAACATTGAACGGTTGTCTCTCTCTGTCTGCCTTGTAGTTTTTCCTTCCAGTCATCGGTCCTGGGAAGCGGTGACCGCTTCCCAGAGCCGATATGGCATATTCCTTCCGCCTGGCGTGCACAAAGTTATCTTTTGCCATTGTTATATTTCCTGTAGATATTTTTGCTCCTTTTTTTGAGTTGAATTATATCTTCTTGTAATATCGCATAAATTGTAAATTTTGACAGGCTGGCTGAGTTCTGACTGCTGTCGATTGTCGTCGCTTTCAACCATCCCCTCGTTCTTGGGGCGTATTTTGCGCCATTTTTCCCTTATTTCTCTGTTATCTTTTTGATTTTACGTCATTAATTTTTTCCTCCTCTGGATTGGTCTGATCCTCGCTTAGAGCTGTTTCAGGAGAATCAACCTGTCACGGACAACCTGTCCCCAGATGACCGTGAAAAAAACTCATTTCTTTTCAGCTAGATAATAATCGCAAGAGAAATTTCCTTCTGCGGAAAGAGAGAGTTCGGTCGAGGCGTGTATCACGTCTGTCAGGCTGTACTGTTAGGCTTATATTGCGTCCATACTGTAAATATTTTGCCATGAAAAACTTAAGGAAAATCATAGAAATGAATGTTTGCAAGAGAAAATAGTCCAGTAAAAAGGAAATGTTAGCCTCTGGTGTCGTTTTTCGTTCCTCCTCCTTGCCAGGACTGGCACAGAGCTTGCGGTAGATAAAGTAAACAGAATGACCGCATCACCTCGAAAATACCAGAAAAGGGGGACGCTATGAATATGATGAACACGATACTGGCAGCACGGCACGACAGCGATACAGGGCAAACGCTGCTTGCCCGGCTCAGAGCCATTGCACCGATAGTCAGCGAGGCCTTCTGGTTCTGCCTCTCCTTCCTGCTTTTCCTGGTCATGGGTCCCTTCTCCGCCATCGCGGTTCTGATCGGGCTCTTTTCCCTGGCCAGTGAGGAGAACAGGCAGAAGATGACGGAGCCGGCAAGCGCCTAGCTCAGCAGTCTAAAGGTTTCTGATACTTATTCATCACAAGGAGGAGAAAAAATGGCAAACAGTTTTTCGCTGGCAGCAACTGCCGAACCCGAAGTGGCGCGGCCTGGAATCAATGTCCTGACCGCAGTTTTCGGTTTACTGCTCATCACCGGTCTTGGGGTTGGTCTGTACGGATTTTTTGTCGGTCACGAGCATGTCTACAACAACACCCGGGAGGTGCCGTGGGGATTGTTGATCTCGACCTATGCGTTTTTTGCGATCACTTCTACAGGGCTTTGCCTGCTGGCTGCCATCAGCCATGTATTCGGCGGCAACCAGATCGCACCCCTGGCCAACCGGATGGTCTGGTTGTCGCTGGTGACCATTATCAGCGGTTTCACCGTCATCGGCATGGAGCTTGAAAATCCGTGGAGGATGCTGATCTATAACGTCATCTCACCCAACCCCACCTCAAACATCTGGTGGATGGGGACCCTTTACGGGCTGGCTGTCGGTTTTGTCATCCTGGAGTTCTGGCTTATCCTGACCAGGCAGTACAGGCTGGCCGTTGCCCTGGGTGTTCTGGGGGCCCTTGCCGAGGTTGCGGCCAACAGCTGCCTTGGCGGTGTGTTCGCCACCCTGCCCAGCCATCCTTTCTGGTACGGTGGTCAGTTGCCGGTATACTTTCTGGCCTGTGCCTTCCTTTCCGGTGCTGCAGCGACCGTGCTCTTCACTCACTTGGCCCACGTGATCCGGGGTAAGAAGATGAACGAGATCGCCTTCAACGGTGTCCAGGCAGCATCCAAGGTCCTGCTGCTCATGCTGATCCTGGTCAGCGTCGCGACCTTCTGGAAGATGGTGTCCTTCTATGTCGGCGGCAGCAGCGCCGGGAGAACCGCAGCTGACGCTCTCATCTCCGGGCCGCTGTCCACCAACTTCTGGACATTTGAGATCGGAGTCGGGCTGGCCGGTCCCATTGTACTCCTTCTCCTGACCAGGCTGAAGAGTGTTGCCGCCATGTCCACGGCCGCCCTGATGGCCCTGGTGGGGATGTTCGTAGCCCGCATGGACATGGTCGTAGCCGGACAGATCGTACCCCAGTATGCCGGTTATGACAACCTGCCCACATACTTCAACTACGTGCCCTCCGGATACGAGTGGATGGTGGCCTTCGCCGGTATCGGCTTGACCGGAATGGCCTTCCTCCTGGGCGAGCGCTACTTCGGCAAGGTCTTTGCCGCCAGGAAGGAAGCCCACTGAGCACAGTAGACAATGCAGTCGGGATGATCGGGATGGTTTTCATCCCGATCAGAACTCCAGGTAAGTGAGGAATCCAGATGGTTGACGAAAAAAAAGCGATATTCACCATAGGGGTAGCGGCCCAGATGCTTGATGTCCATCCGCGTACCTTGAGGATTTACGAGCAGGAAGGTCTGGTCAGGCCCATGCGCAAGGGCAAGTGGCGTTACTACACGATGAACGATATCAAATGGATCGAGTGCTTGCGGGAGATGATCCACGAGCACGGTATCTCCATAGCGGCGGTCAAGAAACTGCTTCAGTATACTCCCTGCTGGAACATCACCGACTGCCCCTTTGAAAAACGCAAGCAGTGCACGGCCTTCATGGCCAATGGCCTGGTCCCGAGGCGGATCGACCAAAAACGTCAACGCAAGGTGGAGCGGGTGGACTGGAATGCTGCCTGAGGCTACCTGAACACAACCTGTCTGGATCTTCGATTTTGACCGGGGGGACCGATTCCCTCCGGTTTTTTTTTGCTGTCAACGGATTCCTCTCTTTCCTCTTCCACGGTTGTTGAATCCAGGCCGTTTCTGGAGTATAACCCCTTTCACGTACGGAAGCATTTTTGAGGAAAAACTGGTCCCCGGGAGTTGGGAAATGATGAAACGTATCATTGCTGTTGCCGCATCCTGCTGGCTGCTGTCGACGGCCGGAAGTGTAGCGGCGTTTGCCGACACACCAGGGTCGCTTCGGCAGGCCGTGCAGGAGAATTTCCGTCGTCTGCTGGAATCCGGTGCCTGTCCGTCATGTGACCTGGCCGGGGTGGACCTCACCAGGGTGGATCTTGCCGGGGCCAACCTGGAGGCTGCCAACCTGGTCGGGGCGAAAATGTTTTTGGCCAACCTGGCTGGGGCCAATCTTCGTAACGCCAACCTGCAGGGTGCTGCCCTGGGCGGGGCAGACCTTGCCGGCGCCGATCTCAGGGGAGCAAATCTCACCGGTGTCATCCTCGAGGGGGCCTATCTGAAAGGTGCCCTCATGGATGGTAAGATCATCGAGCGACCGGCTGATGAGGAAGGAAAAGAGGTTGGCGGTGGTGAGCAGGTGTTTCTTGCGGACGAGAAACGACCGAAGAATATGCCGTTAACCCAGGATGTTCTGGTGGAAGACCGGCAGGATTTTGCTGAAACACCCCCCCAGCCGGTTCAGAAACCGGAAGAGGACGATAGGCAGATGCTCGCGCCGCCGGTTGCGGACGATGATACTGTTCCGGTGGAGTCGAAAAAACTGGTTCCCATGCAGGAGGCCGTGGTTCCCTCAGTCCGACAGGTCGAGACCGAGGCAGAAAGTGCAGCGCAGCTGAAGGATACGAAAAAGATACCGGCATCCAGGGATGATGCCGCGAAAAAGGTTTCCAAGTCACCGACAGGGGAAGTCCCGTCTGCTCCGGAAGCGAAACAGGACGCGATGGCGGCGCAGGAGGTTCCAGGGGTGGCGCCCGGATCCAGGGTTGAGGAGATGATCAGCCAGATGGAAGAGCCCACGCCGCCGGAAAGGATTGAAGCAAGGGAAACAGGGCAGACAGAGGGGGCGACCGCCGCCATGGCGGAGGAGGAGCAGACCCGGGATGCAGCCGATATTTCTGAGAGCAGGCCTATGGCTGTTCCGGATGACGGGCCTGCCGGACAGTCGGTGGAACAGGCCGAAGCAGGGGCAGGGATCGTGAACAAGGCGACAGAAACCGGAAAGCAGATGCTGGTGTACTCGGTTGAGACTCCCCAGGAGGCACAGGACAGGAAGCAGATTCTCAGGGAACGTTTGCTCGAGGAAAACAGTTGCCTGGAATGCGATCTGGCGGGCCTGGATCTTTCTGGTGAGGATCTGGAGGAGGCAGACCTGGAACGGGTCAATCTGCAGGGAGCCGATCTTCGGGAGACCGACCTCAGCGAGGCCAACCTCAAGGGCGCTGACTTGCGGGGTGCAGATCTGCGGGGGGCCGATCTCCGCGAGGCGGATCTCTATCAGGCTGACCTGCGTGGTGCCGACCTGTCCGGGGCCCGCCTGGAAGGAGCACTCCTCGATTCGGCGGATCTTCGTGGTGCCCGGGGGCTGGAGCAGGGAGGACAACCGGAACAGCCCTGACTTTTCCTCATCCGGGCAGTGAATCGTTCTGCTTTCCCGTTGACATATTGATGGTTATGTGATTAAATAAAAGATTTCACGAAAATCATCAATGAAGTGATCCGATACAGCAGGAGGACTGGCATGTACGCGATAATACGAACCGGCGGGAAGCAGTACCAGGTTGCGGCCGGTGATATACTCCGGGTGGAGAAGGTACCCGGCAGTGTCGGCGACACGGTGGAACTGGACGATGTGCTCATGGTCGTGGATGGCGAGAACGTCAGGATCGGTAGGCCCAGGGTGGAAGGTGCCCGGGTCGTCGCCAAGATCGCTGAGCAGGGGAGGGCAAAGAAGATTTTGGTGTTCAAGAAAAAAAGACGGAAAGGGTACAAGGTGAAACGCGGCCACCGGCAGCCGTTCACAGCCCTCAGCATCGAAGAAATCACCATGTAGTTCAAGGCGGAGAAAAAATCATGGCACACAAGAAAGCAGGTGGCAGCTCACGAAACGGCAGGGATTCCATTGGCCAGCGCCGGGGTGTCAAGCGGTACGGCGGACAGGTCGTCAGGGCCGGCAATATCCTGGTCCGGCAGCTGGGAACCAGAATTCATCCGGGACAGAATGTCGGTTGCGGCAGGGATTACACCCTCTTTGCCAAGATCGACGGAGTGGTCAAATACGAGTCCTTTGGCAAGAACCGGAAGCGGGTGTCTGTGTACCCGGTTCAGTAGGAGGGCCTGTTATTTAGTCCGTGTGGTCTGTGGGGTGCTGTTTTGACCACGCGTGACATGTCCCGGGAATGACATTTTTTGCGCAAGGCAGAGATCGAGCGGAAAGACAGCGCGACAGCACACCCTGAATTCGTTCCCGGGCGGCAGGCCTGCAGCAGGGAGACAACCAGTGGAAACTCGGCTCCAACCGTGTTTGGTGCCGAGTTTTCTGTTTTCTGGCAGCTTGGTTGCGGGAATTGTCCGGGAGGATACCTTAGGGCTGAATGACCGGGCGTGTTCGCCGCTGCCCGGTTCGGGAGCATATTGCTGATGGGATTTGTCGACGAGGTCAAGTTTTTCGTCAAGGCAGGTGACGGTGGAAACGGCTGTGTCAGTTTCCGCAGGGAGAAGTATGTTCCCAGGGGCGGTCCCAACGGGGGAGACGGCGGCCGGGGTGGCAGCGTCTATCTCGAGGCGGACCGGGGAAAGATCTCTCTCCTGGATTTTCGCTACCGATCCCACTTCAAGGCCGAGCGGGGCAGCCATGGCCAGGGACGGGACCGGCATGGTCGCAGCGGCCGTGACCGCGTGATCCGTGTTCCCCTTGGTTCGGTGGTCAAGGATGCCGAGACCGGTGAAATCCTGGCCGACCTGACCGAGCACGGCCAGCGATTTCTGGCCGCCAGGGGGGGCAGGGGCGGACTGGGCAACAGCCGTTTTGCCAGCTCCACCAACCGGGCGCCGCGCAAGGCTACTCCCGGCACCCCGGGAGAAGAACGATGGCTGCGGATCGAGTTGAAGTTACTGGCTGACGTCGGTCTCATCGGACTGCCCAATGCCGGCAAGTCGACCCTGCTTTCCAGGCTGTCTGCCGCCAACCCCAAGGTGGCAGACTATCCCTTCACCACCCTGGTGCCGCAGCTCGGGGTGCTTCAGCTGCCGTATCGTGATCCCTGTATCATTGCCGACATTCCCGGTCTCATCGAGGGAGCGCACCAGGGAGCCGGCCTGGGGCATCGCTTTCTCCGCCACGTGGAACGAACCTCCATCCTCCTCCATGTGGTGGATGCCTCTTCACAGGAAAGCCAGCCCCTTGATGATTACCTGGTCCTGGAGCGGGAGCTGCGCGCCTACCGGGAGGAACTGAGCGACCGGACCCGGGTGATCGCCTTGAACAAGATCGACCTGGTCGGTCCAGAGCGGCTGGCCGAGGTCATGAAGATGTTTGCCGATCTGAATATCCGGCTTTTGCCTGTTTCGGCAAAGACCGGCGAGGGAGTCGACCTGCTCAAGGAAACCCTGGCCGAGTTGATGGACAGATCCGAGGAGGAGAGATGACCTTTCAGTTGTCCAGGGAGGATGGATTGTTCTACCGTCAGACCCTGTTTGACAAGGCCAGAAGGGTGGTGATCAAGGTCGGTTCGGCCGTCCTGACCAACGAGCAGGGGCTTGACCTGGCCGTCATCGATAATCTGGCCGCGGAACTGAGTTTTCTCTGGTCCACCGGCAGAGAGGTGATCCTGGTCACCTCCGGAGCGGTGGCAGCCGGTCGGCAGCGGCTGGGTATCGCCAGAAGAGCGGGCGAGGAACTGCGTATCAAGCAGGCCCTGGCCGCCATGGGCCAGGGGTTGCTCATGCAGGCCTATGAGCAGGCCTTTGACCGGCACGGCCAGCGGGTCGCCCAGGTGTTGCTCACCCATTCCGATCTCTCCCGGCGGGAGCGCTATCTCAACGTCCGCAACACCATCCAGACCCTGTTCGAGTTCGGGGTTCTGCCGATCATCAATGAAAACGATACGGTCTCCGTGGAGGAGCTTCGTTTCGGTGACAACGATACCCTGGGTGCCCTGATCACCAACATGATCGGGGCAGACATGTACATCATGCTCACCGACGTGGATGGCCTGTATACCGCCAACCCTGCGGACGATCCGGATGCCAGGCCGGTGTATACAGTGGCCAGGATCGACAGCCGGGTGGAGGAGATGGCCGGTCATACATGCAGTCGGCTGGGTACCGGCGGCATGCGCTCCAAGATCCGCTCGGCCAAGATGGTGGCGGCCTGCGGCGGCAGCTCCTTTATCGGTCCTGGCCGGAAAAAGGAGATCCTCAAGGAACTGTTCAGCGGAGACCTGGTCGGAACCTTTTTTCTGCCCGGCAAGGACAGGATGCGAAGCAGGAAGCACTGGATCGCCCATGTCCTCCGGCCCGAGGGAGAACTCGTCCTGGATGACGGTGCCTGCCGGGCCGTGGTCCAGGGGGGGAAGAGCCTGCTGCCTTCCGGCATCGTCGAGGTCCGGGGACGGTTCGGGGTGGGCGCATCTGTTCAATGTCTGAACAGGAAAAATAAGGTTGTCGCTGCAGGACTTATCAACTACAGTTCTGCTGACCTGGAAAAGATCAGAGGTCTCAGGAGCAGCGAGATCGAAGCTGTTTTGGGGTTCAAGGACAGTGACGAGGTTATCCACCGGGACAACCTGGTGGTGCTCGAATCAGGCGAATGAGTGGGAGGTCGGAAGAGAACAATGCAGGATCAACAGATTGAGCAGACCGTCGTGAATATGGCCAGGGAGGCGAAACGGGCATCCAGGCGGTTGGCCACCCTTTCCACGGCCGTGAAGAACCGGGTGCTCGTCAGGACAGCCGAACGGCTCCTCGAGGAACGGGACTATCTGGCCGCTGAGAATGAGAAAGACCTGGCCGCCGGCCGGGAAAAGGGACTGTCTGCTGCCATGCTTGACCGGCTGGCCCTGAGCGGGCCGGTCATCGAATCCATGGCCCAGGGGCTGCGCGAGGTGGCCGCCCTGCCTGATCCGGTGGGCGAGGTGGAAGCGCTGAAACGTCGTCCCAGCGGTATCACCGTGGGGCGGATGCGGGTTCCCCTGGGGGTGGTGGGGATGATCTATGAGTCCAGGCCCAATGTCACCATCGACGCGGCCGCCCTCTGTCTGAAGGCCGGCAATGCGGTCCTGCTTCGGGGCGGCTCCGAGGCCATTCATTCCAACCTGGCCCTGGCCAGGATTCTTCAGGCGGTCCTGGAGGAGGAGCGGGTCGATCCGGCCGTGGCCCAGGTCATTCCGGTGGTGGACCGGCAGGCCGTGCAGGTCATGCTGGCCCAGGAAGAGAGCATCGATGTCATCATTCCCAGGGGGGGCGAGGGGTTGATCCGTTTTGTCGCCGAGACCTCCCGTATCCCGGTCCTCAAGCATTACAAGGGTGTCTGTCATGCCTATATCGACGATTCGGCAGATATCGAAACCGCCATCCGCATCGTCATGAACGGCAAGACCCAGCGTCCCGGGGTCTGCAATGCCCTGGAAGGGATGCTGGTGCATCGGGACATCGCGGCCGAGTTTCTGCCGGCCGTGGCCGAAAGGCTCTTTGCCGCCGGGGTGGAACTGCGCGGATGCAGACGGAGCTGTTCGCTGGTTCCGGAGATCAGCCCGGCCTCCGAAGAGGATTGGGGCACGGAATTCCTGGATCTGATCATGGTGGTCCGAATCGTCGATGACATGGCCGGTGCCCTGGCCTATATCGAAGAGTACGGCTCCCAGCACACCGAGGTTATTGTCACCGGGTCCTATGCAAACAGCCAGACCTTCCTCAGGCAGGTTGATGCCTCGGCGGTCATGGTCAATGCCTCGTCCAGGTTCAACGATGGCGGCCAGTTCGGGCTGGGGACGGAGATCGGCATCTCGACCACCAAGTTGCACGCCTATGGTCCCATGGGACTGGAAGAGCTGACCACGAGGAAGTTCATCGTCTTTGGACAGGGAGAGGTCCGTGGCTGACCGGTACGGCGTAACCGGGCGGGCTGTCGTGTTGCGATGATCTGTCCCTGGCCCCTGTTTCCCGGAACCCGACACTGCACTGGAACGGTTTGAGCCGGCAACAATCCATCGGTCTGCTGGGAGGCACCTTTGATCCGGTCCATGCCGGTCACCTGGCCCTGGCCGAGGCAGCCCTGGACCAGTGCTGTCTGGAAACGGTGCTCTGTATCCCGGCTGCCGGCCCACCTCACAAGAGGGCGCCGCTGGCCGGATTCAGCCACCGGGTAGCCATGCTGGAGCTTGCCCTGGCCGGGCGAAACAACATCTCCATCTCCCTCATCGAGGCGGAGCGGCCAACACCCTCCTATACCATCGAAACCCTGCACGGGCTCCGCGAGCGGCTGGGGCCGCACAACTACACCCTGATACTGGGGGCTGATTCCTTGCTCGAGTTGCATCTCTGGAAACAATACGAGGATATTCTCCGCCTGGCTGACCTGGCGGTCGCAGCCCGACCCGGGATTGCCGACAGGACAGTCCTGGAGGCCATCGACCGGCTGCCCGGGCCGTACCGTTCAGCCGGAACTTATCAATACCGGCGGCCGGACGGCAGGCAAATCCATTATTTGCACGAGGTGCGGATCGATCTCTCTTCCTCCACGATCCGTTCCCTGCTGGCCAAGGGAAAACGGCCGGAAGGCCTGCCTGATCCGGTTTACGACTATATCCTGCTCAATGGTCTGTACCGCAATGACAGAGATCTGCGGCATGCAAGGACGGCCCCGGGGCCGGATGACCCATGACCAGATCCTATATCGCCGACCTCCATATCCATTCCCGTTATTCGCGGGCCACCAGCAAAGCCAGCCATCTCCATGGGCTTGCCGCCTGGGCGGCGATCAAGGGTATCCAGGTCGTCGGTACCGGCGACTTTACCCATCCAGCCTGGTTCAGCCACCTGACCGAGGTCCTGGAAGAGGCCGAGCCCGGCTTTTTCCGTATCCGCAAGGACAGCTCCGGAGCGGATTTGGTTCCGGTCCCCCTGCCGCCGGGATTACGGCCCGATATCCACCAGGTCCGTTTTGTCCTCACGGCCGAGATCAGTTCCATCTACAAACGTGATGGCCGGGTGCGCAAAATCCACAATGTTCTCTTTGCCCCTGATTTCGAGTCGGTACGCCGGATCAACACGGTCCTTGCCGGGATCGGCAACCTGGAGGCTGACGGCAGGCCCATCCTGGGACTGGATGCCCGCCATCTCCTGGAGATCCTCCTGGAGCAGGCCGAGCAGGGATTTCTGGTTCCGGCCCACATCTGGACCCCGTGGTTTTCCCTTTTCGGCTCCAAGTCAGGCTTTGATTCCCTGGAGGAATGTTTCGGCGATCTCAGTGACCATGTTTTCGCCCTGGAGACCGGCCTGTCATCGGATCCCGACATGAATCGCTGCGTGTCGGCCCTGGACCGACTCACCCTCATCTCCAACTCGGATTGTCATTCTCCGGCCAAACTGGGGCGGGAGGCCAATATCTTCGCCACCGGGTTCGATTACTTTTCCATGCAGGAGGCCATCCGCTCGCCCAGAGATCCCCAGGGAAGACAGGTGTTCACCGCCACCATCGAGTTCTATCCGGAAGAGGGCAAGTATCATCTGGATGGACATCGGCGGTGCGGTGTCTGCCTGCAGCCGGCGCAGACCCTGGAGAACCGGGGCAGGTGCCCGGTTTGCAAGCGGCCGCTGACCGTGGGCGTATTGTACCGGGTCATGCAGCTGGCTGACCGCTCCTCCCCGGTATACCCGGCAGGTTCTCCGGCCGTGCACAGCCTGATTCCGCTGCCCGAGATCCTTGGTGAGTTGCTGGGTACCGGACCGGCCACCAAGAAGGTGCTTTCAGTCTACAGCCGGCTGATCACCATTTTCGGCTCTGAGTTCGACCTCCTCCTCCACGCACCGCTGGAAGACATCAGCCGTCAGGCCTCTCCGCTTCTGGCGGAGGCCATCGACCGGGCCAGAAAGGGAACCGTGATCAGAAAAGGTGGCTTCGACGGTGAATTCGGCGTGATTCGGGTATTCAGCGACGAGGAGCGAAGCCGGTGGCTGGGCCAGCTCAGCCTCTTCGGCACCAGGTCGGCCAGGCCGCGCAAGAGGCGGCGGCAGGTGGACTCCGACCTGTTGACAACCAGCAAAATTACCGCAGACAAGGGGGCCGGGAGACCGGTGACACTCAACCCTGAACAGCAGGCTGTCGTGGATTGTCCGGAACAGGCCATCATCGTCAAGGCCGGTCCCGGAACGGGTAAGACCCAGGCCCTGGTGAAACGGGTAGAGCGCCTGGTCAGGGAAACCGGGGCCAGGTGCACGGTGATAACCTTTACCAACAAGGCGGCCGATGGGGTACGTCGGCGGCTGGAGGCCGTCCTTGGCCGCGATATGACGGTATTCACGGCCACCTTTCATGGCTACTGCCTTGAATGGTTGCGTCGGTGGCAGCCCGACCTGCGGGTGGCCGGCCCGGAGACCAGGAGATGGATACTTGCCCGGCTGTTTCCCGGAGAGAGCACAGGGTGGCTTGTCGAGCTCGGCAGAGCGATCAGCCGGTTCTTTCTCCAACCCGGTGCGGTACCCTCTGCGGAAATCAGCCGCTACCTGGATGAACTGGAGGCGAACAACCTGGTAGACATGGACCAGGTCGTTCCCAGGACAGTGCGTCTCCTGCAGGAGGAAGACCGGCGGGCCGAGGAAATGTGCCAGGAGACGGCCAATCTCTTTGTCGATGAATTCCAGGATCTCAACCGTCCCCAGTACGAACTCGTCCTGCTGTTGGCCGCCAGGGTGTCGGTCTTTGCCATCGGCGATCCGGATCAGGCCATTTACGGATTTCGCGGTTCGGATCCGGTCTGGTTCGGCCGTTTCGTGGAAACGGTCCATCCGGCCCGTTTCAGCCTCTACCGGAACTACCGGAGCGGAGCCAGGATCCTGGAGGCAGCCGCCCGGGTGATTGCCTGCAATCCCCACCAAGAAACTGAACCTGCCCTCATGTCCATGGTGGAGGCCCCGGGCGTGCTCTATTCCACCTCCTCCCGGGACGATGCTGGTGAGGGGCGTTTCGTGGCCGCCCAGATCCAGCGCCTGGTGGGCGGCACCTCGCACCGGGAGATTGAACGCCTGTCCGGGACGGCTTCAGAAGGGGTGGCGCTCTCTGATATCGGGGTGCTATACAGGACCGGCCGGCAGGCCGAGGCGGTGGCCAGGGCGCTGGCCGAACAGGGTGTGCCTTTCCAGGTGGTCGATATTGTGCCATTTTACCTGCAGCAGCCCGTCAGGCCGTTCTATGATTTGCTGTTGCTGGCTGCCGGCCTGGCCGATACCACGCAGGTCCTGGCCCTGCTTGCCGGTCGTCCGGGAATCGGCAGAGAGCGCTTGAAGCGGCTGGAGTTGGAAATTCCGCTCTCCTGTCCGTCCTGCCTGGATTATCTCCTGGGGCATCGACCAGCGGACAGCAGGCTGGCCAGGGCCGTCGAGAACCTGGCCGCAGTGCGTGACCAGGTCCGGAAACTGGCTGAGGAGCAAACTCCGGCAGATGCCGTCCAGGCAGTGACCGGTTACTGTGGCGTGGACGATGAAGACCCCAACCTGTCCCGTCTTCTCACCATGCTGGCCCAATTCACCGATCTGGAGCAGGCAGCGAGCCATCTTCGCCGCTATGCCGATACCGTGGTCTATGACGAGCGGGCCGAGGCGGTCACCCTCATGACTTTGCACGCTGCCAAGGGGCTGGAGTTCCGTGTCGTTTTCATTGTCGGTCTGGAAGAGGGCCTGCTGCCCCTGGATACCGGCCGGCAGGAGATGGATGCGGCCCATGTCCAAGAGGAGCGACGGCTCTTTTTTGTCGGCATGACCCGGGCCAGGGAGATCCTTTACCTGTGCCGGGCCGAGAGGAGACAGGTCTACGGCGAAACGAGAACAGTGCCGCCGTCCCGTTTTCTGGCAGAGATTGGCGGGGACCTGCTCCGGGAACCGCCTGCTGCCCGCCGGAAACCGGGAGGCGGGAAAGGAAGGCCAGGCTACAGGCAGTTGAGCCTGTTCTGATTTGTCCAGCCCGGCCCATTCGGGGGATGCAGCAGGAAAGAGTTGGGCAGGAGAGACAGGTTTTGCTATATTGAACAGACACTCACCCCTTCCGTCATAGGTCCGGATGAAGAGAGAAGAGGTCGCCGCCCTTGAGGCGCGGATCAAGGAGCTGGAGAAAAGAGTCGAAGATCTCCAGATGGACAACCGGATGCTGCGGGACCGGTATGAACAGGCCGATTCCGCCAATCAGGCCAAGTCCGACTTTCTTGCCATGATCAGCCACGAGATCCGTACGCCCATGAACGGAGTGATCGGGTTGAGCGAGCTGCTTCTGGACACGGAGCTGGCGCCACGGCAGAAACACTTTGCCAAACTGATTCTCTCCTCAGCCAGGAATCTCCTCTCCCTCATCAACAGCCTTCTGGATTTCAGCAAGATCGAGGCGGACAAGATGATCATTGAGGACAAGGAGTTCGATCTCTTTGCCCTCCTGGACGAGGTGATGGCCCTCTACCGGCTTGCCGGCGCCAGAAAAGGGTTGGCCGTGGAGCTGGAGATCAACCCGGCGGTCTGCCGCTGGTACCGGGGCGATGTGTTCCGGCTTCGGCAGATTCTGGTCAACCTGCTGGGCAATGCTGTCAAGTTCACCGAAAGCGGCAGCGTGCATCTGCATGTGCATCTCGAGGAGCAGATAAACGACAAAGACCTGCTCTTTTTTGCCATCAGGGATACCGGACCCGGTATTCCGGCAGACAAGATGGATCAGCTTTTTGTCCCCTTTTCCCAGATCGACAATTCGTCCACCAGGAGGCATGGCGGAACCGGGCTTGGCCTGTCCATATGCAGGAAACTGGTCAAGCTGATGGGGGGCAGGATAGGAGTCAACTCGGCCGAGGAGGGAGGAAGTATTTTCTGGTTTTCCCTCGCCTTTCCCAGGGTAAACTGCCAGGCGGAACCCCAGCCTCGGGAGGAGATTCCTGAGACGGATGGAGACAGGCGGACCGGGCAGGAGGAGACAGTCGCCGGTGGTCAGCCGGTCATCCTGATTGTCGACGATGACGAGACCAACCGCATGGTCATGCGGGAGACCCTGGCCAAGACCGATGCCCACGTGGTCACGGCCGAAGACGGCCTGGCTGCCGTGGAGTACTGCCGGCGGAACCGCTGTCACATGGTTCTGATGGACTGCCAGATGCCGGTCATGGACGGTTTTCAGGCCACCGCCAGGATCCTGGCTGAGGCCGAGCAGGCCGGCCGCCCGCGGCCGGTGATCGTTGCCCTTACTGCAGACGGCACACCGGCCACCCGGAAGCGGTGCCGGGAGGCCGGCATGGAGGATTACCTGCTCAAACCTCTCGATTCCGGTGAACTCCAGCGGATCCTGGACTCCTGGCTTCCGGGCTGCAGGCTGCATGTCGCCGTCAGTCACCGGCTGGACGTGGGGGCATCTGTGGGGCTGGCCGATGTACCGGTTGTTCGGCAGACGGTCATCGAACAGCTCCGGAAAAACGTTGGCTCCCTCGACGTCGTTATCCGGGTCTTTCTCAGGTCCCTTCCCAACCGGCTGGAGCAGCTCGGTCAGGCCATTGAACGGCAGGATGCCCGGGCGGTGCGTCGGGTGGCCCATACCCTGAAGGGGAGCAGCAGTCAGTTCGGAGCCGCCAAGCTGGAAGAGTTGTGCCAGCAGGCGGAAGACATGGGAAAAAAGGAAGATCTGCAGCAGATCGTCCCTCTGTTCACCCGGATTCGCAACGCAGCCCGGGAAGTTGAGGAGTTTTTGACAGAACTGCTTGAATAATTGTTATTTCTTAGTATGTATATAACGTGATGAATATCTCGAGATAGTTCAGGCTCCAGGATAAGTACAAACAGTATATCATGACGAATTCCCCATTTTCAGGTGTGACGCCGGCGGTCCTGGTCGTTGATGACGATGAGGTCATCCGGCTTCTTCTCCGCCAGTTTCTGGAGGCGGAAGGGTATCGGGTCTCCGAGGCGGGAGACGGTCAGCAGGCTCTACGTGACCTGGCTGACGAAGAGTTTGATCTGGTGCTCATGGATATCGCCATGCCCGGTATGGACGGTCCGGAGGTTTGCAGAAGAATCCATGATGCGCTGGACAATCCGCCGCCGGTCCTGATGATCACCGCCCTGGATGACGATGAGACCGTTGACCGCTCTTTCGAGGCCGGGGCTATCGACTATATCCGCAAGCCCATCCGCTGGGCAGTGCTGAAGAACCGTATCCGCTATATCATCGGTTCCTACCGTGCCCAGCAGGAACTGGAGCATCTGTCGCGCAACTACGAACAGATTCTCGATGCGGCGGCCAACGGCATCTGCGGCCTTGGAAAAGACGGCACCATCAGCTTCATCAATCCGGCGGCCCTGGAGATGCTGGGATATCACCAGGCCGAGGTGATCGGCCGGCCTTACAAGGAGGTCTTCAGGATGTCCCTGCCTGGGACGGACAACTTCAACCTGGATTGCTGCCCGTTTTTTTCTCCGGACAACGAATGGATTCCTTCCCATTTCGACGAGGTGCGCCTGCTGCGCAAGGATGGAACCAGTTTTCCGGCTGACTGTCGGGCAACACCCATCATCCAGGGAAAACACCTTCAGGGAGGGGTGCTGGTTTTTCACGACATCACCGACCGGCAGCAGGCCGCCGAGCTGATCCGCTACATGGCCAATCATGATTCCCTGACCAACCTTCCCAACAGAAATTATTTCCGGAAACGACTGCCCCAGGCCATCTCCCTGGCCCAGCGCTACAACCGTCTTCTTTGCCTGCTGTTCATCGACCTGGATCGCTTCAAACCCATCAACGATACCTATGGTCACGGGGTGGGGGATATGGTGCTCATGCAGGTTGCCGAACGGCTGACCAGGATGCTGCGGTCCTCTGATTCAGTATGCAGGCTGGGTGGTGACGAGTTCGTCATCCTCCTGGAAAGCACCAGCTCCGTGGAAGGGGCCGAGCATGTGGCACAGAAGACCATCGAGATCCTCAACGAGCCCATCGAGGCCGACAATCATATCTGCTACATCGGAGCCAGTATCGGTATCAGCGTTTTTCCCCACGACTGCGAGGATGCTGAAACCATGCTCCGTCATGCCGATATCGCCATGTATGAGGCAAAGAAAAAAGGCCGCAACCGTTGGGAACTTTACACGAAGGAAAAGCATGAAGCAGACTGGACAGCCTGACAACGGTCTGTCCGGAGAATCCGCCCCTCACCGGACCGGTCGGTGACACCTCTGGCAAGGGGTGTGGCTGGATTCAGATAAGGGTCCTGATGATGTCGGACTTGCCGATGACACCGACAAGCCGGTCCGCCTCGATGACGGGCAGGGTGTGGACCTGTTTTTCCGCCATCAGGGTGGCGATTTCATCCAGAGGCGTTTCCGGAGTGACACTGATAACCTCGTCGGAGTAGATGTCCCCCACCTGCGAGCCGGCGATTTTTTTCAGTTCTTTTTCCAGACGATCCGGCTTTTCCAGAAAGAGGAACCCATCGAGGATGGAGATCACGGTCGGGATATGAACCCGCTTGTTCTGGTCGATCAGGTCACTTTCCGTCACCACGCCGATGACTCTGCCGGCTTCGTCCACCACCGGTGTGCCGCTGATCCTCTTCTCTGCCAGCAGCCTTGCCAGATCTCTGACAGAGGTCTCCCTGGTGACGGTCACCACCTCGGTGGTCATGATATCACGGGCCAGCTTCATGGCTTTCCTCCTGGAGATCGCTTTTTCTGTTCCTGTATAGAGGGGGCTTTTGTACAATGTTAACAGAAAATATCGTTTCAGACCAGCCCGGATGATTTGCACCGGCAGGAGGAGACAGTGATATTTCGGTTGTCCTGGAAGGGAAAAAATGGCAAAGAGTCAGACTGAAACTGTTCTGCAGAACAGCGGTCTGGTTTTGCAGGACTGTACTGGTGGCGACATGGAAGATGTGCTTGGCTGAATTTTCATAACAGGAAAAGATCCGTCATGATACTTGTAGACAATACAGTCCGCTGGCAGGAAGTCTCTTTGAAATATTCCGGCCGTACCGACCGGGGACAGAAACGGGAAGGCAATGAAGACAACTTCCTCATCCTGCCGAATCTCTCACTGTTCTGCATAGCCGATGGAGCGGGCGGACACACCGCCGGGGCACGGGCCAGCTGCCAGACGCTCACGAACATCTCCTCGGTCATGTCGGGTGAGCTTGACTTCACCGACGAGACCCTGCCGGTGGTCGTCGCCGGAGAGGCGGAACCGGTTCCCCGGATCGTACGGGCCATCGAGTTCGCCAACGAGCGGGTCCATGAGAATGGAATGGACTCGCCCATGGCCTCCACGGTGGTGGCGGCCCATTTTGTAGACAACGAGGTGCATATCTGTCACGTAGGCGACAGCCGGGCCTATTTGCTCCGCAACGGCTATCTGGAACGGCTGACAGAGGACCATTCTGTGGTTTATGAGCTGTACAAGGCAGGCAAGATATCCTTTGACGAGATGCAGTATCACCCCCGCCGGAACATCATCACCCAGGCCATCGGGCCCAACTCCAGCGTTGCGGTCAGTTTCACCAAGGTCGTTCCCCGCAAGGGCGATATTTTCCTGCTTTGTTCAGACGGTCTTACCTCCATGGTCGTAGATGAGGATATCAATGAGATCATTCAGAACCGGGAGAGTATGGCCGAGGCGGCAACGGCCCTGGTGCAGGAGGCCAATCAGCGTGGCGGCAACGACAACATCACGGTCATCCTCATTCATGTCTGCTGAGCCGTTGCCGGTCTGTCACGCAAATTCTTTGCTTGTCGGAGAACATATCGTATACAATAACATGAGACAATGACCTTGGAAATCCAGCCTCCGTATCGGCAACCGGCGTCGGCCGCCGTGCCGGAAGAGGGGAGGTGGCGGCAGAGGCTCCATGGCCGATGAGGGTGTCCGTCCGGGAGTATCTTCCTGCGGATCATGGAGCAGCAGGCCGAGCTAAATGATTTTGAAGAATTTTTTTATCTAGTGCAATAGCCGGGCAAAAGGACAGTGAGTCAGGGTGTCCGGCAGGTAGGCATCGCTGCCGCTGAGTTGTCGGCCGGCCACGGGAAGGAAACGTTAGAGGAAATGGATCGATTGGGAGATTACATACTTCTGGAAAAGATAGCCTCCGGAGGTATGGCCGACATATTCAGGGCAGTCAAGATCGGGGCACGGGGCTTCAGGAAGTATGTGGCCATCAAGCGAATCCGTTCTCCCATCTCCGAGGATCGTACCGCACGGGAGATGTTTGTCCGGGAGGCGCACATCCTCTCCACCATAACCCATGCCAATATTGTCCAGATCTATGAACTCGGCGAGGTCGACGGTCAGTACTACATCGTCATGGACTACATCGAGGGCAAGGATCTGAAGACTTTTCTCAAGGCCATTCGACGGGCAGGCTGGACCCTGGGGCTCGAGCTGAGTCTGTATATCATCTGCGAGGTTATCAACGGCCTGGAATACGTCCATTCCCTCAAGGACGCCTCGGGCAAGAGCCTCAATCTGGTGCACCGGGATATCAATCCGAAAAATATTTTTCTCTCCTATGCCGGTGACGTCAAGATCATCGATTTCGGAATCGTCAAGTCCGCCTTTGACGGAGACAAGACCAAGCAGGGGCTCATCCGTGGCAAGATCGCCTACCTGTCACCGGAACAGATGGAGGGCAAACGCATCGACCGGCGGACCGATATTTTCGCCACCGGCATTGTTCTCTACGAGATGCTGGCCGGCCGCCGCCTCTTTCCCGGAAAGAAAGAGATGGATATTCTCCGGGCCCTCATGGATACCGATATCGTTGCCGAGATCGACCGGCTG
>Ga0256914_1000940_pt1 | contig 27857 bp, 26 predicted proteins | sample HulkmetaG_FD_191571 | JGI IMG/M metagenome (GOLD analysis project Ga0256914, IMG submission 191571) | Hydrothermal chimney microbial communities from Main Endeavour vent field at the Juan de Fuca Ridge, Pacific Ocean - Hulk | ecosystem: Environmental > Aquatic > Marine > Hydrothermal vents ... | reverse complement strand
AATGTAAGACGGGCCACTTCCCGCCGAATCGGGTTAAATCCAGAAAGGATAACCGCCTCCGGCGTATCATCCACGATCAAATCTACCCCTGTCGCCGCTTCGATAGCCCGAATATTCCGCCCTTCTCGTCCAATGATTCTTCCCTTCATCTCGTCGCTGGGAAGATTCACTACCGTCACGGTTTTTTCACTCACATATTCGCTCGCGAAGCGGCCGATGGCCACACTAATGATCTCTTTCGCCTTTTTGTCTGCCTCCATTTTGGCGGCTTCCTCGATCTGGCGTATCCGTTTCGCCGCCTCATGCTTTGCTTCTTCCTCTAACGACTCCATCAGCGTCTTCTTCGCCTGCTCAGAGGTCATGCCAGAAATAGTCTCCAACTTCTCCCGCTGAAGGAGGATTTGCTCATGAAGTTCCCTTTCCTTCTCTTCAACTCGCTTCAGCTTCCCCTCTAGCTCCTCCTGGCGCTTGGAAATCCTCACCTCTTTTTCTGTTAAGGCTTCATCTCTTTTGTCCAACGCCGTTTCGCGCTGAATGAGAGAGCGTTCCAGAGACTGAAGCTCTTTCATCTTCTGGCGAGTTTCCCTCTCAAGCTCCGCCTTAGACTGATAAAGATTGTCCTTCGCCTGGATCAAAGCTTCCTTTTTAAGAAGCTCCGCTTTTCTCTCCGCCTCCTCAATAATCTTCTTGGAAAGCTGTTCCGCCGATTTGACCTTACCCTCCACGATCTTTTTTCGAATGTAAAACCCGACGGCTACACCTACGGCGGTAAAAAAGAGGGTAAACACCGTCATGAACAAAACACCGAAATGCATCATGGGTTCCTCCTTTTCCCAGAAACAGCCATTACACTCCCTCTGGGGTAAGAGGATAAATAGATTTCGGGAGGACTAACAAGGCAGTGAAGGGGACTCTACAGGCAATACCCCCTCAAAAGTAAGAAAATGAAGCTTCTCCTCTCCGTATAGCTCGAATACATCATCTCGTTTGAGCCAGCTTCAAATCTTTCATTCCAATGCTTCATGACATTTTCTGTTAACAAAAACATTCTTATAGAACATATTCCCCCGCTCTTGCCGTGTAGCCGGCAAGTTTGAACCTGCTCTCGCAGGTGGACGGATCGATGCCTGCATTAGGCTTCCTCTTATGAGGCTTGCACACAACAGGTAGAGGATCCTTCCGTTTTTTGGCTGTTGGCTCAAAAAATGCCGACTTTCACGAACAAAGCAGGGGAACATTACATCTGCCTCTCTATCTTTTCTAACAGGTTTCTTGAACGTTTCTCCACGAAATCTATCAACCTCTTGTTTTTTTCTATTTCTTTAAAATACTCATCCGCGATCCTCATTGCCGCGAGAATCGCAACTTTAAATGTTGTAACTGTTTTTGTGGTTTCAATGATCGTTTCAATCTGTTCATTCACATACGATGCAACCTTTCGTACATAGTCTTCTCCTTCCTCGCTCCTAACCAAATACTCTTGACCTAGGATATATACTTTTATGGGCTCATCCACTGCTTGTACCATCTTCATCCAAGATCGATTTGGTTGAGTTGTTCCAATAGTTGGTCAATCTTTTCTAACGCTAATCGTTTCCCTTTCTCAAGTTCACTTACACGGCGTTCCAACTCTGCCATCTCCTTCTTCTTCCCCGCATTCGCCTCTCGGATGGCCTTTACCTCTTTCTTCAAAGCCGTGTAAGCCTCGATCAGCCGCTCAACCTCCTTCTCCAATCGTTCAAAATTATCCAATTTCATGTCCTATCTACGTTACCCTATATGAGTTTACCTAACAAGTCAAGGTCAGCATCCCCCCCTCATTATTATTGAATCGCCTTACCAATGCTGGTAATATGAGAAAGTAAAGGAGGTTTCATGCCTACTCCCCTCGCCCATAGCATCGTCTCCCTTACTATCGTGGAGAAAAGACGCTCTTCCCATCATCGGTGGAAATGGGTATTCTTCTGGCTCATGCTGGGAAACTTTGCGGATCTCGATTTCATCCCCGGCATTCTTGTGGGGAAACCAAGTCAGTACCACCACGGTTTGACTCATAGCATCCTTTTCACCATTCTCCTTTCCATCGTCGCCTACTTTTTCTATCCCAAGCTCTTCAAAAAAGAAAAAGCATCTTTTGGCCTTTTCGTTGGAGTGGCCTTTTCCCACCTCCTTCTCGACATGGTGACAAGGGACGCAGTAGCTCCTTGCGGCCTCCCCTTGTGGTGGCCCTTCTCATCCATATCCGTCCGCGCCCCCTTTTCCATCTTTCTGAATGTCAATCGTTCTGTTCACTGCCACATCCTTTTCAGTCAACACAACCTATTGGCCATTTCCCTTGAACTCGCCTTTACCCTTCCATTTTATCTCCTGATATATGTCCAGAAACGGCTCAAAGGTAAAGGGATCATCCCTTTCTCCTTCGTTGACTTTTTCCACCGTTATGTTAACATGAAAATGGTAAAAAAATGGAATCCTCACACGAAGTAATACGTGCATTCCTCGCCGTTGAGGTGCCGGATTCCGCAAAGGTATGGATCGAGAAAAAAAGGAGGGAGCTGAAGCGGGAGTGTAAAGGCAGTGTGCGTTGGGTTCACAAAGAGGCATTTCATATCACACTTCACTTCTTTGGAAATATCCCGCCTCAAGTGATCGGAAAGGTGGAAGCCATCGCAAATTCCCTAACGCCTCGTTATTCTCCCTTCCACCTTCGTTTGAAGGGAGTGGGGGCCTTTCCCAACCTTCGGTTTCCCCGTATCCTGTGGGTAGGAATAGAAGATCTCACCAAGGAGAAAAATTTTCGGAATTTCCAACGCACCTTGCGCTCCCTTCTCGAGCAGGCAGGATTTTCTGTGGAAAAGAGACCATTTACTCCACATATTACTATTGGAAGGGTAAAAAGGTCGGGTCAATGCAATGTGATACCCCCTCATAACTCACCAGAGGGACCCTCCTTTTCCGTGCCCAATCTGACCTTTTTTAAGAGTGACCTAACCCCAAACGGCCCCATTTACACGCCCCTCAATCGATTTGCGTTCAAAGGAGAAAAAGAATGACAGAAGTTACCGACGCAAAACAAAAAGCCATCAGTCTTGCCATTTCACAAATCGAAAAACAGTTTGGAAAAGGCTCCATCATGAAACTTGGAGAGGGCGTTCCTCCCCAAGAAATCGCCGCCATATCCACGGGGTCTTTCGGGCTCGATCTCGCCTTGGGGATCGGAGGTGTTCCCCGGGGGCGTATCGTCGAGATTTATGGCCCTGAAGCCTCGGGGAAAACAACCCTCGCCCTCCATATCGTGGCAGAAGCCCAAAAAGAAGGAGGTGTGGCTGCTTTCGTAGACGCCGAGCATGCCCTTGATCTCAACTATGCTCGGAAATTGGGCGTCAACACCGACGAGCTTCTTGTCTCTCAACCCGATTCGGGAGAGCAGGCATTGGAGATCACGGAAATACTCGTCCGAAGTGGCGCCGTGGATGTAATCGTCGTCGACTCTGTGGCAGCGCTTGTCCCAAGAGCCGAGTTGGAAGGGGACATGGGTGACGCCCACATGGGGTTGCAAGCTCGGCTGATGTCTCAAGCATTACGAAAACTAACCGCCATTACGAGCAAATCCGACACCGTCGTCATCTTCATCAACCAAATAAGGATGAAAATTGGCGTAATGTTTGGAAATCCTGAAACAACGACAGGAGGCAACGCCCTGAAATTCTATTCCTCTGTGCGATTAGATATTCGGAGCATCGGAAGGATAAAGAAAGGAGAAAATACATTGGGGAATCGCGTCCGCGTGCGGGTGGTGAAAAACAAACTCGCGCCTCCGTTTCGGGATGCTGAGTTTGACATTTTATATGGGAAAGGTATTTCGAAAGAGGGTGAAATCCTGGACCTCGCCGTAGACAGAAATATTGTGGAAAAAAGCGGAACATGGTTTTCTTACGGAGACCTCCGGCTTGGTCAAGGTCGTGACAACGTGAGGGCCTTTCTGGAAGAACATCCGGATGTTTTTGAAGAAATCAAACAGAAGCTCCTAAAAGCCGAAGGCTTGTTGCCTCAAGGAGAAGATAATGGAGATTGACGACATCTTAAGGCTTGCCGTGAAAAAAAATGCCAGTGACGTGCATGTCAAAGTGGGACTCCCCCCCATCTTCCGGATCAATGGGCAGTTGCGATCCGTTAGCTCGGTCTCACCCTTCACCAAGGAAGAAATTGACAGATTTGCAAAAAAACTCCTCTCGAAACTGCATTGGGAACGCCTCACAAACCTCCAAGACGTGGATTTAGGATATGGTGTCCCTGGGCTTGGTAGATTCAGGATCAACATATTTCAACAACGCGGGACTCTGGGAATTTCAATCCGCGCCATTCCCTATAAAATCCAATCCTTTAAGGAACTAAACCTCCCTCCGGTGCTGGAAAAGATCTCGATGGAAACCCGTGGTCTCATTCTTGTAACGGGAACGACGGGAAGTGGAAAGTCAACCACCCTCGCTTCGATGATTGATCTCATCAACGCCAAGCGAAATCTTCACATCATTACCATTGAGGATCCCATAGAATTCCTTCATCGTGACAAGAAATGCATCATCGATCAACGGGAGATCGGCGTGGACACCGAGTCGTTCTCCACGGCCCTCCGAAGCTCACTCCGACAGGATCCTGATGTCATCCTGGTGGGAGAAATGCGTGACTTCGAAACCATCGACATTGCCTTGACGGCTGCAGAAACAGGCCATTTGGTCCTGTCAACCCTCCACACCGTGGATGCTACAGAAACCATCACACGAATCGTTTCCATGTACCCGCCCTACCAGCAGAAGCAGATCCGGCTCCAACTCGCGACGATTCTCAAAGGCATCATTTCCCAACGACTCCTCCCCATGGCCGATGGAAAAGGACGCGTCCCGGCTGTCGAAGTTCTTGTATCCACGGCCCACATCCGGGAATGTATCATCGATCGAGATCGAACGAAGGAAATCGAAGAGGCCATCGCCAAAGGATACCACACCTATGGAATGCAAACCTTTGACCAGTCCCTCATGGAACTCCTCCAGCGCAAATTGATTACTTACGAAACTGCAATACGAAACAGCTCGAATCCCGACGATTTCGCCCTTCGCGTCAAAGGAATCATGGCAAGCAGCGACACCAGATGGGATGATTTTGAGCGTAAAGATGAGGAAGAAGATGATGCGTCTATGAATGTTTTCAAACCTTCTTGGGAACGAGGCTCCATATGAAAGCAGCGGATATTCGGAAAACGTTTCTCGAGTTCTTTGAAGCGCGGGGACATCAGATCGTCAAAAGCTCCCCCCTCATACCAATGGACGATCCCACCCTCCTTTTTACCAATGCCGGGATGGTCCAGTTCAAGTCCGTCTTTACACAGGAGGAATCCCGCCCTTACAGACGAGCGACCACGTGCCAAAAATGTATGCGAGCGGGAGGCAAACACAACGACCTGGACAACGTCGGCTACACTGCCCGTCACCACACCTTTTTTGAAATGCTGGGAAATTTCTCATTTGGCGACTACTTCAAAGAAGGTGCCATCACCATGGCATGGGAACTCCTAACAGGAGTTTTCGACCTGCCCAAAGACCAGTTATGGATCACCATTTATCATGAGGATGATGAAGCCTTCGATATCTGGAGAAAAAAAATAGGAATCCCCTCGGATCGGATCATTCGAATGGGGGAAAAAGACAATTTTTGGGCCATGGGAGACACGGGTCCCTGCGGACCCTGTTCCGAGATCCATATCGATCAAGGACCCGAAGTGGGGTGTCGTCGCCCAGATTGTAAGATTGGATGTGATTGTGACCGGTTTTTGGAACTATGGAATCTGGTCTTCATGCAGTTCAATCGTAAGGCAGACGGAACCATGATCCCTCTTCCCAATCCAAGTATCGATACGGGAATGGGTCTGGAGCGAATTTCCGCCATTCTCCAAAACGTTCACAGCAACTACGAAACAGACCTCTTCACGCCCCTTCTTTCCACCATTGCAGACATGGCGAAAACACGGTACGGAAAAGAAGAGAAGCAAGACGTAGCTCTTCGGATCATTGCGGATCATAGCCGAGCGTCCACATTCCTCATTGCCGATGGGGTCCTCCCAGCCAATGAAGGACGAGGATACGTCCTTCGCCGAATCATGCGGCGAGCCATGCGTTTTGGGTACCTCTTAGGGTTCCACGATCCCTTTCTCTACCGCGTCGCGGACAAGGTCATCGAAATGATGGGGGAGGTCTATCCAGAATTGATCTCCCACCGTGAAACGATCGAAAAACTGATCTACAGCGAGGAGGATCGTTTCTCCGCCACCTTGAACAACGGCATGAAACTTCTCAACGAAACGTTGGATGATCTTAAATCCAAAGGGAAAACGGTAATTCCTGGAGAAATCATCTTCAAGCTTTACGACACATACGGTTTCCCCGTCGATCTAGCCGAAGACATCGCGAGAGAAACGGGTCTGACCCTCGACATGGAGGGATTTCAAGCCCAGATGGAACGGCAAAGGCAACGGGCACAACAAGCATGGAAAGGATCAGGAGAGCGTGAAATCCTACCCATCTACCGGAAAATCAATACGGAAGTGGGAGGGGTAGAGTTCACGGGATATACCGCCACCACCACAAAGTCAAAGATCACCGCCCTCATAAAAGATGGCCAATCCATTTCTTCCGCGAGAAAAGGCGACGATATCGAGATCGTCACAGAAAAGACTCCCTTCTATGGTGAAGCAGGTGGTCAGATCGGAGATCGCGGCATCATCGAAGGAGACAATTTCACGGCGGATGTCGTAGACACCCAAAAACCCCTTCCCGATTTCACTGTCCATAAGGTGAACGTCTTAGAAGGCACGGTAGAGGTAGGCGACACGGTCACACTCCGAATCGACGTCAAACGACGCCAGGCCATCACGCGGCACCACAGCGCCACACACCTCCTCCATGCCGCCCTCCGTCAGATCTTGGGGGAACACGTCCGACAGGCAGGCTCTTTTGTGACCGACACGCATCTGCGGTTCGATTTTACCCACTTTCAGGCGGTACGGCCCGTCGAAATCACCCAGATCGAACAGTTGGTCAATGAAAAAATACGGGAAAATCTCCCCCTCAAGAAGGAGGTGAAGGCCTTCGATGAAGCCGTCGCCCAGGGGGCTCTCGCCTTCTTTGGAGATAAATACGGGGACATGGTACGCGTCGTGCACGTACCCGGGTATAGCACGGAACTCTGCGGCGGCACGCACGTGGATCGCACGGGTGATATTGGTGCCTTTTTCGTGGTAAGCGAAGAAAGTGTAGCCGCGGGCGTTCGGCGGATTGAAGCCGTCGCAGGTGAAGCGGCCATTCGGCACAGCCAAAAACAGCGGGATCTCCTCAACGGGGTTGCCAGCCAGTTGAAATCCCCTCCGCCGGAGGTCCAAAAGCGCGTGAAAGTTCTACAGGAAGAGCTCAAGGAGCTTGAACGGAAGCTTCGTGCCTATGAATCGAAATTGGCTTCCTCCAAGGTCTCCGAGCTCATCAATGCGGCAAAGGAGGTCAACGGGGCAAAACTCGTGGCCGCTCACGTTCCCGGCGCGGACCCCAAGATCCTTCGAACCATGGGGGATGAGATTCGAAACAAATTGGACAACTGCATCGTTGTCCTGGGCAGCAAAGGCGACTCCAAGGCCCATCTCCTTGTCATGGTCTCTAAAGAGCTAACCGACAAATACGATGCCAACACCATTATTCGCAAGCTTGCTCCCCTCATCGAAGGACGGGGAGGCGGCCGCAAAGACATGGCCAATGCCGGAGGGAAGAAGCCAGAGAATTTGGAAAAGGCCCTCGCCATGGCAGAAAACGCCCTTTCCGCCTAAACATCCATGAAACAAAAAATCATTCTCGCATTCTCGGGGGGAAGTGACAGCACTTTTTTGTTGGAAACCATCTATCATCTCACATCCCAGATCTTTCACGTGGCGTTTTTTCAGACACCTTTCTCCTCTTTAAGGACGGCCGAAAACGCCTACAAGTTTCTTGAAAGCCGAGGGTTCAATTACACTATCCTACCCCTCGATCTCTTAAAAGAACCGGATGTCGTGGCCAATCAGCCCGATCGTTGTTACCACTGCAAAAAGGCAATGTTTGAAGCCCTTCTGAAGTATTTCAATCTTCCCGGTGTCCTGCCACGCTTCATGGAGGGTACCAATTTTTCTGAAGCGCTCCACGAAAATCGGCCGGGGCTCCGGGCGATTGAGGAGCTCAAAATCGAAAGTCCGTTACGCAGAGCCGGGATGACGGATGAAGACATTGCCGTACTTCGTGAAGAACACCATTTTCATCCCCCCATCGACGACATCGGGTGTCTTGCCACCCGCATCCCTTACGGTACCCCCATCACGATAGACCTTTTGAAACGGATTGACGAAGCAGAAGAATTTCTTCGTGAAAAGGATTTTCATAAGGTGCGCATACGATATATGGGAGATACCGCGAAAATAGAAGTAGCCCAAGAAGAACTTCCACGGCTCGTCCATCCCCCCTTCCGAAACACGCTCGTTGACCACTTGAAAGGAGTTGGCTTCAAACACGTCTATGTGGACATGGAAGGATACCGTCCCGGTGCGTTCGATGATTACCGATCTTCTTCATAAAGGAAGATAAAAAATGATGACAGAAATCCACTTTCGACCCATCGGTGTAATTCATACCCCTTACCTGGAAAAGGCACCGTACCAACCGGTGGAAACGGATGAGGGAGATTTTCGGGTCGAAGTGTTTCCAGAATACCAAGAAGGACTCCAAGACATCGATTCCTTCACCTACATCTATCTCTTGTACTACATCGACCGTTTGGATCGAGAGGTGGAAATGAAAGTGGAGCCCCTGTGGGCAGGAGAAATCGAGGTAGGGGTATTCGCCAGCCGTTCCCCCCTACGACCCAATCCCATCGGCCTGAGTGTAGTCAAGATCCTCAACGTGGAAGGCAACACTATCACGACCACCGGTCTGGACGTTTTCGACGGCACCCCCCTCCTCGATATTAAACCCTACATCAAAGACCTAGACTCCAAAAAAGACGCCAACTACGGATGGGTGGGAAAAACGGGGGATCTCCAACATCTCGCCCTCCACATCATGGGAATCCCTCACGATTACTAAACCCCCTCCATAGACCTCCTCACCCTTCATGGGGTAGAATTTGTTCACACAGCCGTGAACTCAACTCCCACAGGCGCTCTTGGACAGACGAATCGTAGGAAATGGGGGCCGATCGGGAAGGCGCCCTATCGACGAAATACCCTCCCGTCACGCCTTCGACACCCGAATCGTCCGCGAGATAGACAGACGTTACCGCCCCCGTTTCCACCGGAGCGCCGATGCTTCCCCACCCCTTTTTGAGAAGCTTCGTGTTGATCACGCCCGGGTGGAGGCAGTTTACGGTCATCCCTTTACCCCTCACGTCGCGGGCGAGCCTATACCCGAAAAGCAGATTACACAATTTTGAAACTCCATACGCCTCATACCCATTGAACCCCTTTTCACCCTGAAGATTGCCAAAATCGATCCGGTCAGCATGCGCCATGGAAGAAACAATGACAATCCGCCCCGCCGGTGCCCTCTCCAGAAGGGGCAAAAGTCGCCGAATCAATAAAAAGTGAGCAAGATGATTGACCGCAAAGGTCATTTCGAACCCATCCACAGATCTTTCAAAACGAGACTGGAAAATCCCCGCGTTGGCCACGAGGGCGTCAAGTCTTTCGAAGCGTTCCAGACACACGTCCGCAAGCTCTGAGACCGCCGTGAGGGAAGCAAAATCAGCCGTGACCCCCGTGATCTCCGCCTGATTCGTTACCTTGTAAAGCCATTCGATGGTTCTCGCCACCTTTCTTTCACTTCTTCCGTGAACCACGACTTCCCACCCCCTCAGGGCGAGCTGCCGGGCGGTCTCCCTTCCAATGCCATCCGTCGATCCCGTAACAAGCACGCGTTTTCCCATCTTCACCTTCCTTTCAGTTCCGGGTATTCATAAGGCTTGAGGAGATCCGCAATTCCACTTCCTCCTCCTTGCCTCAAAAGCTCCCGCGCCACGGGAAAGGCATCCAATACCCTTTCATCAAAATGACGCATCATCTCCCCTACCTCTTTTCTCCCCAAAGGCCGTTCCAACCATTTCCTCTCCGCCGCACGATCCAAAATAAGGGGCATACGCCTTTTCGTGTTGTGGATCTCCGCCAGGAATGAATTTGCTGGAACAGTTACAATAGAAAAGGTTTCTTCTTCCTTCCCGTTTGACGGGTTCCGCCAACGGTCCCACACCCCCGCAAGGGCGAAAGGTTCCGCATCCTTGTGATGGATAAAATAAGGATACCTCGTCTTCTCCACCTGATGCGTTTCAAAAAATCCGTCCACCAAGACAAGACATCGCCGACTGTCGAAGGCGTCTTTGAAGGAGGGACGCTGCCGCAGGGTCTCATACCGGGCATTGAGCGTCTTCGAGCGAATGCGTCGCGCCCTCTCGGCACTCTGGATCCACGAAGGAATCAAACCCCACCGGAAGGTCCGAATCTGGAAAGGAGCATCGCTCGCTATCACAGGGATGGCCGGAAACGTAAATCCAGACACATAATACCGCTTGGGAAGTTCTACCCCCTGCGCCAGTTTACAACCGAAACGACGGACGAGGGTCCGAACGTCTGAGAAAACCGACAGGCTGTAACACACATCTTTCCCCCTTCGTTAGAATTCTACTGAATATTCCAAACCTTTTCTAGAGGTACATCGCTCCCATTATTTCCTGCACTGTGAGGAAAGGCATAGCCAACATTTCTCGCCTAGGCTCTTGACAATTAAGAAAATATGGCTATATTAGCAAGACCCTACCCCGAAAAGGAGGAAACCATGGTTGAGGTCAGTGACAAAGCCATCGAAAAAATTAAGGAATATTTGAAACAAAACAATCTTGAGAGCGCCCTGAGAATCTATATGTCTCCAGGTGGGTGAAGCGGTCCCGCCTTCGGCTTGGCTCTGGACGAGCCAAAAGAAACGGATGAGATGTTTGAGATCAACGAGGTGACATTCTTGGTCGACAAGATGCTGAAAAAATACGTCAAGGAGATTAAGGTCGATTACAGCGAAGATGGATTCCGACCAGGTTTTTCCATTACCCCCGTATGGTCGGAAAGAGACCTTTTTGCGGGTACCTGTAGTATCTAGAGAAAACAACCCGGGTCTGTTCACATACCCGGTTTATCCATAAAGAGGAGGGAACGAAGAGCATGGAACCGCTTCGTTCCCTCCTTGATTTTTTCATCCAGGAAACGCAGCCGCGCCGCGGTAATCTCCTCCCAACAACTGACATCCGTAAGATGCCGTTTCCCCAAGAAATTCAATCCCACATTCTTCAACAGATCGGAAATTTCCTGAAAAACTTCCCCGGCAAACGGGGAAAGAGAAGCCAGAATCGCTCGACAATTATACACGTAACAATAGGCGTAGCGGCCAACACGGATGATACACCCCGTCGGCCCCAGCCCTGGCGGTGGCTCTCGTCTCTCCCAGATAACGCCTTCCTCTCCAAAGCATTCAAAAAGGAAACGATACCACGGATTCCTCAACGTTCTAAGACAATAACTTGCTTTACAACAGACGTGCGGGCAGGTGGTACACACCGGACCCGCCACCTCATCCACGACGATCCGGATTTCCCGTTCGAGGGCCATGTAGTTTTCCGCCACGCGACGCAGTAAAACCGGATTAACCTTCTCGGTCTCCCTTCCACTCCTCATCAAAAATGGTTAAACACAAAATGTCCTAGGGTTCAAGGACTTTCAACCTTTACAATCTTCGAGCCCCTTTCCTTCAAAACAACCCATTTCTTCCCCCTTAAAATGTTGTGCCACCCCTCCTGAGCCACTGTCCTTTTTTATCTTCCCCCTCGATCCCGATCCCAAACCACGTCCCTTTTTGAAAGGAAAAGGGTCTTACGAAAAGATTTCCCACTCCTTCAAAACGATGCAACAGAAACCACGCCGATGGCCCATGGCAATGGAAAATCCTCACTGACTCATCCCTTGAAGACAGAAAGCCAAAAGACAAAGGTCAGAAGGGAGAGTAGAATGCTCGTCGTCACTAGCGAAGAGGCAAGTTGAGGATCTCCATTCAGTTCTCGTGACATGATATAACACGTCGTCGCCGCCGGAGCGGACAGCAAGGTTATACCCACAACCCACAAATCCCAAGGCACGGAAAGAAGAAAAAAGATTAAACATCCCAAAAGGGGAAGGGCTATCATCTTCAGGGCCGATACCAAAAGGGACGCCTTCAAGTCGATGAAAACCTGCTCCATATCGAGGGATCCCCCAATAATCAGGAGGGCCGTGGGTAAAGCCATCCTCCCCACAATCATCATCCCTCGCTCTACAACTACCGGTGGGACAAGATGAAAAAAAGAGGCGGCAAGTCCCGCCAGTGTGGCAAGGATAATAGGATTGATCACCAGCTGTCCAAGGGCTCCGCCGCGCCGTATGTCACCTTGCTTTACGAGAAGATGAAAAAAGGTAACGGACAGGATGTTTTGAGTAATGATGAAAAAACCCGCCAAAACTCCTGCGATACCAAAGTATCGTTCGTTGAAACTATAATAACAAACCGCCAATCCGATGTAACCGATATTCCCATGGATGCACCCTTGCAAAAAGGTGGCAAATCTCTGTTTTGAAGAGAAAAGAAAGCTCCCGCCCAAAAGCACCCCCACACTCATGGCAACGATTGCCATGATACATCCCATAATCAACCGTGGGAAAAAACTCCCTTGAAAGGGGGCCGTAGAAATCTTATGGAAAAGAAGGCAAGGTATCGCCACCATGTAGAGGAGCTTATTCCCCGATGCCATGAACGCTTCGGTCAACCACCCCTTCCGTCGCGCTCCATATCCCAACCCAATCACCAGAAAGATAGGAAGAATCGTTTTCAAAGCTGAAAGCATGTCGCTTCCTTACTTAAAAGAAACCGACAAAAAAAACAACTGACATTGAATTTTGCTTCCTCATTGGGTATAAGGAAAATATGCACATCCGTTCAATTTCTTTGCCATAAAGGAGGCAATTATGCAAATTGGAATCCCAAAAGAGATTAAATCCGCCGAAAAGCGAGTTGCCGCAACCCCAGCAGGCGTTCGCGCGTTTATCGCCCACGGCCACAAGGTTTTCGTGGAAAAAGACGCGGGCGTAGGATCAGGGTTTCGAAACGAAGAATACATGCGGGCGGGCGCCACCATCCTTGAAAACCCCCAAGACATTTGGGCGGAAGCCGAAATGATCATGAAGGTAAAAGAACCCATCGGACCGGAACTGGAGTGGATGCGCCCCGGGCAAATCATCTTCACCTACCTCCATTTGGCCGCGAACCGCAACCTCACAGAGAAACTTCTCGAAAAAAAAGTCATCGGTATCGCTTATGAAACCGTTCAGCTCGAAGATGGATCCCTTCCGCTCCTCTCCCCCATGAGCGAAGTGGCAGGACGCCTTTCCGTCCAGATGGGGGCCTACTGTCTTGAGGCGCAAAACGGCGGCATGGGGATCCTCCTCTCCGGTATCTCCGGCGTGCGCCCTGCACGAGTCACCGTGATAGGAGGCGGCGTAGTAGGGTATTCGGCGGCCGTCGTCGCCGTAGGGATCGGAGCTCAAGTATCCATTTTGGACAACAACCCTCTTCGTCTCCGATATTTGGAAGACATCTCCGATTTTCGAATGATTACCATCATGTCAAATCCCGCCAATATTGAGGAAGAATGCGTCAACAGTCATCTCGTGATTGGCTCCGTCCTCATCCCCGGGGCCAAAGCCCCCAAACTGATTACCCGCGACATCGTCAAACAAATGATGCCGGGTTCTGCCATCGTCGACGTGGCCATCGATCAAGGAGGATGTTGTGAAACCTCCCACCCTACCACCCATGAAGACCCCACCTTTATCGTGGACGACGTGGTCCATTACTGCGTTGCCAACATGCCGGGTGCCGTCCCACGAACCTCTACCATCGCTCTCACCAACGTGACCCTGGCCTACGGCCTTGAAATCGCCGATCACGGGTATGAAAAGGCCATGGCGACAGATCCCGCACTCAAAAAAGGCCTAAACGTCTTAAATGGTCAGGTCTGTTATCCAGCGGTAGCCGAAGCCTTCGATCTCCCCTGCGTGCAACCCAGCTTCTGAAACGGTGGAGGAAAAACCATCATGCGCCACGCCTGGATTGAAGTCGATCTCGACGCATTGAGACATAACGTCGCCGCTTTTCGGGAAATTCTCACGGCAGGATCCCGGATCATGTGCATCGTCAAAGCCAATGCCTACGGCCATGGGGCCGTTCCTCTCGCAAGTGTTTTACGAAAAGAGGGAATCGCCCACTTTGGCGTCGCCCTCGTCCAAGAAGGTATCGAGCTACGGGCAAGCGGAGTATCCGAATCCATCCTCGTCCTTGGACATACCCCGGACGAAGATTTTCGCGACGCCGTAAAATATAATTTGACGCTAACGCTCTTTACCCTTGATCAAGCCAGAGCCCTTGACAACGTGGGGCGGAAAGTTGGCAAAAAGGCAAAGGTTCACCTCAAGATCGACACGGGGATGGGAAGAATCGGTTTTCTCCCCGGCAAAAAGGCGCTTCGCGACATTACCGAGATCGCCCAGCTCCCCAATCTGGAGATCGAGGGAATCTACAGCCACCAAGCCTGTGCCGATCAGCCTGACGACACCTACGCCCTGATGCAATTTGAACGGTTCCAGTCATTTCTCACCACACTGGAACAGGCCGGCCTCCGTTTCAGGAAGATCCACCTCGCCAATAGCGCCACAACTATTCGCTTTCCTCAAATGCACTACGATCTCGTCCGAATCGGTATTTCCCTCTATGGCCTCTACCCCGATCCAACCATGGCGCTTTATTCGAAGATCGATCTCCATCCCGTAATGACCGTCAAATGCCGCCTTTCAAACGTAAAGGAAGTTCCAAAAGGAACGTGCATCAGTTATGGATGTACCTTCACCACGAGTCGCCCTTCCGTGATCGGTACTATTCCGATGGGCTACGCAGACGGAATTCCTCGCCTCCTATCCAACCGCGGTGACATGCTCGTGAAAGGGAGGCGCTGCCCTATCGTGGGGCGTGTTTGCATGGATCAATTCATGATCGATTTGACGGACCTTCCCGAAAAACCCGAGATAGGAGAAGAGGCCGTTTTCTTGGGACGGCAGGGAGAAGAAGAGATTACGGCAGATGAAATCGCAGAAAAGGCAGAAACCATCAATTATGAAATCGTCACACGCCTCTCTCTCCGACTCCCCCGCGTGTACACGGAGTCAACATAGGAAACAATATGGTGCAATCCCCCACATCATATTGACACCCATAACATCTTCCCATAGGGTAAAAAGAAAGGATCGGTTCATGGAGAAAAACACGTGAAAATGGACGAGACCAACTTAGCCATCATTCGCCACCTCAAAAACGGAAGAAAGTCCTTCCGCCAAATCGCCAAATCCCTCGGCGTTTCTGAAAACACAGTACGTAGCCGCGTCAATTATCTCATTGCAGAAGGAGTTTTGGATATTACCGGCCTTGTCAATCCTGAAAAGATCCCCGATCATCGGACGGCGATCATTGGCGTCAAATTGAGCACCATGAACCTCATCGAGAAGGCAGAGGAATTCAGTCAACTCAAAGGGGTGATATGCGCCTGTGTCGTTACGGGACGATTCGACATCATCGTCGTTGTCCTGTTCAACGAGGAATTTCGCCTTCTCGATTTTATCTCGGAAGAGGTCTCGAAGATAAAAGAGGTTCAGTCGGTGGAAACATTCGTCGTCTACAAGGGCTACAACCTCATGGTACCATATCTGTTATAAGCAAAACCTTCTAAGAGTCCAATCAGATATTTTCAAACTCTTGTCCTGTATTTTCCTATCGAATGAACCCTTGACGGAAGGATAAAAGGAGCTAAAAATATCTCAAAAAATTGTTTCAAGCAGGATGAAGATACGCGAAACAGACCCATATTAGCGGGACAAATGAAAGAAGATGTTACATAAAGGCGGTATTGATAAGGAAACGTATTGTAAATGACTGGAAATAGTATTCCGTACTAATGGTTGAATCTTCAGAGAAGGCAAAAGCAGTATAAAAGACAGGAAAATTCCCAATGGTTGACATACTCCAACACGAAACAGCGGCAAGGCGGATCCTTCCGCCCGAAGACGTCAATCACATGAAGAGTCCTTCCTCCCTTTTTTGGCCAAGAAACAAGAATGCAAATTTAACCACCATAAAAAATCCTTTTCTTTAAATAGCTGGGACAAAAACAACGGCAAGCCTCGCTACCAGAATAACCCCGATACTTGACGGATACATGATGCTAATTTATATTCTATCAGAAATTGATATGGGTTCCGGAGAAGACGGCACAAATCCAAAAGCAGACTTACTCAGCAGGAAACCGTCTATCTCATGATGAAGAGCGAAATGAGGAGAATGATTGCCTTCAGAAACACCGCAACAAACTCAATATCCTGGTAACACGTCTTTATGAAAATTCCAAAAAAAGAATACATTAGCATACTATTCAAATATGAAGCTATTGTTCTTGGATTGTTGATAGTATTCTTCCTTTTTTTTCTAAAATATTCGCAAAATATGCAATATACCCTGCTAAAGATCATATACCAAAAAAGAAAGACATACATTATCCAAGAATCTAAAAAAAATATAAAGGAAAATATCGACACCCGATTACACCTTATTTCTTCCGCTGTTCAAAAACACAAAAGAGAGCTTTCCCGAGCCCTCTTCCTAGTAGACGAGAAGAAATGCAAGGAAATCATTTCCTATCTTTCTGCGTTTCCCAGCATAAAAGCCATCGTCCTTGATGACATGCTAATAGGAAAAAACTTCTTAACAGCAGTGAAAACTGACGATAATCATATCCTTTTCAATGCCCAAACAAAATTTTCCCCATCTCTCCAGATTCTAAAAGTAAAATTGGAAAACAATCTCGCCAAAAAAAAGATAATTGGACTCCTCAAAATATATTATGACCAGTCCCTGTTCCAAAAAGATGCAAAAAAACTGGAAGAAGAGGAATTAAAAGCACTTGAAAAAGAATTTCTAATCGCAAAGAAGATGTTGGAAAACAACCTAAAAAAACAGATTTTAAGCCTCTTTCTCATTTTCTCAATTTTTTATATAGCCCTCCACATATCTTTCATAAAGATCATCAATCAACCAATTAAGAAACTAGAACACAATTTGCACGATCTCTTTAATATTCTCACAAACCAAGATGATGCCTTCACACTTGAAGAAATTAAGACAAAAGACGAATTTGGACGGATGGAACGATTCATTAACGATGGCATCAAAAAAACCATTAAAATCCATGAAGAACTAGAAAGACATGCAAGAGAAATCTCAAAGTTAGCAACAGTCTTGGAACAATCTGTACAACCCATCGTCATAACCGATGTGAAAGGAAACATTGAGTATGTAAACAAAGCCTTCGAAAAGACAACTGGTTACTCATTCAAAGAGGTTAAAGGGAAAAATCCAAAAATCCTAAAAAGCGGTCAACATCCGAAAGAATTCTATAAACACTTGTGGGAATCAATTACATCAGGAAAAAGCTGGCAGGGCATCTTTACAAACAAAAAGAAGGATGGAACGATTTTCTATGAGCGAGCCGTGATATTCCCTGTAAAGAAAAAGAATGGAGAAATCACAAATTACGCAGCGGTCAAACAAGATATCACAAAGGAAAAAATCCTGGAGCAACAATTGCTCCAGGCACAAAAAATGGAATCAATAGGAACCTTAGCCGGCGGTATCGCCCACGATTTCAACAACATACTAACAGTAATTAATGGATATGCCGAATTAACCCTCATCCGAATGCCCGAAAGCAATCCCTTACGTTGTTATATATCATCCATTATGGAAGCGACGAAAAAGGCACAATCCCTCACAAGTCAGCTCCTTGCCTTCAGCCGCAAACAAGTTTACAATCCAGAGGTATTGGATATTAACAAAGTTATTACATCTATGGAAAAAATGATCCGACGGCTCATCAATGAAGATATTATAATAGAAACCCATCTATCCGATGATCTTCCGAAAATTAAGGCAGATGTGGCTCAGCTCGAACAGATTTTCGTCAACTTGATTATCAATGCACGGGACGCCCTCAATGCCAGAAACAACCTTAACGAACCTAAAAAAATCACCATAAGGACCGGACAATATTATCCTGACACGGAAAAAGTTTTCCACGATACAACAAACAAAGCGAATCGTTATGTCTGGTTCGAAGTTTCCGACAATGGAATTGGTATGGACCCCCAAACAAAACAAAAGATTTTTGAACCTTTTTTCACCACAAAGAAAAAACACCGAGGAACAGGTCTAGGACTTTCTATCGTTTACGGAATTGTCAAACAGAACAAGGGAATCATCCACGTCTTTTCCGAACCCGAGAAGGGTTGCACATTCAAAATCTACTGGCCTGTTGTTGACAATCATCTCTCCACCATCCAAAATAAATCTACTACTGAAAAAAAACTTTTTAACGGAAATGAAACGATTCTGCTAGTGGAAGATGAAGACGACGTACGGCGTTTCGCGAAAGAGGCCCTCATCTCTTTGGGATACACCGTATACGCGGCGGAAAACGGCCAAGAGGCCTTGTCTATCCTAAAAAAGGGTGTCGACATTGACCTTATTATCACAGATTTGATTATGCCAGAAATGGATGGACAAACGCTTGCTCTAAAGGCAAAAAATTACAAACCTACCCTTAAAGTCATTTACGTATCGGGATACATGGACGAACATATCAACTACAAAAAAATATCAAAAAATCTCCTCCCCAAACCCTATTCCGTAAAAAAACTGTCATCCTTCATCAGGAAGATTTTAGATGGAAAGCAGTAAAAAAGCCTTATTGTGTCTTCTTTTCTTCTTTTTCACTACGCTCCAGGCTTACACACTTTCGGCGGCTGTTTCCATTAATTTCGTTCTAAATGGACGGGACATTGAACGGGACAAATACAAGACTGATCTCATCAAAATGATTTTAGATAGGGCCAAGATCGATTACGAGCTCTACTACTACAAGAAGCCAGGGGGGCACGACCAGAACGTAGAAAGACTAAAAAAGGGGATTGTAACAATACAATCGTTCGGGGCTACAAAGTTTCTCGAAGAGACTCTCATACCAATAAGAATTCCTATTTTTAAGGGTCTCATCGGTTACCGGGTTTTCCTTATCAACAAGAATGATCAGCACAAATTCAATAAAATCAAAGAATTGGATCAACTTCGAAAGCTCACGGGCATGCAAGGCAAAGGATGGACAGACATTAAAATTCTCAACGATGCTGGTCTCCCTCAACTGGTAGTACCAAGTTTTGCTCTCTACAGAATACTCAATCGAGGTGGTAGAGCGGATTATTTTTCTCGTGCGGTCTACGAGGCCGTCGGCGAGTTACAAACCCTAAAAAATGAATATCCCGATATAACCCTTGAAAAGAGAATTCTACTTACCTACCCTTTTGCCCTATACTTTTACGTATCTCCTAAATACCCAGACTTAGCCAAAAAGTTAACAGAAGGATTCCAAGAACTCGTTGATTGTGGAAAATTCGAAAATTTCTTCTATCACCATTCCTATATCCGCTCCGCAATCGAAAAAACCCACCTAGACACCAGAATAAAATTCCACATTCCCAATCACTACCTTTCGAAAGAAACCCGCAATCTCCCCTCGAGATATTGGTTCAACATGAGCAAATTTCTTGAATATAACAAAAAAGCAAAGTAACAATTTCCCCCAAAACGCTACACGGCTATCTCACTAAGACACACAGCCGCTCTTATGGTATCTATTTTTGACTCTGAAAAAATCTTCTCATCATCCACCAAGATAAGCTTTTTTAACCTCCGGATTGTTGAGAAGCTCCTCCGATTTTCCCTGCATGACCAGATTGCCCGTTTCCAAGACATAGCCTCGCTGAGCAAATTTGAGGGCAAGACGGGCGTTTTGCTCCACTAGCAGGATGGTCGTGCCTTCCCGGCTGATCTCCGCCAACGAATCAAACATACTCAACATCAATTTGGGTGCCAACCCCATGGAGGGCTCATCCAATAGCATCACCCTCTTTGCGCTCATGTAGGCACGAGCCACGGCGAGCATCTGCTGCTCCCCCCCGCTCAACGTCCCCGCCTCTTGATTCTTCCTCTCCTCCAGCCTGGGAAAGATGGAAAACATCCGTTTCAAATCCTTCCTAATCTGCTCATGATCCTTCCGCGCGAAGGTGGCGAGTTTGAGATTTTCCATGACAGTGAGGTTTCCGAAGAGGCGGCGTCCTTCTGGGACATGGGAGATCCCCAACTCGCTGACCACCTTCTCCGGCTTATACTTGAGCATGTCCTTGCCCATAAAGGTCATCTGCGTCCCTTCTTCCACCTCCACCATCCGAGAGATGGCACGTAAGGTCGTGCTTTTTCCGGCCCCGTTAGCCCCGATGATGCATACGATCTCCCCTTCATCCACCTGAAAATCGATGCCGTGGAGGGCTTTGATATTCCCATAGGAAACCCGAAGATTTTTTACCTCCAACAGCATTATTCCACCTCCTCTTTCCCAAGATAGGCTTCAATAACCTTAGGATTACGTTGGATCTCCTCGGGAGTTCCTTCCGCAATCACTTCCCCGAAGTTGAGCGTCTGAATCTGTTCACACAGCTCCATCACCACCTTCATGCGGTGCTCGATCAAAAAGATGGCAGGACCAAACTCCCTATGGATGGTTCGAAAGACCTCCATCATCCCCACCAGCTCTTCCGGTGTCATCCCCACGGTCGGTTCGTCGAGAAAGAGGATCTTCGGCTGAACGGCCAAAGCCCTTGCCATCTCGACCTTTCTCTGGACCCCGTAGGGGAGGTTGAGGACATTCTGATCCGCGAACTGAGCCACACCGAGAAGATCGAGAAGCTCCATCGAGTGTTTCTTTATTTCTGCCTCTTCCCGGTATCGTTTTGAAGTTCCGAAAAAGGCACCCACGAGGCCGTAGGTCAGTTTGGAGTAATGGGCCATCATCACGTGTTCGAGGACCGTCATGTGCCGCCACAGCTTCATATTCTGAAAAGTCCGACCTAATCCTCGGGAGGCAATCTCGTGCGGTTGCAACCCCACGATACTTTCTCCCTCCAAGAGAATCTCACCCTCCGTCGGCGTATAAACGCCTGTAATCAGGTTGAAAATCGTTGTCTTACCCGCCCCGTTCGGTCCGATCAATCCATGGATTTCTCCCGGCTCAATCGTCAGGCTATAGTTGTGAACGGCGCGCAGACCAGAAAAAAAGTGGGTCATGTTTCTAACTTCGAGCAGCGGCATCGTCCTACACCCTCTCCTTCATTTTCAGTTTCGGTTTTAAAATTTCCCGAATATCGAAATGTTTGAAGGCAATCAACCCCGTGGGTCGAAAGATCATCACGAGGATCAACAGAACCGGGATGATAATCCATTTGAAAATCTCGAGAGGTCGCAACATCTCACTCAACAGATTAAATCCAACGGCCCCCACGATCGAGCCTACCACGGAGTTCAATCCTCCGAAATAGACCATAGCCAACACCTCAGCCAATTTCTGGATCCCAAACGTTCCCGGGTTGATATAGCGCAATACATGGGCGAGCAAGCCTCCCGCGATCCCTGCCCAAAAGGCACCAAACATGAAGGCGATCATCTTTGTCTTCCGGGTATTCACGGTCATGGCTTCCGCCGCCGATTCCTCATCCCGGACGGCGTTTAAGGCCTTACCCATGGTCGATTCGACGAAATTGTTAATAGTCCACACACAGAGAATCGCCCAGATAAAAACTGTGGGAAGTGTCGACCAATCGGGCTGGCCACTCAGGCCCCGCGGCCCCCCGATTACCTCCAGATTTTCGATAAGGCTCTTGACGATGAACATGAAGGCGAGGGAAATAATCGCCAGATAATCGCCCCGTGTTCGAAACGAAGGTATCGCCACCACAAGGGCCCCAATCGCCGCCACGACTCCCCCCAACAGCAAGCCTATGGGGAAGAGATACTGTCCGATAGAGGCGGGAAACAGGGCGTGCCCAAAGAGACGGTCGTTCATGAAAAGGCCCACCGTAAAAATCGACGCCACATAGGCTCCAAGAGCCATGAATCCAGGGTGCGAACAGGAAAACTCCCCCATGTAGCCATTGATAACGTTCAAGCTCAAGGTCAGCATAATCGCTATCAGAATAAGCTTGATCAACAAGAGGCGGTAGTCACTGACCTGGGCCCACAAGTCTAACGTAAAATACAGGAGGAGAAGATGGAGGGCCGCCGAAAACCACAACGGCATTCTATCCAATTTATCCGCGATCCAATTCAATCCCTTCGCCGTAAGACGGGTAAAGATAGCCACGGGGATCGCATAGACGAGCATGACATAGGCGAAAGCCCCCGGAATCAGGGCTGGTTTCTTCAACATAATCACCACACCAAACAGCACGGGAATCTTCGGAAGTCCCAACATCTCCGAGAGGGGATCCCCTATCAAAGACTCCAGAAGAACAGCCCCAAACGCCCCCAACAACCACCCCAACGCAGGGGTGCCAGAAAAAAACCTTCGAATCCTGTAGAAACGTGTCCCTTTCATCGATGACATCCTTTTTTAAGGCCCTTTGAACGTTGTAACGAGTTGCACACCATGATCTTTTCTCCCTTCCTAAAGACGTAATTTCGCACTGTACGGTTTTCCAAAGAAACCGTACGGCCGGAAAGTCAAAATGGCCAGAACAATGGAAAAGGCAATGAGATCTCGCAACGTGGAAGGGAAAATCATCGCCACAAAAATCTCTATAAATCCAAGCAGAAAACCCGCCAATGCCGCCCCCATGATGGACCCACGGCCTCCAAGGATGGCAGCCACGAACGCCTTCCATCCGATCAAAATCCCCATGTAAGGATCCAGGATGGGGTAGGCGATCCCATAGAGAACCCCACCTGCCGCCGCCAGACCCGATCCAATGGCAAAGGTGAGAGGGGCAATGACATCAATGGAAACCCCCATGAGAGGAACGACGACGAAATCGTAAGACATGGCACGCATCGCCATCCCCCACTTGGTTTTCCGGACAAATTGATCCAGAGCCAACATCAACCCGATAGAAACAAGGACCACGAGAATCTTCTTGTTCGTCACGAAAACTCCCCCAACCTCGTACGTCTTCGACATGATCAGGGACGGAAAATTGAGACGCCGCGCGCCGAGGAGGGCAAGATTACCTGTTTCAAGGATGATACCGATCATGAGTCCCGTAATGGCGGCCGACGCCCTCGGGGCGTTCCGGAGGGGTCGGTACCCGATTCTCTCCACGATCACTCCCACGAAGGACGTCAAGAACATGGAAATAATGATGGTCAAGACGAGAATCAACCAGTGGGGCATCGGGATGAATCCAGATGTAACGAGATAGAGGAGCCCCGTCGCCACCCCAAACCCGATATAGGATCCAACCATAAAGATATCACCATGAGCGAAGTTGAACAGCATCAAGATACTGTAAACCATGGCGTATCCCAAGGCGATCAGGGCATAAAAACTTCCCCATTGCAACGCGTTTACAACGTTTTGAAAAAAGAAGGTGAAATTCATCGAATCTACTCCCCGTCTTCTATGGTTGCAGGAATCCTCGATGTATCATGGATCGCAAAAAATTCTCCCTGGGGAAATCCCCAGGGAGAATCCTGCGTTTTGTTTGTTAGGTTACGGACACACGGATTTGTAGAAGGTATACTCACCTTTGTCGCTGATCTTGACGATCACGGCGCACTTGATGGGATCCCCCTCTTCCGTAAAGGTCATCTTTCCGGTGATACCCTGGAAGTTCTTGATCTTGGCCATTGCGTCACGAACGGCCTTCCGATCTTTCTTGATGTTGCCCGTCAACTTTCCACAGGACTCGATCGCCTTCTGGATGATATGGAGGGAATCCCATGTCAACGCGGCAACATCGTCCGGCACATAACCATATTTTTTCTTGTAACGATCGATAAAGGCCTTGGTGGCACCCTTCGCTCCCGCCGCGGCATAATGCGTGCAGAAGAAACAACCATAACAGTCTTTACCGCACAGTTTAATGGTCTCGGGAGATCCCCAGCTGTCGCTACCCACGATCGGTTTCTTCCATCCCAAGGCGTGAGCCTGCTGGACGATCAAAGGCACCTCGTTGTAGTACTGCGGCAGAAAGAGGAACTGGGCGCCAGACTTGATAATCTTGGTCAACTGAGAGCTGAAGTCGGTGTCCTTGGTGGTAAAACTTTCGTAAGCCACCACGGAACCGGGACCGTGGAGTTTCTCCCACGCCTTCTTGAAGAATTCCGCCAGTCCTTTCGGATAATCGCTGGCCACGTCATAGAGTACCGCCGCTTTTTTGAAACCAAACTCTCCCGTCACGAACTTGGCAATCACCGGCCCCTGAAAATCATCAAGGAAACACCCACGGAACACGTAGGGACGATCCTTCGTCGTATTGGGGTTGGTCGACCACGGACTGATCATGGGACACTTATAGTTGTTACAGACCTCCCCGGCGGGAACGGCCTGCTTGGAAGACTGGGGTCCCACGATGGCGATAACATCATCCTGGGTAATGAGCTTCGTGGCTACCTTGACAGCCGATTCCGCCTTGGATTCATTGTCTTCGATGACCAGTTCCACTTTATACGTCTTACCTCCAACCTTCAAACCACCCGCTTTCTTGATATCCTCAAGCCACATCTGCCCCGCGTACTTACTGCTCTCACCCACCTTCGGAATATCTCCCGTCAAGGGAATGTTCATTCCGACGTAGATGGTTTTGGCTTGGACGGCCGGGGCATGGGAAAAACCAATCCCCACCATCAGCAATGCCAACAAACACGTTACAGCCAAAAATCCCTTCTTCATAAAACCCTCCTTTTAAAAAAGTTTTTGATTAGGGTGAAAACATATATCTTATTGTCCATATTTGTCAAGGTTAGGAGTTTCGAGCCTTTTCTCCCTTCCCTTTACCCTGTCGGTTTTAGTTTATCGCATTATTCCACAATTTTGTCAATAATATTTGCAGAAAAAATTTAATTATATTTTTTTCTTGACATTTTCTTCAAAAACAATTAGATAAATTGCGTAAATAACAAATTTTCAGGGTGTGTTAGAAAGGCACCAAAAGGGCAGAGGGTGAAAACGACATACCTTCACAGCTGGCATAAGGATCGAGGAGCAAAAATGGCTCCCTTTGGGGGCTACGAAATGCCGTTGTGGTATTCATCCGCCAAAGACGAACACCTTTGCGTTCTGACGAACGCCGGCCTATTCGACACCAGTCACATGGCGGCCATCACCATTGAGGGGGCCGACGCATCTTCCCTCCTTCAAAAATGTTTCTCGAAAGACTTGAAACAGTGCGTCGGTCCCCTCAAAAAACCCTTAACATCAGGGCTTTGCACGTATGGCGTCTTTTTGAACGAGGCGGGTCACGTGATCGATGACGCCATCCTTTACAAGTTCGAGGAGAAGCGTTACCTCTGCGTCGTCAACGCGGGGATGGGAGAAAAAATCAGCCGCCATCTCCAGACACACGCCACCTCTTTGTCCGTCCAAATTCGTGATCTAACCGACCAAGTAGGAAAGATGGACCTTCAGGGTCCCAAATCGGGAAAGATCCTACAAAAGGCCTTAAGAAACCCCGACACCGTTTTCGAAGGGATGCGATACTTCAGCTTCAAAGGGACATGGGATGGAACGGGCGTTCCATCGGGGCAGGAAGTGACGCTACAAGACGGCACCTCCATCCTCCTTTCCCGATCGGGATACACGGGAGAATTCGGTTTCGAAATCTTCTGCGAACCGGAACGAACGGAAAGCGTTTGGAATCTTCTCTTGGAAATTGGCAAGGAGGAGGGGGTCATCCCCTGCGGTTTGGCGGCACGGGATTCCCTCCGCGCAGGCGCCGTCCTTCCCCTTTCCCATCAAGACATCGGCGGATGGCCCTTCCTCCGAAATCCATGGATCTTTGCCCTTCCCTATAATAAAAACCAGACGGGATTCACGAAGGACTTCGTGGGAGGGGAGAGCCTCCTGGCAATCCACGACGCCGACTACACCCTGCCTTTCATCGGAAAGGATCCGAGAAAGGTCTCCGTGTCGGAAAACACCCGCGTCCTGGATCCCACCGACACCCCTATCGGAAACGTACTCACCTGCGTGACGGATATGGGAATTGGCAAAACAGGAGAGAAGATCTACAGCGTCGCCAGCCCCGACAAACCAAAAGACTTCGTTCCAAAGGGGCTAAGCTGCGGTTTCGTGAAGGTCACGAAAGCCTTGAAAGAGGGGGACACCATCAAACTGTCGGACGGACGGCGCAGAATTCCCGTCACCATCACCTACGACATCCGGCCGGACCGGACGGCGCGGGTTCCCATCCGATCCATGCTATAAAGATCCAAAGACTTCATCTTTCCATAGAGGCCGAGGGAACCTTTGGTTAAAGGACACACATAAACCCAACACACCACACAAGGGGGACATACACGATGAAAGAAATCAGCGAATTGATTCTGCCAGAAGACATCCGATACACGGAAGACCACGAATGGGCTCGCCAAGAAGGCGACACGGTCCGGGTGGGAATCTCCGACTACGCTCAGGATCAGTTGGGTGACATCGTCTTCGTGGAGCTTCCAGCCGTGGGAGACAGCTTCAACAAAGGAGACGAATTCGGCACCGTCGAATCGGTCAAGACCGTCTCGGAACTTTATATGCCCTTGAGTGGGGAAGTTGTCGCCATCAATGAAGAGCTGGCCGATCATCCTGAATACGTCAACACCGATCCCTACGGGAAGGGTTGGATGATCGAGATAAAGCCATCCGCCCTCGACGAATGGGATTCCCTGCTTGATAAGGATGCTTACCTCAAAGGGCTGGAGGAATAAGGCTCATGCGATACCTTCCTCATACCCCCGAAGAAATCGACGAAATGTTGCGCTCCATCGGGTGTAACACCCTGGACGATCTCTTTGCCCCAATTCCGAAAGACTGCCGGCGCTCCAACGAATTAAACCTCCCGGAACCCCTGACGGAGTGGGAGCTCAATGACCACATGGACGCCCTAAGCTCCCGTGTCTCTGTACCACCTCGAGCCAAAATATTCCTCGGAGCGGGCAGCTACCATCACCACATCCCGGAAGCGCTTCACCATCTCCTTCTCCGCAGCGAATTCTACACGGCCTACACCCCCTACCAACCCGAAATCAGTCAGGGAACCCTTCAAGCCATCTACGAGTATCAGACATTCGTAACCCGCCTGCTGGGGATGGAAGTCGCCAACGCCTCCATGTACGACGGCGCCTCCGCCCTAGCGGAAGCCCTCCTCATGGCCATCCGCATCACCCGCCGGAAGAAGGTAGCGCTTTCCAAGCTCATCCATCCCCACTACCGCAGGGTAGCGGCCACCTACCTTTCCGCCTCCGGTCATGAAACCGTGGAGCTTCCCTATCGAGAAGACGGAACCACCGATTTGTCCGATCTCGGCGATCCCAAGGAATATGCCGCCGTCGCCGTCCAATCTCCCAATTTCTTTGGGTGCATCGAAGACCTGAAAAACCACGAGTCCATCGTCCACGCCGATCCCAAAACCCTTTTCATTGTGGCCTTCACAGAACCGCTGGCTTATGGGCTCCTGACACCCCCCGGCGCGTATGGTGCCGACATCGTCTGCGGAGAGGGACAAAGTTTTGGCAATCCCCAATCCTTCGGAG